>Ga0181596_10002527_pt1 | contig 17547 bp, 17 predicted proteins | sample 041ome_6_FD_148655 | JGI IMG/M metagenome (GOLD analysis project Ga0181596, IMG submission 148655) | Coastal salt marsh microbial communities from the Groves Creek Marsh, Skidaway Island, Georgia - 041402US metaG (spades assembly) | ecosystem: Environmental > Aquatic > Marine > Intertidal zone... | reverse complement strand
AGAGTCTGAAAGTGAAGATGTAAAAGCAGACGCGGAAACTGAACCAAGTCCGCCTGAACTTGAAACTCCGTCTCAAGATGCGAATCAAAACAATACAACCTCGTCGGAAAATGAACAGGAAAGCTCAAAAGAAGAACCAGCTCCGATTTCGGAAGAAACCAATCCTGACCCGCCAGTATCTGAACCCGAAATCGAGCCTTTGGGAATAGAAGCCGATGAGGAGGAAGAAAACAAAGCCACGTTTTCATCCGAAGAGCAAACCGATTTGGATCTCACTCCCAATTTTGTAAACACTTTCTTTTCCTACGTGAATTCTCTTATGGACAAACCCGTGGAAGTGCCTAAGACTGAGGCACCGCCGTCGGCCGCCGACAACAAGTCCAGCGAAGTCGTGAACTCCACACCTGATTACTCCGATCCTTCTGTGTTTGAGGAATCAAAAACGGAGAGCGGCGAGGATAAACCTTTGCCAGAGGGCTGGGAAAAGCACGTCAGCAAAACGAGCAATCCAGGCCAGGCCTACTACTTCAATTCTTCTACAGGGGAAACTCGATGGGAGTACCCCGGTTCGAATTCTGAATCGGAGGAAAACAAGGAAAATGTGAGCAACGACTCGGCGTCTCTGCCGCCGGGATGGACAGCGCACGTGAGCGAGTCGTCCGATCCCGGAAAGACGTACTACCACAACGCGGAAACGGGAGAAACCGTGTGGGAAAAGCCTACGGCTGCTTCCAGCGAAGAAGATCCTCTGCCACCGGGATGGACGGCGCACGTGAGCGAGTCGTCCGATCCCGGAAAGACGTACTACCACAACGCGGAAACGGGAGAAACCGTGTGGGAAAAGCCTACGGCTGCTTCACAAGGAGATTCAGCAGATTTAGGAAAAGACTCTGTCGAAACGGAAAGAGCCACTAAAGATGCAGTTGAGGGGCAATGCTACAAATGCGGGGGTCGGGACAATTTAAATTTGAAAACCTACAGGTTGACGGCGAATGGGGCTCAGCCAGTCCATTTCTGTTCATTCAAATGTTTCGAGGGAATAGAATTTTAATTTATTTTGTAATTAATAAAGAATATGATGCACTCTAACTTTATCGTAACTATGAGAGGAAAATCCGGTATGGTGGGTGGAAACGTGGGCAGCGGTTCTACTAACGGAGGGGGAAGCCGATACAGGACTCTCGACAGCCTAGGACACTGCGGTGATTGCACCACCGCCAAGCCTTGCAACAGCCCGTGCGTGCCAATGCCAAAGCCAATGCCAAAGCCAAGACCAAAGCCTATGCCAAAGCCGAAACCGCCTGTTATGCCGAAACCCAAACCTCCGCGTCCGCCTCCTTACCGATGAACGCGATGACTAAATAACTTAGACGTTTGATTTAAATTCATAAAGTTTATGAAAAAAAAATATGTTACGCGGCTTATTTCCGCAACACCGGGTTTAGAAGAAAGTGTATTGTCTTTGGACAGATCAGTTAAACAAGCGTTGAGTTCTTCGTCCAGCACTGTTAGCAAAATAAAAAAAGAAATGGAAAACATAGAAAAGCTGAGACTGGAATCGATAGACCCCGACAACAAGATATGGAAAGTCGCCAAAGAAAATATCGATCAGAAACTGAAAAAAATAACCAATAACAGCGTTCTCGTAATGTACCTGTCGGAAAGTGCGGAGGTCGTAGAGGCTTACAAAAATGTGCTGAAAAAGCCTGTGAAAATGTCCTTTATGGGACCGGTGATCGAAAACTCCTCTGAAAAGAACAAACTGCACGAAAAGTATATGGAAATCTATGCAAAGTACGCTTTGTTTTCGCCCGATCTCAAAAAGCCCCTCGATGTCAAAACCGCAGAAGAAGAAGAAAACAAAAACTCGAACGAACTGGTTTGCGAAACGCCAGACTGCAAGAGCACGGAGTTCAAACAGCTCAACGAAACAATGGTGTGCGAAAAGTGTTCTCGAGTCCACACCTCGCCTATGTCGACGACGTCTTACTCGGACATTGATCGAATCAACGTTTCCACTCGCTACCTGTACGACAGAAAGGTTCATTTCAGAGACTGCGTCCTGCAATTTCAGGGTCGTCAGAACGTGACCATAGACAAGTCGGTGTACGAATCGCTGGAATCCGAGTTTGACAAACACCACCTTCTCGTCGGAGACAAAAACACGCCTGGACACATACGCTTCTCCAAGATCAACAAAGAACACATTCTTATGTTTCTGAAAGAACTGAGGCTCTCCAAACACTACGAAAACGTTCAACTCATTCATTTCAACCTCACGGGCAAGCCTCCGCCGGATATTTCTCATTTGGAAGGCGCGCTGCTAGCCGACTTTGAACAACTCACCACTTTGTACGACGAAATATACAGATACGACTCCAGAAAAAACTTTATAAACACCCAATACACACTCTTTCAACTTTTGAAAAGACACAAGTATCCCTGCAACGCGTCCGACTTTTCCATTATAAAAACAAGCGAACGGCGCGATTGGCATCATCGCGTGTGCAAAACCCTTTTTTCTAAATTGAACTGGAACTTCACTTCAGTATGAAATCGGTGTTGTCATATCGAACAGACATCCTAGTGAAACGGTATCACGCCCGCATTCCATATGCGGGAATTCACGGCTCGAATCCGTGGGAAGTCAACAATTCTAAAACAAATATTTTATTTTAGAATTACCCAAAGCCGCTCTTACTTGCGCTTTTTTCTCTTCTTTTTAGGCTTAACACTGTCCTCGTTCGCAGTTTCTTCGGTCACCTCGGTCACCTCGTCGACTTCTTCTTCGACTGCCTCTTTCGCCGCCTTTTCCTCCCGCGCCTTTTCCTCTGCCTGCAACTCTGCAAGCGCTTCTGCTTCGGCCTCTGCTCGGATTTTTTCGCGAAGCTCTTGTTCTCGTTTTTCCTTCTCTTTTCTCGCCTTCTCTGCGCGCATCTTCGCTTCCATCTTCGCTTTTGCTCGCAATCTCTCTTCTTCTCTAATCTTATCCTCCTCTTCCTTCCTGGCCTTCTCGTGAATCTCGCAAATTGCATCGCTTGAGTGAAGCGGAATACCCAGTCTTTTTCGACGAGCCTTTTCTTCTTCGGTAAAAACGCGTGGCGGCGCCGTCATAGCCAATGTGGGCGGCAAGCCCGGAATATAGGTTGTGTACATTTGAGATGTAAGCGGAATAGACATTTTATTGCAGTTTATTTTACTCTTTAAATGTTAACGACGATTCTGAAGGTTTAAATGCCTGAATCACTGGCTCTGCCGGTGTGCGGATATTGTGTTTGAAAAAAAATGCGCGAACTTCCGTCTCGAGAGGAACCCCGGTGAACAAAGAGGGAAGTGTCATCGCGTCTCCTTCAGGCGGGATTGAAAAAAGTTTTCTCCCAATTTGATAGTTCAGCACACTGGAGTCGATCTTCTCTGGCAGCTTTTCTATCGACTTGCACTTTTGAATCAAATCGAAAGATTTGCAAACGCCTATGCCGCGGACGTTCGGGTTGTAATCGGTTCCGCACATAATGCAAAAGTCGAGAAACTCTTCCTCGGTCATATTCACCGTGTCTATCAGGTTTGAGAAGTAGATTCTGCGCACCGTTTTGGACACAAAGTCTGGCTTGCACAGGAAAACAGGCGCCTTGTACGCGAGACAGTCGCTGTCTTCGGACAGGACTGCGGCGGCTTCTCCTCGAATCACCATTCTAGCGCACTCTTTTTCCGCTTCGCCCTGTGCATTGATCCACGGAACCTTTAGAACGTCCAGGAGCTTTTTGAGAAGATCGTAATCGCTCGACTTTACGGTGAACATATGCTTTTTCATTCTCTCCAGCTTTGTCTCCACCAGACCGATGTCAAAATCTTTTTGATTCAGTCCGACGGGGAGAAGCAGAAGGCGTCGTCTTGCCGATACATCGTGTCCACCCCTTTTCTCCTCTTTCTGGTACACTTCTTTCAGAAGCGCAACGTGCTCTTCTGACAGTCCACCTAAACCGCCGTGTCGGTGAAACGCGCCGATCGCCTCTTCAAGAGCGATCGCTCTGTTTTCCTGCTTTTTTCTGGCTTCTGCTCTCTTCTTTTTTTCAGCGGCCTTCTCCGGAGGCGCTCCGTTGTCCATAACAAAAACTGGATGCACGTTTTCTCGGCGCATCCACGTGACCAGACTGATGAACCCTTCCAACCACGTTTCGCTGTTGGAGGCTTTGAACTTGCACATAAAGATGGCTGTATCTATGGCTATTTTTTTAGCCGCGTACTCGCTCAACTTTACCCCGCGGTCAAAAACTTCGGGGTATTTCTCGTTCAGAAATTTAGTCAAGTTTTTGATAGTCATTTGCTTTTAAAATAGTCAATTGCACACATCATTTTTAGAATCCAATCGGACATTCGTTTCGGTGGGCGCAATCAACAATATTTCTAGCCGGCACACTTTGCGCACCGGGACATTGGGACGGTGAAGTTCCCCTTTCAAGACATTCTAACCATCGAACACAAGTTGCATCGTTATTGCACGCTAATGCTTCCGAGAGACAGTGGTCTTCCAAACACTTTTCAGGATTTCTACTGTTCATACAGTATGTGTAGGTTTTCTGTTTACTTTCGTCTGGTTCATACTGTGTTAGGCAATCGGTTCTAGGACCATTTAGTCGCCAAGTGTACAGCCTGTTAGGAGTATCGCAATATGCAGGAAGATATCCAGCGGTTACTTGAGCGTGGTTCGCGCCTTGACACGCACACCAATATTTTGCTGGGTCATAGCAGGCTGGTTTTCCGTTATTTAGACGAGCAACTCTTTGAACGCAATCCATACTGCATACAACCGGGTTTTGCATATCTGAGCAGGTTTCTTTGTAGTACTTATACTTATCTCCGGTAATTGTTGAACACGGCGATTTGTCTGGTGGTGGTGGCATTTTATTAAACAGCCAATTAAAAATTCCATAACCCAAAGGTTATGGAAACTAGTCTATTTAGATTGTGAAAAGCGAGTGTTTACGCAAAGCCGGCTCCCCTCTTCATGTACTCCGTCTGCATCTGCGACTGAGCGGCCACTTTCTGCCTAGCGGCCTGCTGATACTGCGCAAAGCCCATATCACCGGGCGCGCACGCTCCGATGACGTTTCCGCCGAGAGCGTTGTTGAAGTTCCCCGTGTAATCTTGCGTGTGAGCGAGCATGCGGTCGCGGTTCTGCGACTGAGCCTTGCCGCCGCAGCCGCCGGTACCGTACATGCTGCCGTTGAGACCCTGGGAGTTGAGAGCGATGTATTCGAAGTAAAGAGGACGGGAAACCGCGTTTTCAACCGCGACTCTGTCGAGCGCAGAGTTGCAGCCGGGCGATTTGGTCCAGAAAGAATCCGGGCAAACCTGTCTTCCGGCGAGGTCGGTTCCGCCCCAAGTAGGGCACGTTAACGCGTTAGAATTTAAAAAACGGTCGCTTTGTGCACGATTGGCCCACGCGGTGTCGACCTGGCACGTACGAATTGATGATTCAAGAGATGGCATTCCAGACATATTTTTATCTTTATTTAGCAAAACAAAAAAACTTTCAAAATGTTAATGATTTCTTTCTAGTTCTTGGTTATTTTCCCCATTTCTTACGATAACTTTGTACATCCTGATCATCTTGTTCAGGACGTGGTCGTATCTTGTATTGAGTACTTCGATCACCTTGTCCAACGTCACTTTGTTGTTCTGACGATCTGTTTTGTGCCATTCGTGGCAAATGCGCATGATCGAGAAAAACTCGCGCTCCAGTTGAACAAACTGTCGACGAATGAACCTATCCATATACGCCTTGTGGATGTACTTTGCGATCGCGTACAGATGATCTTCGCACTCGTCGAAGACCGGCGCGTGTTTTGGAAAAAGTCGGTAAAGGTCGTCCACTGTCGCTCCGTCTAGTCGGACTTGCAGGTAGCGGAACCTCAGACTGGGTTCGTTTCCTCGAACCGTTTCCTTCTGGAGATACACTTCATTCTGAAACTTGTACCACTTGTTGTCCCTGGTTTTCCCCAGACATCCGCTCAGCTGACGGGTATCCAAATTCAGGACGTGATCTCTCAGCTCGGACGCTGTGGAAAACCGGTGCACTTTGGGTGTGGGAAGGTCTATCGTGCACGTCGAGAGATTGTCCATTGTTTTAAGAAATCCGTCCGAAAACGTGCCGACGTGGAACACGGTAGGCACCTCTGGTGCGTCGCAGACTAGACGGTTTGCCTCGTTGTGTGCGACCACAAACAGATACTGCTTGTTGGTGTCCAGCGTATTAAAAAAGGAGCTAAGCAGATTCGTTTCTTCGGCCGACGCTTGAACCCGAGCCGCAAACGCCGGATTGCTCTTGACTTGTTCTTCCAGCGCTTTGTTCCACAGTTCTCCGAAACTTTCCGAACCGCTCCATCGACTTTTGAAGGCGTCGATCTTCCTCTGCGTCGACACTTGCCAGCTGCCATCGGCGTAGTACACCCGTATAAGAGCCCCTTCGTGATGGTCGCTGAAAACCATTTCGGAGACTTCTTCGTCCGTGAAAGGAAGCTTTGTTGCCGAAGTGACCTTTACATCTTTCACGCGCGGAAAGGGACGCATCACCTGCCGGTTTTTGAAAAAAACTGCGCCTTTTTGACCCCCGTTCGGCTCGCTGAAGAGTTTCAGATTTCCCGACTCGTTGTACAGTTGGAAATTTCCCCTGAGCATAGTCGTGCGAGGCCTGCGATTCTTGGACGCGGCAGGGCGGTTGAGAGCAACGCGCTTTTTAGACGCTGTTCCGTGAGGCGGCTCCGCCGCTGATGAAGATGTAATGGTATTTTTCTGAGTAGAAGTAGACATTATAGTTGATTATAAATATTTACTTTTTAGATGATCATTTTCAAGTGAATAAAGCGAGTACAATAAAAAAAAATTATAGTTATTAATAAATAATGAAAAAAGGTAGTCTCGAAGCAAAAGCCGTAGGAGCTCTCATTGCAGCTCTTCTCTTTTACATTGTTGGTTCCGGTCCCGTGTACGGTCTCGTCGATAAGGTGGTAAGTAAGGTTTCCAAGAAGTCCGGTCACATCGCGTCCAAGTGCAAGGTTGGTCCGGCCGGAAAGCAGGAGGATGTGATGCGCCCGACCAAGCTCGGTCGCGTCGTTCACACCGTGGTGTTCGGCCTGGTCGTCCTTCTCCTTCTGGAGCTCTAAACAAGTTAGTCTAAATGAAATTTTCCTATCCAATAAATGGATACGAATTACAATTCGTTAAATTTAACAGAAATAAAAGACGTGTACTGGGTTTATAACAGAGGCGGTCCAAAGTCTATCCGAGCAAACGGTTTGACGAGCAGTCTGTGTTCCCTTTTTCTGATCGTTTACATGTACATTCTTCTGTTCCGAGTAAATTGGCAAGCTGTGATAGAATCACCTGCGCAGGAAAGATGGTTCACGCCCAGATCTCGCGATCCTTGCAAAAATATTTTTTTATGTTCGGTGGCGCTGTACTCCAACCTGTTAGTCACTTTCACTATTATGTTGTGGAGCGTGATTGCCTCTGTTTTCAGATGCAGAAAGGCGGCGCATATAAAGGACGTAGTCAATGCCCGAATAGGAGAGTGTCCGTTGGACGGCTCGAGCAAATGGGACACTATCGCGGCAAACGTCACGATGAACATTTCAAACCCTGAAAACATAGCCTTTTTTCTGTGCGCGGAAACGCGGCAAACCGCCCTTGTGTTCAAACTGCTCAACATAGACCCGTCGTCCATCTGGGTGAGCAGGTACTTGGTCTGGGCGATTCAAAGCACGTTGAGCATATCAAGAAGGGGCGTGATCTTAGATGCGAGCGCGTTGAATCTGGAGATAGACGGTCCCGGAGACACGCTCGACTTGGCCGTGTCCAGTTCCAGAATACGCCGAGTGGCCGCTTTACTGATACTGACGTCGCCATTTTTTATACTCTACTACTTGACGCGAGTTCTCATTCAGGAGTTTCACGATCACAAGGCGAGAAACGGCGCGGAAAAGTATACGTGGTCGGTGGGCGCGCAGTACTCTCTCAGAAAGAAGAACGAGCTTCCTCACCTGTTCAACCGTCGACTTCGACGTATTCAAGAAAGCGTGGAAATAGTCAAGAAAAGCAGGAAGTATTCGAGTTTGGTGGAGTGCTGCTTGAACATTTTTCAATTTATTATCACGTGCGGGCTGATCACCTGCGCGCTCGTCTCTTTCATTTCCATGGAAGAAGGTGTGTGGAACGAGCCTATGGGGGTTATGACGGGGGCTCTTTCCGCATGCTTGATGCTCGGATTGAGCAACAATAAAAAGACGGAAGCGTCTGGCATCAAAAAGTTGGAGAAAAAGATCAAATCGAAGATGGGAAAAGACTGCGCGGAAGTCGAACGCTACCTCAACTTGAGGTGGGTTCACGTGGCGATGGAATTGCTGGGAATAGTCATAGCACCTTTTTTTTTAATTCTGAAACTGCTTCCAAAACTAGACCAAATAAGCATAGCCATAGAAATGGACAACCCCTGCGCCACCGAGTACCCGAACATCTATTTCGAAGAACCCGCAGAACGCAAGACCAGAGACGGATACTATTCCGACGCCTTCCCCGCTTTCACGCCCCCTGTCAGTAATCTACGCGATGTGGAGCCACGCGACGACGATCGTCTAGAATGGGAATACTCCGACGACGACGACGACGACTGCAATAGAAGGAAAGCTATGCTTTGAAGAAGACAATCGGACACGTCGTCTTTCTTTTTCATATCCTCCAACTTGTCTATTGAGTCCCAGTCCCGTCTCGCCAGAAGAATGTCTTCGGCCACCGTGCACGCCCATTTTTTCCTCGTCGGCTTGTCCACCGCTTTGTAGCGCGTGAACCCCTTCTTAGTGACCGAAGGCACTTTGGGAGCGCCGAGCACCTGCGTCTTGTTGTAGGCGGGGAAATCGATCACCCTCGCCAGTCTCCCGAACATAATGTAAAAGTAGGACTGCACGTGGTGCGCGACCCGAATGGCTTTGGGATTGCGCAGTTTCCCGAACTGCATCTGAGTTTCCACCACGATGTAGTCGCACTGAGAGAAAATGTCCTTGTGGTAGTCCAGCAGCTCGGTGATCGTGCACAAGGTGTCGCCGCTGACCACTGTTTTCGTGTCGTCGCCGCAAGACACGTCCGTGTTGGCAAACAAAACAGCGCGGCCTGCCGACGCCATCGCTTCTATCGCTCTGGCCGTCTTTTCCGTGGGTCGACCGTCCGGCAGGTACTCGAGCGTGTTCTTTTGTTCCAGGACGTTCTGGGGGTACGCGTCCACCCAAAACGCAAAGTTTTTGGTGCCCATATCCATGCTCAATATTTTTATTTCTTCCATCGTATTTATTATTTGATAACCAAATAATACGTCTTTAAAGACTATTTTCAATTTAATAAATGAGTTCAAAGCAACGATTTGATAACTTTGTCGCAAACTACTACACGTGGAACAGCGAATCCGGGTATTCCGTCAGAAGCATTCAAGGGGATCCGATGTCGATCGAAAACAAATACTTGCGCGAGATGGAAAAAGGTCAGATTCTGCCCGCTGACATAGTCTCTTACGCCGTTCTCGTGAACGAACTCCTTCCTCTGACCCGCAGCGGTTTCGACGAAGAGGCCGGCGAGTCCAAAGAAGAGCGCGTCGCAGGGCGACAGCAGTGGAACGCGAGAAGTGAGCTAGATTGGAGAATAGACGCCAACGACAGCAAAGTAGACAGATTCAGGAAAAATGTGCAGAAAATGTGCACCAACGACTTTGAAAACATACCTTCCTTTACCCAAGGAAGGCTGTACGCGATTTCCAACCTCGACGACTTTAGAATACAAGACCTCAGACCCTTCGCTCTGTACTTGGGGTATCTTTTCAAAGACATGATTGAGGAAGAAGACGCCGAGATCGAAATGGAAGAGGTCGTGGAAGAAAAGCAGGAGGTTGTTGAAGAAAAAGAAGAAAAGGAAGAGGTAATAACCGAAACGAAAGGCGACGATGTTGATGACTGGATGGCTGACTTTTAGAATGTCACTGTTTTTATTTATTCCACAAGCAGCGTAAAGTCTTTTTTTTGGGGAAAGATCGAGAAGCTGTTTTCTTTAGTTGGTGTTGATTTGATTCTGAAATCTTCCACTCGTTTTGGTGTTTTACGAGAGATTCGATGTCTTCGATTTCTCCATTTTCAATGCGGATGTCTTGGGACGCTATCTTTTTGAAGATCAACCCCATATAGATCACAGAAAGCAACACTTGCTTGTCAGAAACGTTCGGATTGTTTTCCGTCAAACGTATCACGTACGACGCGACTAGCTGATCTTTGTGCTTCTTCTTTTTGAAATCCGTCCACTGATTCTCCAAATACTTTTTCTTCAATCGGTTCTTGATGTCCAAAAAAGAATTCAATTTTGAAACTCTGTCTTGGATCGACATGTAGTTGAGCTTTTTCGTAAAGATCTCGACGATCTCGCGGCTCAATTCGTCGGCGCTTTTGTCATTGTTCAAAAAGTAAGAGAAAGAACAGCCCTTCGATTTGCACACCAAAAACGAACTAGACGTGATAAAACAGCCCGGTGGTGCTCTTCCGAAAGCCAAATTCTCGAACACCTTTGCCCAGAAATTATTTGTTTGTCGTAAAGAAGCTTCAATCATATTCGGAAACTTGATAGTGCTGTTGCTGTTTTTCATTCAATTCTATCTGTTTACTAGTATGGTGTTTCTTCATAAATACAAAAAATAAGATTATAATAAATGGAAAAAATTTATTGCGGAAACAAACAACAGCTTCCGGACGGTTATGGACGCTACGGGGAAAGGGATGAGTGTTTGAAATGCGGTTACGGTTCAGCAATGATGCAGTACAAATGGTCGCCTCCTTCGAACGACCCTAAACCTCCTGGTAGAGCGTGGAAAGGATGCTGGAGAAGCACAAAACGTAAAAAGCGCAAAAGCCGCCGTAGATGCAGACGAAGGAGCAAAAGCAGACGAAGAAGGAGCAAAAGCAGACGAAGGAGCAAAAGCAGACGAAGGAGCAAAAGCAGAAGAAGACGGAGCAAAAGCGGAAGAAAACGGAGCAAAAGCAGAAGAAGACGGAGCAAAAGCGGAAGAAAACGGAGCAAAAGCAGGAGAAAACGGAGTAAACAGAAGAAGTCCCCGAGTAGACGACAAATAAATAAGTGGATAGAACAGGAGCATGAGAGACGCTACGGATCGAAAATGATTTAGAATAAATGAGAATTATGGAAATAAAAAATGAACGCTATCCAAATTGCTGAAATCGCAGAATCGTGGGTAGCCGATAAGATGGACAACTACATCCGAAAGGTCGCCAAGGTGTACTCGTTGCCTCTGGAAGATCTGAGAAACATTGCTCGAGGCGTATCAACTGGGAATAAGTCGGAAACAGTGATTGAGGAGAAAAGGTTGTTGAAGTTGAAGAAGAAAGAATTGCAGGAAAAGTGCAAAGAGCTCGGATGCAGAACTACCGGAAATAAGAGCGATCTGGTCGCTCGCATAGTCAGCGCGACCACTGGCAGCTCTGGAAAAAGCGATCAGGATCGAAAACCGCCTGAAATAAAAGCAAACAAAAATGCCCTAGGAAACTATGTGTACGACAGCCTGGTCATAGACAAAGGCACTAAAATGGTGGTCGGTCGAGAATTGAAAGACGGCTCGATAGGATCGCTCAGGCGAGTGGACATAGACAAGTGTCACCAACACAAACTGAAGTTTGCTATTCCGATAAACATAAGCGAAGAGGAAAAGGTGCAGGAAAACGAGGAGGAAGAGATCGAGGACAATGCGGAGGAAGAGGATGAAGAAGTAGAGGAAGAGGACGAAGAGGCGGAGGAGGAGGACGAAGATGACGAAGCAGCAGAGGAAGACGAGGCGGTCGACAACGGCGAAGATGACGAGGTCTGCGATAAGGAGAAGGAAGCGTGCAGCGATGAAGATGACGACGAAGATATTGAGTATGTTTACGAAGACTAGATTTAAACGAATTAATTAGATTAATAAAAATGGAATCAAAAGAACTAGTTGCTTCATCCCAATCCCAATCCCAATCCCAATCTCAGACTGTTCAACCAGCTGTTTACAATTTATTTGATGACCCGGTGCTCAAAAGAGCAAAAGCCGAGCTCACTCCTGAACAGAGAGAAGCGTACGCCAAAGCAGGCGAGCAGATGTACAACTTTGATTACGGATCAGGCGAGCAGGATTTGAACAAAGTCTTGAAAGATGCGTGCAATCGAGTGTGCCACATGGTGAGACACGGCCTTCACCCGTCTCTTATGGAAAAGGAGGATCTTGACGTGATCAACGAAGTCATCGGGGAAGAGTGGTACAAGCGTTTTGGGTACTTGAAGGAAGATTTGGACAATATCGTCACTGTCCCACAGGAACTGCCTATCCCTGATTACAGTAAGTGAGTGAGTAAACTGATTTTAAACTTTTACACGAGTTTAAAATGAAAAGTAATTTACGACGTTGGTCCGCGGATTCCGTACTTGCAATAATTAATGATCGAGTTTTCGTTAATATGTTTAATTCCACTCTCGCTCAAAAAATCACAACTTTTTCCGTCGGGTCGTACGCAAGTTTCTCCCCAATTATCGTATATGCATTTTACACACTCTCCGTAATCGCTCGGCGTTCCGTGTTTGCATGGCTCAGTTGGCTTTTGATCCGTTTGTTGCAATGGATTCTGATTTATGCCGTCCCATCCATTTTTCCCTGCGTGAATCATGTACCAAAACGAACATATGGCCGGGTAAGGGCTCGGGTGGACGTTGCCATCGGGGAAACAACGAAGAGCCTCATCCCCTGTTCCATGTGAACTAGCAGCGCAGTCTTGATCCCCGGGTAAAGTTCCGCTCCTGACGCCCGGGCATGTAGACCCACCTTTTCCGGTTTCGTTAGCACACTGGATTTTGCACAGTTTTCCCCAAACCGGATCTTCTTCCGCTATAATGGTTCCCGTAGCATTTGGAGGAAGCGGCGGGCAATCAGCGACCGTTTGAGACGGAGATAATTGGTAATTACACGTATACGCCATCACTGGCCAGTTCAATTTTGTATTTTCTTGAAATGGAACTTCGCCTTCTTTACAATTCGATCCAATCGAAAAATAGTTTCTGTCAATATCTACACAGGCGCACGCGCTTTGGTAATAATGGGTGTTGCTCTTGATCGCGCACCCACACTTTCCGGCTAAATAAGCTCTGTCACAAGGACAGTTCATAACAGGTGGTGTTGTTTGCATTTTTATATACTCGTTTATATTTATTTATTACAAGTTCCCGCTAGCCTTTACTCTTTTCTTTTCCGTGACGCCGCAGTTTTTGTCCAGGTAAATCTTGTCTTGCTTTTTCCACGCGAGCAAAAGCAGTCCGGACAGCACCGGCTTTGCCTGCTTGTCCATGCTTTTGTTCGGGTTGATCTCTGGCTGTGCCGTGCCGCCGATCCACGGAAAGTACGCGTTGTCTTGGTCGAAAAAGGTTTCGTCCACTTTGACACCCGCCGCGTCTATGTTTTCCTTTTCGAAAATTTGCACAAGCGCCTTTTGGTTAAACGTGTACGCGTTCCTGCCCATATTCAGGGTCTTTGCCGATTTCTTTTTGTTCTTTGACGGTTCCACGATGCAAAAGGTGCAGCTCGTGTAATTGTACAGACCGTAGGACTTGTCGTTCAACGCCGCTCTCTTTCGAGGGGTAAACTCGTACTTCCTCTTGTACTCGGTCAACACCTCGTCGGATGCGTCTTTCCAAGCGCTGTTCTCAAACATCCGCAAACTGCTCCGCGACGACGTGCTCTTCCCAAACGTAAACAGCAACGCGGAAACGAGCACGTCCTTCACCTCGAACAACGCCATCGAGTAGTACAGCTTGATCTTCAACGCCAGGTCGAACTTGTTCGTGTTCTGCCGAGGCGTGTTTCGGTGCTTTCGAATGTAAGCCACCGCGGTCTCCAACAACTTCTCCTGCAAGAGAAGAGGGAGCGTGGAGATGTTCGGGCAGTTTCCGCAAAGCGCATTGTCCTTTTGAAGAAACTGGTCGGGATTGTTCAGGTAATCCCGCAGGTTTCTCTTGGCATTGTTGTACTTGGCCGTCTTTATGTACTCTCGGTTGGTCATAGCCGTGTGGGTGACCGGATTTTGCACGTAGTAGAGGGCTGACACCGCCGAAATTCCCACCGGCTCTACAATGTCAAACGTGAGAAAGATGTTTTCTCCGTAGCTGCAGAGGTAGCACAGCTTTCCCGATCTGGAAGCGACGGGCTCTCTGTTCTCGATGATCTCGGAGAGAGCGTTCAGCACCACGACAGGCGCCAAATCCAACACTTCGGCAAGATTGTGCACGGACAACTGGTCTACCGTTCTGAATTGGTTTTTTATTTGAGCGCTTATGTTCGGGGCATAATACTTATTCCACGTGTAGTCGACCAACTGGTTTTCGGAAATGACGTAGCCCATCTCGTCTTCAGCCTCGTACCTCTGCATCCCTTTGCACTTGTACGCGCACTCTTTATAGTCGCAGTCGCGCGAATCGTCGTCACCGTCGGGTCGGCTGTTTATATCAAAGTTGAACGCGCAATCGAACGCGTATCTCTTGATCATATTCTCCACGTGCTTGATCTCTATGTCTTTCTTCTCTGACCGCTTGTACATTCTGACGTCTATATTGTTCTTTTCGCTCACGCGGTTCAGCACGCTCTGATCTTTTATCTGCGACCCGCACTTTATCTTCTTGTCCGAAGGAACGGGAACGGCTGCCAGTCTGGAAATGTGCACCCGTCCAGCGCTCCTCACGTTGTCTCCGCGATCGTGCGCCCCGACTCGAATGCCTCTGGCCAGCGCCTGGGCAATCTGCGCGTAGTGGTGATGAGGAGTGAGGACGATCTCTCTCTTCACATTTCGAAACGTGTACCCCTCGCTGGACGCCTCCGATCCCAGCACGACCCTGCAAATCTCACCGTTCGAGTTGCGTCCCGGCGCGTTGAACAAATTGATCACAGAGGCTGAAGGTCTGTCGCTCGAACTCCCCGTGAAGTACATGTACCGCTTTCGTTTGGAAGTGCTGCTCGACTTGAACCGATAAAACCCCCATTTCTCAAGAATCAAACTGAGCAGTTTGAGACCCGCGCCGCTGACCGTGTTCTCCCACGCACCGCTGACCGAGTTTTTGAAACGCGACCCCTCCACTATATTGCTGTAGACGTAAATAGGCCACGGCCCCGTTTCGGCAGCTTTCACCACTTCGGCAAACTTGCAGCTGAACTTGCAAAGCTTCTTGATGTCAAACTTGCCATCCGTCTTCAACTCTTCCCAGAACGACGACCTCAACTTGCCGTTTTGAGTCCAGTCGGCGACCGACCCGACTCCGCCGTCTCTGGAAGGGAAAGCGAAGAGAGCCGCTCTCTGCAATTCCAAGTCGAAGGTGGTTTCGTCGCCTTGTTGTGAATTCACAAGAGCCTGCCGATAGGCCGCTGACTGGAACGGCGACATTGCCAAGTACACGAGCTTGAAGTTCTGCATAGGAGACGAAAGCACCCCGTCGTACACGGCTTTGGGCAAATCTCCCGCGATGTCTTCTTTTACATAACTGACGCGTCCCACGATGGCGCTGCGGAGTTGCTTGAGCAGCGGTTTCTTTTTCGTCATCTTTTTCCCCGGAGGAAGAATCAGATTCAACAGAGGTATAATATCTTTCGATTGATTTATCATCGGAGTCCCGCTCAACAGAATAATTTTTCGATTCGGGAGAATGTCAAACAGCTTCTGAAACCTTTTCCAAATACTTTGTTTCTGAGATTCCCCCACGTCGGTCGTCAGGTTGTGGGCTTCGTCCAGAATGAACATAGACTTGTCGAACAGTTTCAACAAACTGAAAACGCTCTTACCTCCTATGCTGTACGGGGAGGAACCGCTTCCCATCGTCCCGTAGGACAGAAACTTGTACCTGTTCTTGATGTGCTTCTCTAGTTTACTCTTCTGGTCTTCGGTCAGCTTGTCCACTCCCAGTCGGGCGCGAAGCATCTTCTTGAGCTCTTCTGTAAAGATAATTCTGACATTCTTCGACGTTTTCCCAACCACGAACACACGGTTGATGACGGGACTTCCCGAGGAAGACGCAGCCAACGCATTTTCCGCGGCCGAAAGAGCACTTCGCGTTTTCCCAGATCCCATCGCGTGAAACAGAAGAACCTCGTCGTACGGCGTGACTGGACTTGTGTACCGTTGAATAAGCCTCTGATGGGACTTCAATCCCGCGTACTCGCCTCCTTTGTGAAACTCTTTTCTTCTCCATATCTCCGGGTTGAATTCTCGAACTGTGGATATCTGCGGATAAGAACCAATAAAATAATCTGAGTAATCGCTACTGCTCTTCTTTTTCTTCTTTTTCTTTTTGGATTTCAATCTCTTTTTCCTGCGTTTCCTGGCCGCAATGTTTCTAGCAGCCCGGCCACGAATCATCGCTTGTATCTTTATGACAGTGCTGATATCCTGCTCCTTGCTCTCCTGCTCCTTGCTCTCCTGCTCTTTGCTCTCCTGCTCTTTGCTCTCGTTCACCTTTTTGTCTTCGCACCCTTTGCCTTTTGTCCACGTGCAATGATCTTGTTCTTCGCACACAGGTTTTTTTCCGCCGGGTTTTTTGCGAAGGCCTTTGCAGGGTCTTTTCCTAGGGCTTTCCCGTTCTTTGCTCTCCTGCTGCTTGCTCTCCTGCTCTTTGCTCTCCGAAAGTACTTTTTCGTAGCATTTCTTTTCGTCTGGATCCCACGTGCAAGGGGGGTTTCGTTTCGACGTGTACGAATCGCATTTTCTTTTGTACGCGGTTCCGTCTTTTTTCAAACATTCTTGACGTATCATCTTTATTTAACAAAAGTCGTTATTTAAGTTCTGTTATAGATTCCGTCACCACCTCGCACGTTTCTTTTGTCTTTGAGAATCGTTCGGCCAAGGAACTGCTTCGCGATGACGCGAAGCGTCTGGACGCTTGCTTTCAGTGTTGCTTTCAGTTTTGCTTTCAGGGTTAGCTGAGCGTCTCCCATCCCACCTGCGTCGCCTTCGTCTGCGCCGCTGCCGAATAATTGGGGATGGGGGAGGAGCGGGAAACCCGGAGCTAGGAGGCAACAATATGTCCATGTAAGAGTCTATAGGAGAACGGCACATCGGACAGGTTCGAGAACGCAATTGACCAACGCACGAGCGGCAGAATGAATGCTGACAATCAAGTGTAACTGGATCGTCGCAAACCTCGTAGCATATGGGACACTCTTTGGACATTTATTATCCGCACTATATGCTAAAAATGATTCATACGTGGGGAAAATTAAAAATAAAAATGGCAAACGAAACCAAAGGTCAAATTATACAAAGAAACAATGGATTTTTTTACAAATTCGATGGAAAACAATGGCGCCGCGTTTGCAAATGCGGCACAAGACCTACTTTCAACTTTGAAGGAAAATCCAAAGCGATTTGTTGTTCTGAGTGCAAAGAGCCAGGAATGATTAACGTGGCAGATCGAAAATGCAAATGCGGCAAACGTCAACCTACTTTCAAC
>Ga0181596_10002503_pt1 | contig 17627 bp, 18 predicted proteins | sample 041ome_6_FD_148655 | JGI IMG/M metagenome (GOLD analysis project Ga0181596, IMG submission 148655) | Coastal salt marsh microbial communities from the Groves Creek Marsh, Skidaway Island, Georgia - 041402US metaG (spades assembly) | ecosystem: Environmental > Aquatic > Marine > Intertidal zone... | reverse complement strand
TACTGGTCTGGGCCGCTGCCCACATCGCCACCGCATTGGGTGTGTCAGAGCTGGTCATTGGCCTGACCATTGTTGCCGTGGGGACGAGCCTGCCGGAATTGGCCGCCTCGGTCATGAGCGCATTGAAAGGCCACGCCGATATGGCAGTGGGCGCCATCGTCGGCTCAAACATGTTCAATATTCTATTGGTGCTAGCCATTCCCGGCCTATGGGACAGCCTCTCGCTCCAGCCAGCCGTGGTCAGTCGGGACATGGTCGCGGTATTTCTCACGACTCTGGTTCTTGCCCTCGCGGCGCTGTGGCGTTGGAATGGGCCGACCGGATCCGGCACGTTGGGGCGAGGAACAGGGTTGCTACTGCTTTCTTTGTACATCGCCTATTACGGCTGGCTCTTTTTAGCTCCTTGACTGAGTCCCGAAACTACAAAACATGGCCAACCACACCAATCAATTTTTCGTCGACTCTGCGCAAAGGACCATATCAATGGAGGCCGACGCAGTGTCTGCCCTGGGCAGCGGATTAGGCCCTGCCTTTGCAGCCGCCTGCCGATGCATCCTCGACACGGCTGGCCGCGTGGTGGTGACGGGCATGGGCAAGAGCGGACATATCGCGGGCAAAATTGCCGCCACACTGGCCAGCACCGGAACGCCGGCTTTTTTTGTACACCCCGGCGAAGCGTCCCATGGCGACATGGGCATGATCACCGCGAGCGACTGCGTGATCGCCCTTTCCAACAGCGGCAGCACGCACGAGATCCTCACACTTTTGCCCTTGATCAAGCGCCTCGGTATTCCGCTGATCAGCATGACCGGGAGTGATACCTCTGAGCTCGCGCAGGCCGCCGACGTGCATCTACTTGCCTCGGTGGAAACAGAAGCCTGCCCATTGAATCTGGCACCGACGTCCAGCACAACCGCTGCACTGGTCATGGGCGACGCGCTGGCAATCGCCATTCTTGAAGCGCGGGGTTTCACGGCCGAGGAATTTGCCTTCTCTCACCCGGGTGGCGCACTGGGCAAAAGATTGCTCCTTCGTGTTGCCGATGTGATGGTCAGCGGCAGTGACATTCCAACAATCACGCCCACCGCAGTACTGGCCGATGCGATCTTTGAGATGACGCACAAAGGTCTGGGTATGACCACCGTCGCCTCAGACGACCGTCAACTGCTGGGTATCTTTACAGACGGCGATCTGCGGCGAGCGGTCGAAAATGGCACCGATTTGCGCGCCACACCGCTGACTGAGGCGATGACCGCCGAGCCCCGCGCCATCCATCAGGAATTGTTGGCTGCCGAGGCGATGGCCCTGATGGAGAGACATCAAATCAGCGCCTTGGTGGTCGTCGACGATCAGAATAGAATTCTCGGCATCGTCACGCTGTTAGCGCTGCTTAAGGCAGGACTCTCATGACAGGTCGCGCGGCACAGAAAGCAGAGTCAATTAAGCTGGTCGCACTGGATGTCGACGGCGTGATGACCGACGGCACGCTATTTTACCGTGCCATGTCAGAACCCGAGACCAAGCCCTTCAACATTAAGGATGGATTGGGCATCAAGCTGCTGCAGCGCAGTGATATCGATGTGGCGATCATTACGGGCAGATCTTCAGAGGCACTGGAAAGGCGAGCTAGCGAGCTGAGGATCACCACGGTGATTCAAGGCCGTGAAGATAAGGGTTCAGCGCTCGAAGAGCTGCTGGCTGCACAGGAACTTAGCGCCTCTGAGGTGGCCTATATGGGGGACGATCTGCCTGATCTGGGTGCGCTCCGTCTGGCGGGGCTGGCCACCTGCCCCAACGACGCGGTTGAGGCTGTTCGTGAGTGTGCGGACTGGATCGCGCCTTTACCGGGCGGGGCAGGCGCCGTTCGAGCACTGGCCGATTTTATTTTGCAGTCTCAGGATCGCTTGTCTGATGTGATTAGAACTTTCTGATGAAAGGCGCTGTCATTACCTTGGGTATGGTCGCGCTGGGCATCGCTCTCTGGCAGTCATTCGCTCCCGAGTCCTCGCCCGTCCAAGAGTTTGATCTGGAGGAGGAGCAACTAATCGCTAGCTATCTGCTCGAAGGGACGCGACGGCACTTTTCTCAGGACGGCGTGGCAGCGGATGTTTTGGAAATCGGCGAGGCGACCCGATGGCAGAACAGCGAAGAGACCACGCTCAGGGACATTCGTTATCAAGCGCAGGCAGAAAACGGCGCGCTCTGGGATATCAACGCGGCGGCAGGGATTTTCTTTGAGGACATCAATGAACTTGAACTCAAAAATGGAGTCACACTAATGGAGCTGACCCGGGACGCGACAATGCAGACAGATTCCATGCGCCTTTACATGGACCAAAAGCGTGCCCAGGGCGAGCAAGCAGTGGTGATGACCGGCCGGGGTAGTCGCACGACAGGCGCGGCATTTGAGCTGGATTTGCAAAGCAGCATGGCGACACTGAAGGGCGATGTCAGAACGGAATATGAATAACGACCATGCCGAACGTTACCCTGCACCATGCCTGACATCCCCCGCTTGAAAAGCTCGCTGTTCACATTGCTATTCACGCTGATGGGCCTGCCTTTCTCTCACGGGGCCATGGCGTTGGACTCAGATCGGGATCAACCCATCCAGATTGTTGCTGACTTGGCGGTCAGGGATGAATTGGCCGGCGAAACCCGGTACGAGGGCAATGTGGTCCTTACCCAAGGGTCACTGGTGATCACTGCGGATACGCTCTCTATCCGCCATAACACCGACGAGGCCGATAAAATCGTCGCTAAAGGGAAGCCGGCGACGCTGGTGCAACAACCAACACCCGATCAGGCGCCCGTCGACGCCTCGGCACTGCGCATTGAATACATAAGATCCCAGGATCTTGTCCGGTTATTGGAAGATGCGCACGTAGCACAGGACGGCTCTACGCTGTCTGGTAGTCAAATCGACTATCTGGTCAGTCAGCGCACTGTCAGGGCGGCAGGCACACCGGGCGCAGAAGGGACCGGTCGAGTGGAAGTCGTGATCCCACCCGAAAATCTGCGTGGTAATGCTTCCGATGGCTAGCACTCTCAGCGCACATCATCTCGCCAAGGCCTATGGCGGTCGGCCCGTCGTGAAGGACGTGTCGCTGCAAGTCAGCGCGGGGGAAATCGTCGGGTTGCTGGGCCCGAACGGCGCCGGCAAAACCACCTGCTTTTACATGATCGTAGGTCTTGTGGAGGCCGACGCCGGTGATATCCGCCTCGATGACGAATCGCTGATGGCCATGCCAATGCACCGCAGGGCCCGCACAGGCATCGGCTATCTGCCGCAGGAAGCGTCGGTTTTTCGACAGCTTTCGGTCCGAGACAACCTGTTGGCGATTCTCGAGACACGCCCCGAACTGGCGCGAGCGCAGCGCCACACATTGGCACAGTCACTGCTCGAGGAATTTAATGTTGGCCATTTGGCTGATTCCTTGGGGCAGGCGCTGTCTGGCGGCGAACGTCGGCGGGTCGAAATCGCGCGTGCGCTCGCCACTGAGCCCACTGTGATTCTTCTGGATGAACCCTTTGCAGGCGTTGACCCGATCTCCATTTCCGATATCAAAGACATCATTTCTCATCTCAAAGCCCGCGACATTGGGGTGCTGATCACGGACCACAACGTCCGTGAAACACTGGATATTTGCGAACGCGCCTACATCGTTGGCGAAGGGCATGTCATTGCATCCGGCACTCCGGCTGAGGTACTGGCCAACGACAAAGTCAGGGAAACCTACCTCGGAGAGCACTTCTCTCTCTGATCGAAAAGCGGTCTGGCGGCAAGCCCTGCCGCACAGAGCACACATTCATCCCGCTTTTGAACTCGCCACTGCAAAAAGCGGTGAGTTGAACTGGAGCAATTTCCTTGCCAACTTCTTTGCACGACCACGTTGGGGCGATACACTGAGTCCCCAGCGAGCGATTATCCGTGGTATGAAACAAGCGCTTCAGCTCAAACTAGGACAGCAACTAGCCCTGACCCCGCAACTGCAGCAGGCCATCAAACTGCTGCAGTTGAGCACCGTCGATTTGCAACAAATCATTGAAGAGACGCTGGAGAGCAATGCACTCCTAGAGCGTGAAAGTGAACAGCCCGAGGAGGTTGATCTCGATTTTGCTGAGGCAACCGCGTCGGAGGACGACGCCGAAGATCTGGCCGTGGACACCGTTTGGGAAGACGTACTCCCCTCCTCGGCGCCGCCGACACCCGGCCCTGCTGCTGAGACCGATTTCTCCGAACAGGACTCTGAAGAGGAATCCCTTCGGGACCATTTACTTTGGCAACTCAACCTGACGCGTTTTTCAGACACCGACCGCCTGATCGCTATGGCGCTGATTGATACCATCGACAGCGATGGCCGTCTCACCCAAACCGCAGAGGACATTCACGCCGATCTCGGCCTGGACGACGTGGACCTCGACGAGGTGCTCGCTGTGCTGCATCGGTTACAGCACTTCGAGCCGCCGGGCATTTTCGCCGCAGATTTGCGCGAGTGTCTGCTCATCCAGTTAAGACAGCTGCCAACCGATACGCCTTATCGAGATGTTGCGGGGGCACTCGTCAGCCGTCATCTCGCGCAGCTACCCACAGCACCCCCACGCCAATTAGCCAGAAAACTCCGTGCCAGCGAGAGCGAACTCGACGGTGCTATCCAATTGATTCGTTCGCTTGATCCAACGCCCGGCGCCTCAATCGGCAATGAGCAGACGGAGTACGTCACACCTGACGTATTTGTGCGGCTGAGCGATGGCCGCTGGCAAGTGGAACTGAACCCTGAAGTCGCCCCGCGGCTGCGAGTGAATGATCACTATGTTGCCATGCTAAGCGACGGGTCCGCTGCCGACAAAGGATATGTCAAGGAACAGTTACAAGAAGCCCGCTGGTTCATGAAAAGCTTGCAAAGCCGCAACGAGACATTGCTCAAAGTCGCAGCCAAGATTGTCGAGCAACAAAAAGCCTTTCTGGAGGTCGGTGAAATCGGCATGAAACCTCTAGTGCTTGCAGATATCGCAGCGGAGGTAGACCTGCACGAGTCTACCGTATCCCGCGCGACCACTAGAAAATACATGCACACACCGCGGGGCACTTTCGAGCTGAAGTACTTCTTTTCCAGCAGAGTGACGGGCGATGAAGGGGGCGACATTGCCTCCACCGCGATTAAGGCTGCAATCAAACAACTGGTCGCCCGCGAGGATGTTCAAAAGCCGCTGAGCGATGCCAAATTGTGTGCGCTGCTCAAGGAGCAGGATATGCCAGTAGCTCGCAGAACGATCGCAAAGTATCGCGAACAGCTTGCAATCCCTCCCTCAAATGAACGCAAACGTCTAAACTGAATTGGCAAGAATCAGCCAAGGAGTGAGAAATGAATCTGACTATTAGTGGACACCACTTGGATGTGACGCCAGCTATCCGGCAGCACGTAGAGGAGAAACTGGTCCCGATTGAGCGTCATGGCGACCACATAACCCGCATAGAGGTGACACTCGTTGTCGAGAAACATTTGCACAAGGCAGAGGCCAACCTTCACGTTGCGGGCGCGGATCTATTTGCCTCATCCGAGTCGGATGATATGTATGCCGCCATCGACTCGCTGGCTGACAAGCTGGATAGACAGGTGATCAAGCACAAAGAAAAACACCGGGGCCATTGATCGATGTCCGACCCAAGCGCAATGACCCTGGGCCACCTTCAGGCGCTGAGCGATCAATCCCTGCTCAGCAAAAAGCGCGTGTTCGAGCGTGCGGCCGAGGCGATGGGCGGCTCACTAAATCTTAGTAGCGAAACCATTTATCGCGCGCTGCTGGAGCGAGAAAAGCTGGGCAGCACAGCCATCGGAGAAGGGATCGCCATCCCCCATTGCCGCATAAATGACTGCGCTGTGCCGGCCGGTTGTCTCGTGACCTTACAAGAACCTATTGACTTCGGCTCTGCAGACGGCCAGGACGTCGATATCATTTTCGTACTGCTGGTGCCCGAGGAAGCGACAGAAGTTCATTTGAAGTTACTGGCCGCCTTAGCGCGAAGTTTCTCACACGCAGAAGTGCGCGACCGCGTGCGCCAGACACAAGACCCTGAGGCGCTGAAGCAACTCTTGTTGAGGGGTGACGCTGCATGACACACAAGCTCATCGCCATCAGCGGCAGCTCGGGCGCTGGTAAGAGTAGCGCGCTGCGACTCCTTGAGGACGAGGGATACTACTGCGTGGACAATCTCCCACCGAGGCTGTTACCCGAGTTCTCAGAGGAGATCGTGGGTCACCCAGAATACGAACGCTTCCGGGGCGTTGCCGTCTGTATCGATGCGCGCGCTATTAAAACCGGAGCTCAGGACAACTCTGAGTTGATGTCACATCTGGCTGCGCTACCCAATCGGCTCATCATCTTTTTGGATGCTCAACCTCAGGTGCTGTTGAAGCGGTTCAGCGAAACCAGGCGCCGACACCCGCTTGCGGGACCTGACAACTCTCTACCGGAGGCGATTTCACGCGAAAGAAAGCATCTCGAGCCGATCGCGGCGAATGCGGACCTACTCATCGATACCACCGATCTTACCCCGCGAGCACTGCGGGATATGATCACCAGCCGGGTCGTTCAGCAGCGAGATGGCCTCTCGGTGCTGTTTGAGTCTTTTGCTTTTAAACGTGGCGTTCCGACAGACGCCGACTTTGTCTTTGATGCCCGAGCATTGCCCAATCCCTATTGGCAAGACGAACTGCGCTCCCGGAGTGGCCTCGACGCAGAAGTCATCCAGTTTCTGGAAAATGATCCGCGATGCCTTGCTTTCTTCGACAAGCTGAACGACTTCATCGCTGGCGTTTTACGCGACTTCGACCAGTCCGATCGGAGCTATATGACGATTGCCATCGGTTGCACTGGCGGTCAGCATCGCTCCGTTTATCTGACAGAGAAGTTATATCGAGACCTGATCGCGCAGTTTCCTGCGGCACAAATTCGCCATCGAGACCTGCAAGAGGCGAGCAGCTAAGAATGGAAAAGACGATCACGGTCATTAATCCGCTTGGCCTCCATGCCCGACCCGCCGCGAAAGTGGTGGACTGTGCGGCCCGATTCACCAGCGACATTCGTATCAGCCATCAAAATCAGGAGATCGATGCGAAAAGCATCATGTCGGTACTCATGCTGGCTGCACCTTGCGGCGCAGAGCTCAGCGTGGCGATCTCTGGCCATGACGCAAACGACGCGATGATTGCGCTGGAAGCGCTTTTTGCCAGCGGGTTCGACGAGCTGGAATAAGTCACAAAGGCATTTTCGCGGGTAGATCTTCAGAGTCGGTAGCGGATAATGGCGACCTCAGAGGAGGTCCCGCTGTGAACTCACCCGCTAATTTCCCCACTAAGACTGAACGTCTTGAACTTGCCCTGCGGTCTCGCACGCTGGGCGACGTCGCGGGTATTCTGGCTGAGATGTCACCCGGTGACGTCGCTTATTTGATCAGCTCTTCACCCCCTGACTACCGCGCGGTGCTTCTGGGCCTTCTCGAACCGGAACAGGAAGTGCTAGTCGTCAACGAATTGCCAGACGAACTCCGCAACGCCGCGTTGGCTGACCGGGAGCCCGAGGCGCTGGCTGAACTTGTCGAGCAGTTAGATGACGACGATGTCGCGGACATCCTGCACGAGTTGCCCGATGAGGTGACGGGTCAAGTGCTGGCGATCATGGACGTGCAGTACCGTCAGCGCCTTCAGAAAGTATTGAGCTTTTCTGATGACGTTGCGGGCGGTTTGATGAGTACCGACACCATCACCATTCGCGCAGATCTGACACTGGATGTGGTGCTGCGCTACCTCCGCCGGCATACGGAGCTCCCACCCAATACCGACACTCTGATCGTGGTGAACCGCAACGACCGGTTTGTGGGACTGCTGGCAATCGGCACCGTGCTGGTGTCTGATCCCGCTGTTTCGGTGCGGGAGATGATGATCACTGATCAGGAAGCCATTGCCGCCGATACTCCCGCGACCGAGGTGGCGCGACGATTTGAGCGAAATGACTGGATTTCTGCCCCGGTGATCGATGACGACGGCAAACTGCTTGGGCGGATTACGATCGACGACGTGGTGGATGTCATCAGAGAAGAGGCGGATCATTCCCTGACTTCGCTTGCCGGTCTGGCAGAGGAGGATACATTTGCGACGGTATGGCAGTCAGCACCGCGCCGTGCCGTGTGGCTGGGTGTCAATCTTGGTACGGCGTTACTGGCCTCCTCGGTGATCAATCTGTTTCAGGACACGATTGAGAAGGTGGTCGCGCTGGCAGTGCTGATGCCGATTGTGGCCTCTATGGGGGGTATAGCGGGCACACAGAGCCTGACGATCCTGATTCGCGCTATGGCGATGGGTCAAATCAATCATCGCAACGAGTTGTGGCTTATCGGCCGCGAATCGCTGGTGGGGCTCCTCAATGGACTGCTCTGGGCCGCCGTGATTGCCGCTGCCGCATCGCTATGGTTCGGCGACCCGATGCTCGGCTTCATTATTGCCTGCGCCATGTTGATCAATTTAGTCACGGCGGGCGTGACGGGCGCCGGTCTCCCTATCGTGCTGCGTAAACTGCAAATTGACCCTGCGTTGGCGGGTGGCGTACTGGTCACCACCGTTACCGATGTGATGGGTTTTCTGGCTTTCCTCGGACTCGCCACCGCATTTTATGCGTGATGGCACCAGATCATGACCGACTCAGATAACAGCGAGACGGATGACCTGCGACCCAGCAAGAGTGAGCGCAAGCGTCACATGCTTGCGCTACAGGAAATGGGCGAGCGGCTGGTTTCGCTGTCTCGCTCGGACCTCGATCGAATCAATATTGCAGATGAGCGGCTTAAAGAAGCGGTAGAGATCGCCCGCGGCATCACCGCCCGCGGCGGCCTCAAACGGCAGCTACAGTTTATCGGCAAACTGATGCGTTCAACGGACACTGCACCCATCGAGAGGGGTCTCGCGATGCTCGATCAGCAAGATGCGGTATCCACTGCAGGTTTTCATCGCGTCGAGGCGGCTCGGAATCGCTTGCGTGATGAGGGTGACGCGGCACTTGGGGACATCCTCGCTATCTGGCCCGCCGCTGAGGCGTCCCTGCTGCGCCAATGGATTCGCCAACACCCCAAAGAAATCCAGCGCGGCAATGAGAAAGCACACGCGAGAAAGCTTTTTCGCTATCTGTCAGAGCTCGACGCCGCAGCATCAATCGCCGATTAATCTTCGGTCGGCTGATCGCCCACCTCGGGAAGCCGGGACGTCGCATCAAACACGCGCTCAAACGCTACCTCAGGGTTATCAAGATCGCCGCTCACAGCATAAATACCACTCGATAACTGATTAACCTGATCCTCAAAAACTTTACTGATCAGATAAGTGCCCGCAGCTACGGGTAATCCCCCGGCAAGCGCTGCCACCCAAGGAATATTTTCGACCAGCGGTAGCGTCACCACCAACTCACCGTCGAGCGTCTCGGCAACAAGGTCGATATCGCTGCTGAAAGTAAAGTATCCGCCAGACCCTTCGATGGAAAATTCAGGGATGCGCAAATCGCCCTGCGAAAAATTGAAGCTGCCCCCCGCGCTATCGAATGTCACGCCCGGATCGAATAGCTGATTCATATTGGCACGACGAAACAAACCCGAAAGATTCAGCAAACTCAGCAAACGGAGCGCCCCAGTTGCCTCCGCATTGGCCGTAACAAACGATCCGGCCCCCATCTCCAATTCCATATCACCACTCATCGCGGTCAACTCAAAATCGGCGGGACTGCCCGGCCATTGCCACTCAGCATCCAGCCTGCCGCGCTCGGTTTCTAGCAGCGGGGCGACGCCGACCAAGGTGAGAGATGTGGCCGCATTTTGGAGCTCTGCTGCGAGTGAGAGCGTGGTCGACTCGCCCTCCTCGCTGGACTGCCAGATCAGCCGGGTTTTTGGCAACCAATTGATACCGAGAAAATTGCCCGTCACCTTTCTGAACTGCCAACCCTCGCCCTCCACGTAATCGATTGTCAGATCCAGATCGCCCAATTTGGTATCGGCGCGATGGATACCCTCAACCGACACATGAAGTTGGCGCATCCAGGCGCCCAGCGCGCCTTGAGGGTCGGGCGGCGCGGCGCGCTCAGCCCACTGCCCGCTCACCTGCGGCAGGCCCTGGAGGTCCAGATACTCAATTCGCAACTCCCGCTCCAGACTGGTCTGCAACGCCGCCGCCGAGTCCGATACCGGAGCACTGGTGAACTGTTGGAGTTGCCCGCGAAGCCAGGGCAGCTCAAAACCCGCATACAACGTTTCACCCTCCAGATTGGCGTTGAGTGACAGGTCGCCCAGTTCTTCACCACGCCACAACAGCCGCCCGATCTTCAGTGCATCAATCGTGACCGTCGGGCCAGGCGGTCCTGCCTCCGTCGAGAAGAGTGCGAGCGTGTCCTGCCAGTCTGAAGGATCGAGAGACGGCAAAAATCCGGTCACGCGCAATCCGGGTTCGGGTGCTAAAAGCGGCCATTGCAGCGGTCGGGTTCTAGGGGTCACATCGAGGACAGCGGCAATCGTCCCAGCCTTTGGGGTATCGGTGATGGCAGATGCCCTGCCAAACCAGAACACCTCCCACGCGGCCCATTCACGATCCCGCCAGCTGACTTTCAGCGGCGCTCTGGCCTCAATAGACTTTCCCCAGGGGAGAGGCAGATCTACCGATACACCCTTGAGATCTGATTCGATATCAACCGCCACCTCACTAGCCACATTGATCCCTACGGTGACGGCTGCAACGCCTTCGGCGGGAAGCGGGTAGTTGATGCCCCGCCAGGACAAGACGTCTGACACAGCCGCTTCAAAATCAAGCTGCGCCGCCAACAATGTGTCAGGTGCTGTCGCAAGATCGGGACCGATATCAACAGCAACCTGCCGATCAAAAACACGGGCGGTGATGCCAGTACTCTCGAATCCAGTCTGCGTGCGATAACGTAATTGGCCACCCAATGATGCTGCCTGCAGATCAAGCAGCGCAGAAGCCACTGTGGCGTTGGTCAGCGCCACGTCAACATCCACATCTAGCGTCCGGCCTAGATTGCGCAAGTCAAATCTCACGTTTACGCTGGTTGCAGTGGGATCATCACCACCAACAGTCAGATCACGCATGACCGGGTACGCTTTGGAAAGTGCCGGTAATTGCTCCAGTGCCGATAAGATTTCACCGGGCTTACCATTGGACTGCATCTGCAGATCCAGCCAGATGGCATCGCTGCGCACATGCAGGCCGACTGCCGTATCAACAAGCGAGAGTTCTGCCAACTGACCCTCTACCGACCACGCATCAATTCGCGTGTCATCAAGGCGCAGCTGGCTCTCAGTCAGGCGTGCGGCTGGCCAACCGGGCTGGTAGTCGAGCGTCACCCCAGAGAGATCGGCCGCCAGCTGCATAGTTTGACTGGGGTGACCGTAGGGTTTGAATCCGCCATGCCAGAGGAACACCCCGCTCTCAATCTGCCCAACCGGCAGTGCCTGCTGCAGCCACGCATAGGCAGGCGCCGGCATTCGGTATGGCACATACGCATCACGAATGCCCACAGGCGCATCCAGCACCGAGGCCGCCAGCCGCATCTCGAGTGGCACCGAGGACTGCTTGGAAAAGGGAATATCAATCTCAAACTGCACCGCAGCATCATGCTCAGGGGCACTCCCAAGCAGCACCCCATGCTCCAGGAATAAAGCATCACGCTGCCACCGCCCCTCCAGTGTCCCCAGCACAGACGTCAGGCGAATGGGCTCTCGATAAACACTGGGCAGCACCAGCTCAAAGTCCTTGGTGTCGATCCAGGCGATCGCACCCTCCTCATTGGCGGTAATCGAAGCATCGATACCGATCAGGCCAGGCACCTTTCTGAAAGGGTCCGTTGTGGCATCGGTGACCCTGGCCGCCAACTCCCAACGATGCAATGGCTGGTCAAGTGCTTCCAGGGTCAGCGCCAAGCTATCGACGATGCCAGCAGGGCCGAGTGCCTTAAGAATTTCGTTCGCTTTATCGGGAAGTAATTCGCTGCCACGCAGCGCCGCCATCAGGGGCGACACCTCAAAGCGATTGGTCAGCATCCTCCAGCCCTGTCCAAGCCGATGAATGTGTATCCGGGGGAGCGAGAATGTGTGGTCATCAGCTGTCAACGACGCGTCATCGATCCAGATTCTCGCCTGATCAAATGGGCCCTCAACAACACTCTCAAGACGCAGTTGATCCAAATTGAGTGGTGTTGGGCCTGTTGCCGCAATCTGCGTCAAGTTGGCCTGCATCACAGCAGTAGGCTGCCCCCCTTTAACCGCAAACCAGAAATCTGCTTGCCCCTTGGCTGTGAGATTCCATTGCAGCCACTGCGCCAGAAAAGACACGCCTGCGCCGCTCAGACTACCCTGTAACTCACCGGAAAATTGGCTGAGCTCAAACGGGTTTCCTGTCCCGTACCCCTTGGCAGACATCAGACGACCATCGGGTGAATCAATAGATATCCTGAGAGTGCGGCGGCTTCTGTCACGCGCCAGATCGATATCAACCGTTAATGATTCGAGGGTCAGCGGCGCGCCACCCCGATCCACCTCGCCGATCAGATGAGCATCGCGAACCTGCAAGCGTGCGAAGCTGGTCAAGAAGTCCCGCAACCCCGCGGGGATGGTTATAGCGCCGGTGCCGGACTCGCCACTCCACTCGACACGAGGCCCGATCAGCGTGAGTTCATCAAAACGAGGGGCGCCGCTGAGCAGACTCTCCCAAGGATTCAACCTGATGCTGGCCTCGGGTAGCGAGATAGCCGCGCCCGTCTGGTTATCCAGCACCACAAAATCGGTCAAATCCAATCGCGGCGAAAATCCTTCCATGGCGCCACTGATCTGCCCAATACGAATGTCCCCAGAAAATCTCTGGGACAGTTGATGCTCTATACCCTGCTGTACGCGCGGCAGCGCGCCCAGAAGCAGGCGGCCACCGCTGACATAAATAGCGAGACCCACCAGCGCCATCACCATCAGCGGCCAGACGGTTCGCCCCAGACTTTTGGGTATCACGCTAACCATGGCGGACCGCTACTCCCGCCTCTATCAACAGCGCTCGGGTTTCGCACAGCGGCAACCCGACCACGGCACTGTAGCTGCCCTTCATTTGACTCACAAAGGCCCCTGCATACCCCTGTATGCCGTAAGCACCTGCTTTGTCCCAGGGTTCGTCGGTCAAAAGGTACTGCTGTATCGCAGCCTCCGAGAGTTCCGTAAACCGTACCGACGTTGTACATGTCTCCGTCTTGATACCACCGCTATAGGCCACAGCAACCGCTGTGTGCACCTCGTGGGTGTTCCCAGACAATGCACGAAGCATCGCCGCGGCATCCTGACTATCGCGGGGCTTACCCAATATGTCGTGCCCCATGGCCACTGTGGTATCGGAACCCAGACTCACCCATTGGTCCGCGGCGCCCGTTTTGGCCTTTTCACTGGCAAGCCTCACAACATAATCAGCAGGGGGCTCCAAGGTTCTGGGGCGTTCGTCAATATCGGGTGCCGAGGACTCGAAGTCAGAAACAAGCAAAGAGAGCAGCGCCCGCCTTCGCGGGCTTGACGATGCGAGCAGAAGCCGCATCAGTACACCTCGTAGTAGCGTCTGGAGTGACGAAGTACTGTGCGAATCGGCACCCAAAAGAGCATGGAACAGATCATGCCAGCCACTCCAGCCCACGGTGCCGCAGGGACATCGATGCCGTTTCTCAGCCACTGCTCCATTCCAGCACTCAGCAACATCAATCCCAGTATCGCCAGCGACTGTTGCAACAGATCAAACTGACGAATGCGTTGATAGTTGTAGAGCAACAAAAGCGTGGCCAACATGAGCCCCGGAGAAGAGAGACCCAGTGGCGCGCCCTCGATAAGGTCCTGTGCGACGCCGACCGTGAAAGCGGTCGCCACCCCCACTCTGTGTGGCAAGGCCAATACCCAATAAAACAGGGCCAAAGCAGCCAACTCTGGACGTAAGCCTCGCCAATCCATAGGGAGTGGTAACAATGTGAACAGCAGGGCACCCACGAGCGAGGCGTAGATCACCCAGACCGCATGCGCACGTGTCATGGGGCAGCCGCCGCTTCAAACTGAGAGGACTGCGCCACCACCAACACATGACGGCCGCGATCCAGAGCTGATGCGGGCGCTGCGCTCACCACTGCGAAAGCGTCGCCTGCCGCGATTTCAACGTTAGTCACTCTCGCCACCGGATAGCCGTGGGGAAAACGGCCACCAAGACCGGATGTCACCAATAAATCACCTGCTCTAATGTCAGTGGTCGCAGCGAGATGCCGAATCACCAGCCGATCGATATCGCCGCTACCCTCTGCGATCGCTCGCAGTCCTGATCGATTCACCTGCACGGGTAACGCATGGGCACTGTCAGTGATGAGTAATGCGCGACTGTTGTATTCGCCGACCAGAACAATCTGTCCGATCAAACCCTCCGCGCCCAGCACCGGCTGGCCCTCTTCGACCCCGTCCGCCGCCCCCTTGTCCAGCATGACCAGATGCCTCGCAGGATCTGGTGACACCGAACTGATCTGAGCCGCGATGAGCTCATCCTCAATATCCCGGGCGGAATTCAACAAGGCCTTGTAGCGAGCGTTCTCCGACAGCAGGGATGCCAGCCTTTGTGCCTGCCCCTTCAACACCCTGTTCTCTTGCTGCAGCCTCAGTACCTCATCCTGTAATGCATTCCTAGATCGCATTGATTCGAGCAACCGGTCCCAAGCATCGAAGGGCGCCAGTACAATGTTGCTCGTGAGTGCGACTACATCGACCGCTCCACGCTGAACGGCCGTCACTCGGGGGTGGTCACGAAAAATAAACAGGATCGCTAGACACAGCAACGTCAGCACGACAAATCGCGCACTGATCCGATTTTGCTTCAGGAAAAGCGGTTTAATGACGCTGCCCCAGTCGCCGGTATTATTCGGTTGAGAGCAGATCCAGGACGCGACGATCCATCAACTCAAGTGCCTTGCCACCGCCGCGCGCCACACAAGTCAACGGATCCTCTGCTACCACTACTGGCAACCCGGTCTCATTGGATATTCGCTTGTCGAGGTCGGTGAGCAATGCACCGCCACCAGTCAAAACAATGCCCGTCTCAGCGATATCTGCCGCCAATTCCGGTGGCGACTGCTCCAATGCCAGCTTCACCGAGCGCATCATGGCTTCTAACGGCTCCTCAAGCGCGCCGAGAATTTCGTCGTTGGTCAGCGTAAAGCTGCGCGGCACACCCTCGGCGAGGTGACGCCCACGCACATCAATCTCTTTGAGGTCGTCTGACTTAAAGCCGCAACCCACCTCCTGCTTGATGCGTTCTGCGGTGGAGTCACCAATCAAACTGCCGTATTTACGTCGCACGTAGGACACGATGGCTTCATCAAATCGATCCCCGCCAATACGGATCGAATCACGGTAGACGACGCCATTCAGGGAAATAATGGCTATCTCTGTTGTGCCGCCTCCAATGTCGACCACCATGCAACCGCTCGCCTCGTCCACCTGCAGGCCGGCACCAATAGCCGCGGCCATCGGCTCTTCAATCAATTTCACCTCGCGGGCACCCGCACTCAACGCAGATTCACGAATCGCTCTTCGTTCAACCTGCGTCGACATGCAGGGTACGCAAATCAGCACTCGGGGGCTCGGGCGGATAAATTTGGTTTCATGTACCTTAGAAATGAAGTGCTGCAGCATTTTTTCGGTGACTTGAAAGTCGGCGATCACACCATCCTTGAGCGGCCTAATAGCCTGGATGTTGCCCGGCGTGCGACCGAGCATCCGCTTCGCTTCTTTACCTACCGCTTCAATTGACTTCTGCCCGTTATGTATACGAATCGCCACGACCGAAGGCTCATCGAGGATGATGCCCCGCTCCTTGACGTAGATCAGCGTATTGGCTGTGCCAAGATCAATGGACAGATCGGTGGAAAACATCCCGCGGAGGCGCTTAAGCATTATCGTTCCCTGATTGTGAAGAGGTCATCCGGTGTGCTTCGGATATCGGCGGCCTGCCAGCCGCTAAGCAGCATCATTAACGCCTGCGACTGGCTTAAAAATGCCCCAAAATCCAGCGTTTGCAACGCCAAATGCCGAGCGAATGTAGCAACGCGGGGGTTTTTGGGCAAGCCACAAGTGTGTTAGTTTTCGCGGCCTTCGATGAGGATACACCCTATGTCTGTTTCACCACAGGACGTTGAGAAGGTCGCCCTTCTCGCACGGCTAGCCATATCTGAATCTGACCTACCCGAGGTCACAGAGCGCTTTGGCCGTGTTCTGGGGTTGGTTGATGAGCTCAACACCATCGACACCGAATCGGTGGTACCCATGTCAAATCCCCATGATATGCACCAGCGACTGCGGCCGGATACCGTTACTGGGCAAAACGACCGTGAGAATTTGATGGCCTCTGCCCCTGCACAGGATCAGGGCTATTTCCTGGTGCCCAAGGTCATCGACTGATGACCGATAACGCCCTGCTCTCAGGTTCTGTCAGTTCGCTTAGACAACAGCTACGCGATCGAGCAGTATCAAGTGAGGAATTGACTCGCGCCTGCCTCGAGCGCATTGAAGCCTACAACGGTGCGCTGAATGCCGTCATCACCATATGCTCGGAGCGGGCGATCGACAGCGCCCACGAGGCGGACAAAGCCATCGCCAAAGGTGACATCTCCTCGCTCACCGGCATTCCCCTGCTGCACAAAGATATTTTCTGCACCAATGGCGTTAGAACGACCTGCGGCTCGCGCATGCTGGAACAGTTCGTCCCCGCTTACGACGCCACGGTTGTCTCCAAGATGCGGGCCGAAGGCGCCGTGATGCTGGGCAAATGCAACATGGATGAGTTTGCGATGGGCTCCTCCAACGAAACCAGCTTTTTTGGCGCGGTCAAAAACCCCTGGGATCTCAATTGCGTACCGGGCGGCAGTTCCGGCGGTTCCGCTGCGGCACTCGCTGCGGGCATGGCGCCGTTGGTCACGGGTACCGACACAGGCGGCTCGATCAGGCAGCCCGCCTCTCTATGCGGCGTGACGGGTCTCAAACCCACTTACGGTCGGGTCTCCCGCTTGGGCATCATTGCCTTTGCCTCCTCGCTCGATCAGGCCGGCCCCATGGCCCGCACTGCGGAAGACTGCGCGATCGCGCTGACCGCCATGTCAGGCATCGACGCGGGAGACTCGACTTCCGCCGATTTAGGGGTGCCTGACTTCCACGCGGGACTGAATCATGATGTTAAGGGGCTCCGGATTGGTGTGCCTCGAGAGTACTTCAACGAGGATCTCGATCCGGACGTGCGCGAGCGGGTGATGACCGCTCTGTCTGTGCTGGAACAGGCTGGGGCGACATTGGTAGATATTGAACTGCCTCACAGCCACTACGCCATTGCCACCTACTACGTGATCGCACCCGCAGAGGCCTCGGCGAATCTGGCTCGCTACGATGGGGTGCGCTTTGGCTACCGCTGTGAAGAGCCGGTCGATCTGGAAGACCTCTACCTGCGCTCGCGCAGCGAGGGTTTTGGTGAGGAAGTGCAGCGGCGGATTCTGGTGGGGACCTACGCATTGTCTGCCGGCTTCTACGA
>Ga0181596_10002488_pt1 | contig 17695 bp, 20 predicted proteins | sample 041ome_6_FD_148655 | JGI IMG/M metagenome (GOLD analysis project Ga0181596, IMG submission 148655) | Coastal salt marsh microbial communities from the Groves Creek Marsh, Skidaway Island, Georgia - 041402US metaG (spades assembly) | ecosystem: Environmental > Aquatic > Marine > Intertidal zone... | reverse complement strand
GGACGAGATTCATTGTGACCTGATCCTCGACCCCGCCCTGCCCCACGTGCCCAGCGCCAGTCTCGGACCCGAGATCGCTCAGCGCACCATCACGCTGATGGCGCCCAGCAAGACCTACAACATTCCCGGCCTGGGCTGCACCCTGGCGATCATCGCCGACGAGTCGCTGCGCCGCCGCTTCGAGCACGCCGGCCGCGGCCTCATTCCCGAGGTCACCAACGTGGCGTACGCCGCCTGCGAGGCCGCCTTCAGGGCCAGCGAGGATTGGCGTCAGGGTTTGCTGGATACGCTGCGCACCAACGCCGACTTCATCGCCCGCACCCTCGCGGAGCTGCCCGGGGTCCATCTCGAAGCCCCGCAGGAGGCGACCTACCTGGCGTGGATCCACGTCGGCGCGCTCAAACTCGACGACCCCGTCGCCCACTTCGAGGCGCACGGCATCGGCCTGAGCGACGGCAACTTCTTCGGCGCCTCCACCAACCAATACGTCCGGCTCAATTTCGGCTGCCCCACCAGCACGCTGGAGGAGGGCCTGCGCCGCTTCGCCGCCGGCGTGCGCGCCGCGGCCGGCTCGGGATGAGCGCGCCGCCCTTGCCGCCCTTCGCAGTGCCGGCGACGCCGCTGGCCAACGCCTGGGTGACGCTCGAACCGCTGCGGCCCGACCATGTGCAGGAGCTTTTCGCCATCGACCGGGAGGAAGCCACCTGGCGCTACATGCCCTCCCCCGCCTTCGCCGACCAGACCGCCGCCCAGGCGTGGTGCGACCACATGCGAGCGGACATGACCGCGGGCACGCGCGTGACCTATGTCATCCGCCGGCGGAGCGACGACCGCGTCGCGGGATCGACCAGCCTGTTCGATTTTCGGGTACCCGAACGGGCCTTGGAAATCGGTTACACCTGGCTCGCCCCGTTTGCCTGCCGGACAGAGGTCAACACCGCGACCAAGCTCCTGCTGCTGACGCATTGCTTTGAGACGCTCCACTGTGGTCGCGTGCAGCTCAAGACCGACGCCCGCAACACCACTTCCCAGCGCGCCATCGAGCGGCTGGGCGCGCAGCGCGAGGGTGTGCTCCGGCGACACCTGCGGGTACAGGGCGGCTTTGTCCGCGACTCGGTCTTCTACAGCATCCTCCCCGAGGAGTGGCCGCCAATCCAGGCGCGCCTGACCGCCCGCCTCGCCTAGTTCGGGGGCGAACCGTCGAGAAACCGCTTCGCCCAACGCGGATCTTCCAACGGTCGAGGCCGATAGCGACCGAACAGGGCATATCGCGTTCGCGCCACCAGGTGGTAGCCGAGATCGCGCAACGGCGCCGGCACCCGGGCCAGCCAACGCCCCCAACGGGCCCAGCTCCCCGGCAACATCTGCAGCACCGCCGCCACCCCCTCCGTGCGCAGCCGGTACGCCGGAGCCGCCTGGTCCGGCAGAAACACCATGCTGTCGAAGTCCTCGGTCGGCAGCCCGCGCCGGCGCAGCTCCGCCTGACCCGCCGCGCTCTGCAGCGTCGCATACCGCAGCCACCCCGCCGCATCCCGCCGCAACAGGAACCGCACCACCGCGTTGCACAGCCCGCAGGCCCCGTCGAACAACAGCAGCGGCCCGCCCGGCTCTGACTTGCCCAGCTCACCATGACGGTCGGCATTCATCCCCTCCCACCAAGTGCAACAACGCCATCCCCGCAACGCCTACCCTCTCCTCCGCCCTTCCAACTTGTAACCTTAGGTTACAAGTTGGGCATGCCTTACGACGACCTACCGCATTTTCGGCTGCTGGGAGAACTCGGGGACCTTCTCGCAGATGCAGCCCATGCAGCCTACGAACAGCATCAACGCCGGCAGCGGCGGCACCGCATTCGCACCGGCGCAGCCCGGCATCCGGGCGCTGACAGCCCGATGTGGAATGTCGTGGTGAGCCTGCTCCGCCAGACCATGGTCCAGGCACCCCGCGGAACCCGCGCCCGTCTGGCCCGATACCTTGGTCTGCCCCGCCAACGGATCACCGATTTTCTCTCCGGAAAACGCCGCCTGCCGGATGCCGAAATCACGCTTCGCCTCCTGCACTGGCTCGCCGAGACCCGCGCGGGCCGGGACCCATCCGTCTAAATGTAACCTAATGGGTTACAAGTTGGGAAGGGTTGCCTAGGGGAGGATGCGGGCGCAGGTTGCCGACCAATTTTACACGCTGTCCGTCATGCGCATCGGGCCGATCGAGCTGAGCTCACCGCTGTTTCTGTCACCGTTGGCCGGTTACACCAACCTGCCGATGCGGCTGACCGTGCGCGAACTGGGCGGGCTGGGTTGGGCCACCACCGACCTGGTCAATGCCCGTTCCCTGCTCGAACGCAACCGCACCGCCCTGCGCCTGTGCGCCACCTCCCCCGAGGACCGGCCACTGGCCATCCAGCTCTTCGGCGCCGTGCCGGAGGAGATGCGCGACGCCGCCGTGATCTGCCAGGAGATGGGCGTGCAGTCGGTCGATATCAACATGGGCTGCCCGGTGCGCAAGGTCGTCAACGTCGGCGGCGGCTCGGCCATGATGACCGAGCTCAGAAAGACCGCCGCACTCGTCCGCGGCATGGTTGACGCCGTGACCATCCCCGTCACCGCGAAGATGCGACTGGGCTGGGACGAGCAGAACCTGACCGCGCCCGACCTCGCCGCCGTGCTGGAGGATGCCGGGGTGGCCGCCGTGTTTGTGCACGGCCGCACCCGCGCGCAGGGCTTCTCCGGCCGGGTCAACCTTGACGGTATCCGCGCGGTGGTGACGGCGGTGAAACGCATCCCGGTCATCGGCAACGGCGACGTGACCACGCCGGAGGCGGCGCGGCACATGTTCGACGCCACCGGCTGCGCCGGCGTGAGCATCGGCCGCGGCGCGTTCTACGACCCCTGGATCTTCCGCCGCACCGCCCACCTGCTGACCACGGGGGCACTGCTGACGGAGCCGGACTTCGCCGAGCGCGTGCGCGTGTTGCGGCGGCACTTTGACCGCTACGTCGAGTTCTACGGCGAGGCCGACGGCGCGAAACACTTTCGCCGCGTCGCCCCGTGGTATGCGCGGCGGTTCGGCCCGGCCAAGCCCTTCAAGCGCGATATCATCCGCATCGCTTCCCGGGCCGATTTCGAGCGCACCCTGGCCGACTACACCGCGTGGCGGGCGCGTTTCTGCGACGAGCACGGCGAATTGTTGCCGCGCTACGCCCCGGACCCGATGATCGCCTCCTTTCAACGCGATCCCGACGATCCGGTGTTCGCCCGCGACAGCATTCCGGTGCCGAAGGGTCCGGTCGAAGTCTGGTAACCATGCACGAACTTTCCCATTTCGGCAGCCTCGTCCTCGGCACGGTCATCGGCCTGCTGCCGATCATCAATCCGCTCGCCGCCACCGCCGTGTTCGTGACCATCACCAACGGCGACACCCCCGAGCACCAGAACCGGCAGGCCCTGCGCGGTTGCGGCTACATGGTCATGATCCTGGTCAGCTTCCTGATCGGCGGCACCTTCATCATGAACTTCTTCGGCATTTCCATCCCGGGCCTGCGCATCGCCGGCGGGCTGGTGGTGTGCGGGGTCGGCTTCGGCATGCTGGCCAGCTCGCGGCCGGATGCCGAGCAGCACAAGCGCCATGCCGAGGCGCAGGCCAAGGGCGACATCTCCTTCTCCCCGCTGGCCATGCCCATGCTGAGCGGTCCGGGTTCGATCGCGGTCACGATCGGCTTCACCTCCCTCGCCACCGGTCCGCTCGACTACCTGGCCATCATCGCCGGGATCCTGATCGTCGCGGTGATCACCTACGTCATGCTGCGCCTGAGCGAACGCGCGGCGGGCCTGATCGGGGCCAACGGCACCGCGGCCCTCAACAAGGTGATGGGCTTTCTCATTCTCTGCATCGGCGTGCAGTTCATCGTCAACGGCACCGTGGCGGTGCTCTCCGATCCGGAGCTGGTCGATAGTATCCGTAAGCTCGTGACAAGCCCCGCCGGTCAGTAGCGCTTGGCCACCTCGGCGCCGATCGAGTCGCGGAAAATCACCAGGTTGCGCTCGGCGTCCACCCGGTCGAAGATGATCTCCAGGGCGGGGTCGACGGTCTCACCCTGCTTGACCAGCCGGCCGTTGAGGAAGGCCCGCGGTTCGGAGCCCTCGCGCACGCCCGTGATGCGGGCATCGCTGACCCACTGCTGAAAGGCGGCGCTGGGCTGCACGGTCGGGAGGTCGGCCACCGGGGCGGTGTCGGCGATCACCAGCCGGGGCGCCGCTCCGGCGGGAGTCGGGTCCGCGGGTTCCGCCGCATCGGTCGCGGCCGGTTCGCGCTCATCCAGCAGCTCGTCGTCAAAGCGTTCGTCCTGGGCGTTGGCGGCATCGCGGGCGGCCTGCACCAGGGCCCCGGCGGTCGACTGTGGTTCAGCCGGCGTGTCGGTCGCAGCCGGGTCCGGCGCGGGCGCCGGGGCGGTGGCCACGGGGGCATGGATCAGCGGCTCCGGCTCGGTATCGGTGAAAAAGGTGCTGAAGATGAACCAGCCGCCGCCGGCCAAGAGGGCAAGTACCAGGGCGACCATGCCGAGCAGGACCGTCCGGGGCACGCCCGGGACGCTGGACTTGGTCTTGCGGGCGGCCGCGGCCTTGGGGGGCTTGCCCGGTTTGCCGTCCTTGCCCCGCTTGCCGAAGCCCGGAGGCGGGGGTAATTTGGCCGCTTCCTTTTCTTCCTTGATCACCGACAGGGGCGGCGCCTCGCCCTCCGCAGGGGGCAGGGGCGCCTCTTCCGACCCGGGCACGGGCGGAGTCGAAGTGGATTCCTTCGCCGTCGGCGGAGGGGGGGGCGGCATCGGCGGTTTGGAGGCGGCCGGAGGCGGCATTGGTGGCTTCGAGGCCCCGGGGGGCGGGGGCAGGGGCGGCTTGGTGCCTCCGATCGGTTGCGGAGGCTTGGTGCCCCCCGGTTCCTTGCCGGAAAGTTTCAACTTGGGCTTAAGCGCAGGCGTATCGGCGGGTTTTTCGGCTGGCTCGGCCGGAGCCGCCGGGGCGGGCTCCGCGGGGGGAGTCTCCGCGACGGGTTCCGGCGCCGGCTTGGATTCGGGCTCGGGCTCCGGCGCTATCGCGGGGGGCGCCGGTTCTTCCCGCGCCGCAGGTTCGGGCTCCGAGTCAGCCTTGACGGACAACTTCGGTTTCAGCCGAGCCTTGGGGGCCTCGGTCGCCGGAGGTGTCTCGGGCTTGGTCTCGGGCTTGGGTTGGTCTGCGGCCGGAGACGCGGCGGCGGGGGTAACGGCAGCGTCATCGCTTTTGAGGGAAAGTTTGGGTTTCGAGCGCAGGGACAGCTTGGGCGCCTCGGCGGCCTCCTGGGCCTCTTCCGCCGGTGCCTTACTCTCCGCCGGGGTGGCCGGGGCGGGCTTATCCGGTTCCTCCGCATCACGGTTACGCGGTTTCAGGCGGAACGGCTGAGGCTCTGACTCGTCGCTCATGGGCCTTTAACCTCAGCCACCCCATGCCATGGATGCGATGCAAAACTTTTGCTTTGAACGGCTGGCCGATCAGCACAGTGCGACCAACGTGCCGCCGGTGCACCGGCGCCGGGGTTGACGACCGGATACGCCCCGGGATCGTGGCACGTGCTGAAACCTGCTTCCTCTGATTCCCACCCCGAAGCCGCCCGGGGCGCCCTGTCGGCGCTGACCGCCTACCTGTTCTGGGGCGTGCTGCCGATCTATTGGAAGTGGCTCGGCGAGGTGGATGCGGTGCAGCTGATTGCGCACCGCATGGTCTGGACGTCCGTGTGCGCGACGCTGGTCCAATTGCTGCGCGGACGGGCGAACGAACTGCGGGCCGCCTGGGCCAGCCCGGTGATCCGGCGCACACTCGCGACGAGCGGCGGACTGCTGGCGGTCAACTGGGGCATCTATGTGTGGGCGATCAGCCACAACTTCATCATCGAAGCGAGTCTGGGCTACTTCCTGGTCCCGTTGGTCAACGCGGCCCAGGGCCGGCTCCTGTTCGGCGAACGCTTTCGCCGGGCGCAGATCGTGGCGCTCATCCTGGCTATTGCCGGCGTGGCGGTGCTGGTCTGGCAGGTCGGTACGATCCCCTGGATCGCGCTGACCCTGGCCGGTACCTGGGGCGCCTACGGACTCATCCGCAAACGCTCCACCCTGTCGGCCCCGACCGGCCTCGCGGTGGAGACCCAGATGGCCGCACCGCTCGCCGTCGTCTATCTGGCCTGGCTGCAGTTCCAGGGGACCGGGGTGCTGGGCCAGATCGACGCCGGCACGACGGCCCTGATGGTCGGCACGGGCGTCATCAGCACCGCGCCCTTGGTGCTGTTTGCCCACAGCGCGCGCCGGCTGCGGTTCACCACCCTCGGGCTGCTGCAATACATCGCGCCGACGTGCCAGTTCCTGATCGGCTGGCGGGTTTACCACGAACCGTTCTCCGCCGGCAAAGTGGCGGCCTTCGGCCTGATCTGGGCGGGACTGGCGTGCTACGCGGCCGATGCCTGGCGGCACGGCCGGCGCCGTCAGTAGCGGCCCGGCGGCGGATTCTTTTCCACCCTCAGCAGCTCGATCTCGAAGACGAGCGTCGACTGCCGCGGGATATCCGGTGAGCGGCCGCGGGTGCCGTAGGCCATTTCATAGGGCACGATGATGATCCGCTTCTCCCCTTCGCGCATCAGGAGCAGGCCGTATTCCCAACCCTCGATGACCTTGCCGCGATCGAGCCGGAAGGCGAAAGGCTTGGCCGGATCCTGCGCCTGGTCGAACAGGGTGCCGTCCAGCAGCCAGCCCTTGTAGAGCACGTTGACGCCGTCGCCGCGTTCGGCCTTCACGCCGGTGCCTTCGCGGAGCACCTCGGTCCAGAGGCCGGTGGAGGTGCGCTCGGCGTTGGGCCATTTCTCCTCCACCACCACCAGGTCGCGCAGGGGAATCTTCTCGCGCTGCGCGCTCGCCACGAGGGGCAGGGACAACAGGGCCAGGAGGCAGAAAAGGTAACGACGCATGACGATAACTAGAACACCCCGCGGGCAGGACGGAAGGTTGTTTTCTGGTGGAGGTTCAACCGGTGCGACGGCGCGGCGCGGCCGGAAGTTCCGCCCGGCGCGGTCCGGCCAAAAAAAAACGGAGCCCGCAGGCTCCGTTGGAAAGGTTGACTGAAGCGGATGCTCAGTAACGGTCGTCGCCACCGCGACGGTCGCGGTTGTAGCCGCCACCGCCACCACGACGCTCGCCGCCGCCGAAGCCGCCGCCACCGCGACGGTCACCGCCGCCGAAGCCGCCGCCGCCGCGACGCTCGCCGCCGCCGAAGCCGCCGCCGCCGCGACGCTCGCCGCCGCCGAAACCACCGCCACCGGAACGTTCTTCCTTCGGACGCGCCTCGTTGACGGTGAGGGCACGGCCGCCGAGATCGACGCCGTTCATGCCTTCAGCGGCCTTGGCGGCCTCCTCGGGCGTGCTCATCGTCACGAACGCGAAGCCGCGCGGGCGGCCGGTCATGCGATCAAGGGCGATGAAGACGTCGGTGACGCTGCCAAACTGGCTGAACGCGTCGCGGAGTTCATCCTCAGTGGTGCGGAACGCCATGTTACCGACGTAGAGTTTACCTGTGCTCATATCTGTGATTTTCGCTGATCCCCGTCTGCTAGCAGTCCGTTCCCGACCATCGGGTTTCAAATCATCACCAGAGCACTTACCCCATCTGACGATTCACCAGTTCCTGTTGCCTAACGTCTTTCTAACGAACGAGGCGAGCAGACTGAGGCGCCGATAAGTTGCAACACTATTCGCAGGGCGCCGCATGTCCCCCAAGTCACTCCTCCAGCCAGAAGTGCTTGAGCGGATGCAGGTCCAGCGCGTTCGGGTAGAAGCCGCGCACGGCCGGGCTCACCAGCCGGGTTTTGGCGTAGTGGTAGAGCGGCAGCACCGGGGCCTCGGCGGCCAGGATCTCCTCCATGCGGGCGAAAAGGGCAAAGCGCGCGGCCGGGTCCTGTTCGCGGGCGACCTCGTCAAGCAGGTGGTCATATTCCGCGTTGGCCCAGCCGGTGCGGTTGTTGCCCGAATAACTGGCCATCGTATCGGCAAAAGTCATCGGATCCAGGTAGTCGCCCCCCCACACGCCCAGGCAGACGTCGTAGTCCAGGCTGTTCATGGTATCGAGGTAGACCTTCCACTCCTGATTGTAGAGACGCACGTCGATGCCGAGGTTCCGACGCCACATCTGCTGCAGGGCTTCGCAAACCGCGCGGCCGTTGTCGGAAGTCGGATACAGAATCTCGATCGGGGGCAGCCCGACGCCGTCCGGATAGCCGGCCTCGGCCAGCAGCGCCCGGGCCGCGGGCACATCGTCGGACCAGCCCGCCGGCGGGTCGAAGCCGTCGACCCCGGGCGGCGTGAACGTGTGGGCCGGGAACTTGGTGCCGCGCCACACCTGCCGGGCGATGGCGTCGCGATCGATGGCCATGCCCAACGCCCGCCGCACCCGCGGATCGGCCAGCCCGGACCGGTTCACATTGACGCGGAAATATGCCGACACGAACGCCGGTGACACCTCCAGGGCGTCCGGCTGTTCCTCGCGGTAGGGGTCGATCTTGCTGAGCGGGATCGAGTAGGTGACGTCGATCTGGCCGGTGCGGAACATGCGCTCCTCCGTGTCGGAGTTGGTGATGGGCAGGATGTGCAGTTCGTCGGCCTTGACGGCGGCCCGGTCCCAGTAGGTCGGGTTGGGCACGGCGATGATGTGCTGGTCGGTCTCCCACTCGCGCAGCAGATAGGGGCCGTTGCCGACGTAGTTTTCCGGCCGCGTCCAACGGGTGCCCTTGCGCTCCAGCCCGTCGAACTTCGCGATCGTCGGCAGGTGCACCGGCAGCCAGCTGTGGTGCAGCATGAGCTTCAGGAAGTAGCTGGTCGGGTTGATCAGGGTGATCTCCACCGTGCGGTCATCGAGGGCCTTGAAGCCGGTCTCGGCAAAGTCGGTGAGTTCGCCCTTGTTGAAGGCTTCGGCGCCGACGACGCCGTAAAAAATGTAGGCATACTCCGCCGCGATCGACGGCAGCAGCATGCGCCGCCAAGAGCCGATGAAGTCGGCCGCGGTGACCGGGTCGCCATTCGACCACTGCAGGCCGTCGCGCAGGTGAAAGGTGTAGACCCGGCCGTCGGCCGAGATGTCCCACGACTCCGCCTGGCCGGGCAATGGTTCGAGCGTGCGGGGCTCCATCGTGACCAAGCCCTCCAGCAGGGACGAAATGACTTCGTGCTCGGTCAGGCCGGACACCGCATGCGGATCGAGATCCTGCGGCTCGGCGGCGTTGCCGATCCGGACGATCATCTTGCCGGCGTCGTCCGGGTCGCGGGTACCGCAGCCGGCGAGCAACAGGGCGAGGGTCAGCGCGAGGGTGCGGCCCATCCAGGGACCGGTCGAGAGAGGGAGCTTCATTCAGATACTGTATTGGGCCCGCACGTCTTCCGGAATCGGCACGGCGCGGGCGGTGGCAAGGTCGATGAGTTTATAGTCACAATGGCCGTCGCAGGAACGCTTGCGCGTCGGCAGGCGGTCGATCTCGAACGCCACGCGACAGCCGTCGGGGGTGAAGTGTTCAATCCAACAGCGCACGACCATCTGGTCGCCGAGACCGAGCGGCCGTTTGTAGTTCACCGTCGAGGCGGTCATGAACCAGCTCAGCCCGCGCGCGGTGAAGTCCGCCATGGACATGCCGTAGTCGCGCTCCATCTGGATGAACCGCGCCGCCAGGACGTAGTCGAGGTAGCGCGTGCTGTGCACGTGCTGGTGCAGATCGATGTCGTCCGGCCGCACCGCGAGCTCGGTTTCGAACTTGGAATAGACGTTGGTGTCGGCGGCGAACATGGGGAAATCAGTCGCGGCTGAGCAGTTGGTCGAGCTGGCGGCGTTCACGCTTGGTCGGGCGGCCGGCCCCGCGCGCCCGCTGCAAGGGGGCGGCGGCGCGGGCCGTGACCCGTTTGGCCAGCTCCGCGGGCGGCGTCAGGTCCTCGCAATACTGCGCGACCAGCTTGGGCCCGACGCGCGACGCCGGGCTGCCCCGCACCGCGAAGATCCGGCGCAGTCCATGGAGCCGCACGGTGATCTGCTCCCCGATTTGCAGCTCCCGCGCGGGCTTGGCGGTGGCGTCGCCCACACTGACATTGCCCGCGCGGCAGGCGGCCGCCGCCAGGCTGCGGGTCTTGAAGATGCGCACGGTCCACAGCCAGCGATCCAGCCGGGGCGATTCGAAACCGACGGACGATGGCGGGGCGGAGATGGCGGCGGCTCGAGTCAAAACAGCGACCCGCGGAATCAAGCAGCCCCCTCAAACGGGGGCAAAACCAAAGCAACCCTCCGTTGACCGGCGTCAGCCCACGCTGCGGCGGGGCCGGAATTCGCGGCGCACCCAGCTGTCGAGCAGGTTCTTTTCGTAACGCAGCGAATCGTTGCCGGCGGTCGGCGTCGCGGCGAACATGAAGCCCAGGTCGCGCAGGCGGCGGGAACCCTCGGCGACGACCCGGTCGGTCGCGTCGTAGAGCCGGAAGCTCAGATTGATGCGCGGCGGGTAAAGGCTCTTCACCATGCGCACGTCGCGGTAGCCCGGGCCGTGCCACGGCTCAAACTCGCCGGCCAGGTCGAGATCGGTGATCTCGATCGTCAGGCGCTGCCCCTCCGCCAGCAGCGGGGTGACCCGCGCGACGATATAGTCGCGCAATTGCTCGAGGTTATGCTCACTCGAGCGGGCCGGCCAGCCATAGGCGTCGCCGGCGTCCGTGAACTTCTCGGCATCGACGAACGTGACGTCGACGGCGGTGGGCTGGACGGCCGTCGCAACGCCGGCCAAGAGACCGAGTGCTACGAGGATGGATACAAACTTCATGATGACCGGTTGGATAGGCCGCCGCCGGGAAATGTTTCATCAACGCAGGTGAACCCGGTGCGACGCGGCGGTGCCATTCGCCTCACCTGTTTCGCATACCATTATGCCACAATTGGTTGCAATTGTCCGCGGCCAGCTGCGCCGCACAATGTATTTACGTTTCTTTTCTTTTTCATTTCCGCAGCTACGGTGCGGCCCGTCGCGTCATGTTCCACAACCTGATATCCGCCCTGCGCTCCTCGACCCCCGGTGAAAGCAACGGGGCGTTCGTGACCGATGTGCGGGTCAAGCGCCCGGTCGGCCGCAGTCGCCGGGCCGAGCGGCTGCTCGGGTGGTGCTGGGCCTTGATCGCGCTCAAGTGCGTGGCGACCTTCTGGGTGGTGCGGCATTACGCCATGCCGTTCAATCCCTGGTGGGTCGTCGCCCCCACCCTGCTCGCCGGCGCGGCCTGCACCTGGATCTATCTACGCCGCAACTAACCCTGCTTACCTTATGCCAGCTGTTCCGGGCCTGCGCAGCCCCTACGCCACCCTCGAAAAACTCGTCTACGTCGGCCGCATGTTCGACAAGATCCGCCTGCACGCCCGCGGCGAACTCCCGGCGGACTACGTGCCCTTTCTGAGCAAGGGGCTGGACGGGCGCGCGTGCGCCTTCCTGCGGATCGACTACGCCGCCCTGCGCGACCGCGTTCTCGCCGGCGGGACTGACGCGGAGATCCTTGCCTGGGCGTTCGCCACCGGGGGCGAACGTGACGACCACGTCCGCGAGATCTGGAGCCAGTTCCTGATCAAGCTCGGCTGGAACGACGACCGCACCCACTTCCTGGTCAAGCGCCTACAGGAGGAAGGCATGGACGGCCGCGGACTGTTCACCTTCTTCGACTGGATCGAGGCCGACGAAGGCCGCGACCCCACCCGCCGTGGCCAGTGAGGACACCGTGACGCCGCGGGCCCTCATCGTCATGGGCGTGTGCGGCACCGGCAAGACCACCGTCGGCCGTGCCCTGGCCGCCGCCCGGGGTTGCGGGTTTGCCGACGGCGACGATTTTCACCCGCCGGCCAATGTCGCCAAGATGCGCACCGGCGAACCGCTCGACGACACCGACCGCGCGCCCTGGCTGGACCGGCTGCGGGAGCACCTGTCCACCGAGCTCGCCGCCGGCCGCGACGTCGTGCTCGCCTGCTCCGCCCTCAAGGCCGCCTACCGGCGTCGCCTCACGCCGGCCGCTGGCGCGGTCACTTTCGTTTACCTCCACGGGGAGCGCGCGCTGCTGGCACAGCGCCTGAAGTCACGGAATCATGAATACATGCCGGCGTCGCTGCTCGATTCGCAGTTCGCCGCGCTGGAGCCCCCCGGGGCGGACGAGGCCATCGCCTGCGACGTGGCCGCGTCGCCGGCCGCCATCGTCGCGCGGGTGCAGGCCCGCCTGGCCGGCGGCTGACGCGCCTCGACAAGCCCGCAGCGCTTGGTGAACGTGGTCCTTCGCCCATGACTCCCAGCACCCGCCGCCTCCGTTACTCCGGCCTCGCCGCCAGCGCCATCGCGCTGGTCCTGCTTGGCGCGTTTTGGTGGGGCTGGGGCAAACTCAACGCCAGCCTGCCGGTCCTCGACGGCGAATTCACCCTGCCCGGCGCCTCGGCCCCAATGACCCTGGAGCGCGATGAACGCGGCACGGTCACGATCCGCGCCGCCAACCGGCTCGACGCCCAGCGCGCGCTCGGTTTCGCCCACGGCCAGGACCGGTTTTTTCAGATGGACCTGCTGCGCCGCCGGGCGGCCGGCGAGCTGAGCGAGCTGTTCGGCGACGTGGCGCTGCCCGCCGACCGCGCCGCCGTGGTGCACCGGTTTCGCGCCCAGGCCGAACAGGTGCTGGCCAACGAAAGCGCGGCCAGTCGCGCGCAGGTCGAAGCCTACGCCGCCGGGGTCAACGCCGGGCTGGGCTCCCTGGGTGAAAAACCATGGGAATACCTGGTGACCGGCACCGAGCCGCGCCCGTGGGAGCCCGTCGACACCGCGCTGGTGTTCTACGCCATGGTGCTCGACCTGCAGAGCTCGAGCGGTCAGCGCGAGCAAACCCTCGCCACACTGCGCGATGTCATGGGCAGCCACGGCCCGGCGTTCTTCGATCCCGTGATCGGTCCCTCCGACAGCGCGCTCGACGGCAGCACCGCGTCGCTGCCCGAACCACCCGACGCCCGTGCGATCGATCTGCGCGCCGGCATCGACGAACCGCTGCCCGACATCCTCAGCGCCCTGCCCTTCGTCGAACGCGCCCCCACCGGGTCGAACGCCTTGGCCGTCGCGGGCAGCCGCACCGCGCACGGCGCGGCCCTGCTCGCTGGTGATCCGCACCTCGGCCTGCGCGTGCCCAACACCTGGTACCGCGCGCGCCTCGAATGGACCGACGCCACCGGGGCGGCCCGTCACGTGACCGGCGCCACCCTGCCCGGTGCACCCGGGGTCATCATCGGCAGCAACGGTCACCTCGCCTGGAGCTTCACCAATGCCACGGTCGACACCGGTGACCTCGTCGCCGTCGACCTCAACCAGGTCGCGCCCGACCTGCTCTACCATCATGGCGACGAGACCCTCCGCTTCGAGACGCACACCGACGTGATCCACGTGAAGGGCGGCGACGACGTGGAGGTGGAATCGACCTGGACAATCTACGGGCCGATCTCCTGGACCACGGCGGCGGGCAAGTTCCACGCCTACAAGTGGACTTTCCACGACCCGGCGGCCTGCAACTTCGCGGTGCTCGAGCTCAACACCGCCACCTCCGTCGACGAAGGCATCGCCATCGCCCACCGCGCGGGCATGCCCAACCAGAACATCTTCCTCGCCGATGCCGCTGGCGACGCCGCGTGGACCCTCACCGGCCGCATCCCCCTTCGCTTCGGCTACGATGGGCGCTTCCCGGTTGCGTGGCGGTTCGGCGACCGCGGTTGGGACGGTTATCTCGACTCCGCCGAAATCCCGGTGGTGCGGGCCACCGCCGACAGTGCGGTCTGGTCGGGCAACCAGCGCATGCTGGGGGGCGCGGCGCTGGAGCGCATCGGCGACAACGGGTATGATGACGGCCTGCGCGCCGGCCAGATCAGCACCGACCTGGCCCGGCTGCTGGCCGCGAGCGCCGGCTCGGCCAAGGTGGCCCCGGCCGACCTTTTCGCCATCCAACTCGACGACCGCGCCGACTGGATCGTCCGCTGGCGTGAGCTGCTGCTCGCCACCCTGGACGCCCCGGACGCCGCCCCGACCGGCAACCCCCGCGCGACCTATCGCGAGCTGCTGGCCGAGTGGGACGGCCACGCCGCCGCCGACTCCGTGGCCTACCGGCTGATGCGCGAGTGGCGCGACGCGCTGGTGCGACTGACCTTCGAACCCATATTCGCCACCAGCCTCAAACGCGACCCCGCCTTCGCGTATTGGCAACTTCGTTACGAAGACGCGTTGTGGGCATTGCACCGGGACCAGCCCATGCACCTGCTTGGCCGGGCCTACGCGGACTGGCCGGCCCTGCGGCTCGCCGCAGTCGACGCCGCCATTGCCCGTCTCGACGAGAACGACACGCCGCTGGCCGAGGCCACCTGGGGGCGCCGCAACACGCTGCGCATGACCCACCCCATCGGCAGCAGCCTTCCCTTTGGCCTGGGCAGCATCACCAACATGCTGGCCGAGCCCCTGCCCGGCGACCACCGGCTGCCCCGGGTGCAGTCGCCCACTCATGGGGCATCCCTGCGCATGGTGGTGGCTCCCGGTCAGGAAAAGGACGGCATCATGCACCTGCCGGGCGGCCAGAGCGGGCATCCGCTGTCGCCATTCTACCGCGCGGGTCATCGCGCCTGGGCGGCCGGCGAACCGTTGCCCTTTCTGCCGGGCCCGGTGCAGCACACCCTGACACTCACGCCCGGGGGCTGAACCGGCGAAAACGCGTTGCGCCACCGCCCCGCTTGCGGTGACGTGGGCGCGGTTCGCCGCCTCGTCGTGAAAGCCAAACACAAGCCCCACAAGAAAAGCTACTCGGTCTACTTCGCCGGCGAGTTGTTCGACCTGAAGCACCTGGTAGGCAACGCCTACCTGGCGGAGGCGATCTACGAGAAGTCGCACGGCAAATTCCTCTGTCGGCTCCCGCAGGACTTCGAGCTGCGCGGGCTCAACCCGCACGTCATCCGTGACCAGGACATCGACATGCTGCTCGCGTGCGATCTGGCGATATTCAACTTCGACGGCACGGAGCTCGACAGCGGCACGGTGGTGGAATTCATGCTCGCGAAATTCGCCGACATCCCGGCGGTGATTCTGCGCACCGACCTGCGCGCCGCCGGCGACCAGGCCAGCGCGCGGCGCGACCCGTGGAACCTCATGGCCAGCTTTTATCCGCGCACCGAGGTCGTGCGCGCGGCCAGTCTGATCGATTACCGCGTGCTGCAGCAGCGTCGGCTCGCGCGGATCAAGGACGACATCACCCGCCTGGCCGGCCTGCACGCCTCCGCCACCGCCGCGATCGTGTGCGATCAACTGGCGCCCGCCGTCATCGCCGCCCTCAACCGCGTCCTGAAGCTGCCGTCCGTGATGCCGGCGGAGTCGCAGGCCGTCGTCTACGATTGGCTCGCACTCATGCCCGGCATGAAGGGCAAGAAGAAGGAACTCCGCGCCCGCCTCGACGCCCTCCGCGAAGCCAAGGCCGCCAAGGGACTGCTGTAAGGGGCCGTCAGCGGGCCGTCATCAGCTATCCAATTTCCACCTCAGGTCTCAGCCCTCCCACTCGCCATGCCACACGTCCTCCAGCACCCCCTCGCCCATCACATCCTGACCCATCTGCGGGACAAAACCACCAAACCGGCCACCTTCCGCACGCTCAGCCAGCAGATCGGCGTGCTGCTCGCCATTGAGGCCACCCGGGACCTGCCGACCAAGTCGGTGCCGATTGAAACCCCGCTCGAGCCGATGGACGGCACCGTGCTCGGCCAGGGCCTGGTCGTGGTGCCGATCCTGCGCGCCGGGCTCGGCATGCTGCAGCCCTACACCGACCTGTTTCCAAACGTGAGCGTGGGCTACGTCGGCCTGGAGCGGGACCATGAGACGGCGGTGGCCCGCAGCTACTACTGCAAGCTCCCGCCGATGGCCGGCAAACGGGTGCTGTGCGTCGATCCCATGCTCGCCACCGGCGGCTCGGCCGCGCAGGCCCTCAGCGTGCTCAAGGAAAACGGCGCCACCGACCTGCGTCTCGTGACCATCGTCAGCGCCCCCGAGGGCATCACCGCGGTCGAATCAGCCCATCCCGACGTGCCCATCATCACCGCGGTGGTGGACCGCGAGCTCAATGCGTCGAGCTACATCCTGCCCGGCCTCGGCGACTTCGGCGACCGCCTCTACGGCACCTGATTCCTTGGCCGGTCCCCTATTCACCCTCCGCGCCGCCACGGCGGCCGATGACGCCGACTGGGCGCGACTGCGGCATGCGCTCTGGCCGGATTGTCCGCCGGAGCGGCATGCCATCGAAGTCGAGCTCTACCAACGTTCGCCCGGTGTGGTGGCGCTGGCGCACGAGACCGCAAGTGGCGAAGCGATCGGGTTCGCCGAGGTGTCGATCCGGCGTGATCACGTGAGCGGCACCACCACCGACACCCTGCCCTACCTGGAGGGCTGGTATGTCGACGCCGCCTGGCGCGGACGCGGAGTGGGCCGCGCCCTGCTCGACTTTGTCATCCGCTGGGCCCGCGAGGCAGGTTACCGCGAACTGGCCAGCGACGCTGAGCTCGACAACCTGCTCAGCCAGGCGGTGCACACCCGGCTGGGGTTTCGCGAAACCGAGCGCACGGTGCACTACGTGATGGAGTTGCCGCCGGCTGACGCGGGGACTGTCGCCGTGCGAACCGCGCATGCGCCGACGCTGGTCCATGCCCCTAGGGTGGCCGCGGGGCAGACCATCGGGCCGATCGGAGACCGTGACCCGAAAAATCCCGGCTGGTTCGAATACGCGGACGCCGCGGGGAACGTCGGCTACTGCCCGGTGGCGTGGTTCGACCTTGATCCGGAAAAGCGCATCGCCACGGCCCGCCGCGATTACGATGCCAGCGAACTGGCGGTCGCGGTCGGCGACCAAGTCCGGGTACTCGAGACTGTAGCGGGCTGGCACCGCGTTGCCTCCGTGGACGGGCGGGTGGGTTGGATTCCCGCCAAGTGCCTGGGAAGCAATTAGGCCGCCAAGAAGCTCACATCGGATGACTGTTGCCTCGTCGCATCCGCGTTTCTCTGCGTAGTCTGCTACCACCCTTCGTCCGACCCCATGACGACCGACTCCGCCCCCGCCCGTTTTGGTCTGCGCCGCACGCTTGGAGCTGTGCTGGGGCCGGCCTGGCTGCTGGCCACGGTAATCGTGCCGGCGCCGGCCGCGCTGACGCACGAAGCCTGGCTTACGGCGGGCATCGCGGGGCTGATGGCGGCGTGGTGGATTTGCGAGACCGCGCCCATCCCGGTGACGGCACTGCTGCCCATCGTGTTGTTCCCGGTGTTCGGCCTCGCCGGCATCCGTGACGTCATGCCGGCGTACGCGGACCCGATCGTGTTCCTGTTTTTGGGCGGCTTTCTGCTCGCGCTGGCCATGCAACGCACCGGGCTGCACCGCCGGATCGCCTTCGGGCTGATCGGGTTGCTTGGGCTGCGGCCGCGGCGAATCATCGCGGGGTTTCTGATCACCGCGGCCCTGCTGAGCATGTGGGTGAGCAACACCGCCACCGCGCTGATGATGCTGCCCATCGCGACCTCCGTGATCGGGCTTGTGCCGGAAGACGAGCACGGTACGCCGGGCAACAAGGCCTTCGCCACCGCGCTCATGCTG
>Ga0181596_10002480_pt1 | contig 17737 bp, 7 predicted proteins | sample 041ome_6_FD_148655 | JGI IMG/M metagenome (GOLD analysis project Ga0181596, IMG submission 148655) | Coastal salt marsh microbial communities from the Groves Creek Marsh, Skidaway Island, Georgia - 041402US metaG (spades assembly) | ecosystem: Environmental > Aquatic > Marine > Intertidal zone >... | reverse complement strand
AATGCCCACGCAACAGTAAGATGCCCACAACGTAGTACTACATTTGCTACAACTCACGCATTCCGAAACTGCCAAAAATGCTGGATATTCCAGATGGCATACGGCTTTTCTAACATTCGTGTGTGTGGTGATACATTGAGTGTACTTTTTCATTTAAATACGCGCAAGCCATATGCCGACTTCCTTGATCATCGAGTAAAAGGTAGGGCAGTTCTCCCGGCAGCAGGGTACATTGAATACTTTTCTCAGTGCTCTAATCAACTTTTCAGCTCACGCGTGCATATGATCAAACATATTCAGATTCATTCTGGATGCTTCATTGGCGCGCAAGACTTGAGCTACATACGGTGCAAGATATCACACGATACCGGTACTGTACGTATAGTATCTAACCGGACATCACATGCAGTTGGACACGCAAACTCTCTCTGCTATACACTATATCATTCTACTCCGAAACCATTATGTTCAGTGTTCGCGCGTGGCTTTGACATCAAGCTTCATTTCAATATCCACAACGTGCACAGTGTGAACGATCGCGCAGCACATGCGGCAACCTTAGATGCCAACTTTCAGAGTCTCACATCCATTACTTCAAATAATGAGAGAGCCATGTATCTTCCAGTTAGTGTGGGAGCGTCTGTGCGCTGTTTGCGTACGAGATACTCATCTCGGCCGTATGCATGCGCACGTATGCGCACATGTGTGACATGCAGCGATCACGTGCCTGGATCCATGGGCGGCGTTCAGCTGGTGGTGTCTGCACTTATTGTAAAACAAACGATGAATATTAAAGTGACGGATCACATGAACTTAGGTCCAGACATAAGTCCTTACACCAGAAACACACACGACACCATGTATTATTCACTCACATGGATAGCTGTGAGCATTAAGAAAAGTAAGCAGACGGATGCGAGCTCTTCCCTACATTCGAATGGGATTCACACACGTCGCGCATGGATTCTTCTGCGCATGTCTGGGTCGGCAATAGAGGGCATGCAAGCGTCTTTATGTTCAGATGCCGCAAGCGCAATTGCACTAGAAACAACATCATCAATATGGCCTCAATCGTACCCAAATAATCCCAGATCATCAAACTATGGTGCGCCTGCTCACAATGCATTATGTGGAGTTTTCAAAAGTATTCGGCTAGAGACGGCATGTGCGCTTTACTCTATAGATGCTGATCGTTCTGATACACGCTGTGAGCGGAAACGTAAGCAATCATACAATATCCCGATGTCAGCACAAGATATTTCGCTGACTGCCGGCTACACCCGTCTGTCGCGACTGACACATGTCTATGGAGTACGTTTGAGACGCCCTAGAGTTTATTCGCGCTCAGAGATCTTTAGAAATATGCGACATTCAAGCTCTCTGCTCTCACGAGACATGCCTAAGAAATGTATTGATGTGTACGCAGGGGGTACTGGCGGACTTGGCACGCTCATCCATGCATGGAATGCAAAACATTCACACCAAACAACAATCCTCATGGGTCGCACGGGCCGCACGCAGGTGATCACACGCAGGTCTCGAGCCTTTTCAATTCAGAGAGTAGACGCGTCGTCGCGTGATGACGTGCATAACGTCATGTTGTGTAACACACCCTCTATTGGCCGCATCATGCACATGTACGGTATAATCCGGGACTCAATGTTGAAAAGACACAGATTCTCGGATGTTGCACGCGTTATAACGAGCAAAACGCACGGCGCACATATAACAAACCAGCTTCCACGCGCACAGGGCGTTGGCATGCACGTGTTTTTTTCCTCTGTAGTTTCACTGCTCGGCTCCCCTGGGCAGGTGAATTACACGGCAGCGAACGCATGGCTAGATGCGAACGCATGCGCAGAGGCTGCAGCAGGTGTGCAGTGTATAAGTTTGCAATGGGGTCCATGGGATGGGACCTTCGGTATGGCTGCACGATTATCAGTCAGCGAACGCGCCTCATTTGCAAAGTTTGGGCTTGAAATGATTCACCCGGACACAGGAGTTTACATATTGGAACTACTCTCAAACGTCACCATCACGCGCGTCGTTATGGCGATTTGCACGCTTGATATTCACACGCTATGCATTAACAGATTGCAGGCGCATGAGATGTTTGACGACTTAAAGGAAGCGTACACTCTACAAGACGATGTGAATAGTGCTGACGCACGCATATACAGTGAGCATATATGTTCAGAGGCCGAAATCGCATTAATTGTAAAGGATGTTGTGTGCGGTGCCATTGGAGAAGATCTCGCAAGTGATGCGCCTTTGATTGATGCAGGTTTGGACTCTCTCGGGGCAATGGAGCTACGAAGCAGATTGAACGAGCAATTCTCAATTCAGCTTCCATCCACGGTCGTGTTTGATCATCCTACATCGACTGCACTCGTCGGGGTCATAGTTTCAGAAATTACAAAAAGTCACGTAGAACAAGACACAAATCACACTACAGAAATGGCAAAGCCTGCTATAGTCAGTACAGACACCACAGTTGCATCCATTTATGCACATACATGTGTAAGCGCTACAGGGTGGTATCCTTTGAGCCTCGTTTCTATGGATGGTATCAGTGACGTATCGAACCCACGTTGGGATACTAGTGCTGGATCTGAGCACGGTCTCCTACGATTTGGTGCCCTCCTGCGCGACATTGACCAATTTGATACGGACATATTTGCCTTGAGAGCGCCAGAAGCTGTTGGTATCGATCCACAGCACCGCATCTTATTAGAGTGCGTATTGGATACGCATTCTCAACTCACATACGCTGACCTCAAAAGCCTTTGCGGGGTAGTGGTTGGCATCTCAAGTGCTGATTATAGTTCGATGGTGGCCAACACGGGGCTCTTCAGCCCTACAGGTGGCGCACTGAGTGTTGCATGTGGGCGGATTTCGTTTGTATTTAATCTGCACGGCGCATGTTTGAGTATTGATACAGCATGCTCTTCGTCATTGGTTGGTGCGCATACTTCAAAGCACATCATATGTGCAAATGAGTGTGAAGCGATGTTGTGCTGCGGTGCCAACTTGACACTCAGCGTAACGACAACGAAGATATTCAACAACGCTGGGATGCTTGCAGATGATGGTCGATGTAAGACACTTGATGTTGCCGCAAACGGTTACGTTCGGGGCGAGGCGTGTGTCGTGCTCTATTTGTCGGCTGACGACATGTTCATTGATGCCGTATCGTGTATTGCATATTTGACTGGCTCCGCCGTCAATCAAGATGGCAGATCAAGCTCCCTCACTGCCCCACACGGTCCATCACAACAACGTGTCTTGCTTCATGCGTTGACACAACACACAAATAATGCGTTTACTTCATGTGGCGTTGAGCTGCACGGAACAGGTACATCATTGGGCGATCCAATCGAGGTTGGTGCGGCGTGTGCGGTTCTGTGTCAGGGGCAAACTGCAATGACACGAGGATTTACTGCGATGAAAACTCGCGATGGGCATACTGAACCAGCATCAGGGGCTCTGAGTTTAGCACGCGCGTGTGCAACACTGCATCATAGAAATACATCCGCAATTATACATCTCTGTCAGATAAACCCGTATGTGCAGAATGTCATCAATCAATCGTCTTCGTCTACTGTATCAGACAACATCAAACCTCCAACGACGATGCGCCAACAGGTAGGGGCTCAATCGTTTTTACTGAACTGCAACGTTATGATACGAGGTACAAGCGCATTTGCATTTCAAGGGACCAATGCCCACGCAACAGTAAGATGCCCACAACGTAGTACTACATTTGCTACAACTCACGCATTCCGAAACTGCCAAAAATGCTGGATATTCCAGATGGCATACGGCTTTTCTAACATTCGTGTGTGTGATGCGCCAGTTGGTTCAGTAGTCAATTTTACTTCCAACTTGCATGTGGATACAAACCGTCTACACATACTTTATGCTTCAGTTAACCTTGCTGGCGATACCGTGCATGACGTTCTATTTTTTAACATTCTTTTTGACGACTTGGACCCGTCACATGTCCAAGTATCTATTCAAATTTCCGGCGACAAGATCCGTATATCACACAATGGTCACATCAACTTGTGTGCAAAACTCCGTAAATTTCGAAACCGTTCCCAGCAAAGAAAAGAAATGAGCAGTTCCAAACTAATTTGTCATCGCACCGCGATGATTTGCATGAGCATTTACAACGGAGCACCGCACTCCACTTATACCTTGGAAACTATATTTCAACCTCATTTAAGTGCAGACCCACACACGACGCCAAGATTTAGAACAGAAAACGCCACACCGACCATAGATGTGTATTGGATCAATCACAATGTATCACAATTGAGCTGCACTGCGAGAACATCACCAGTACGGACTGTGGTTGCGACAGTGTACAGTAAAAGTGGCCAATTATCCCAATCGAGCCAAATTCACGGATGTACAATTCAGGGACAGCGAGAGACAACATTAAAGTCTATTGAGCTAAAAAAGCGGATTTACAGCGCGGACCCCACCGTTTATGATGCCAAGTGTACTGCTAAATCAATTAAACACATTTACAACATCTCATGGAAAGCACTGACACCACTTGAACCACTCTGTAATGACAGCCCCCATACAAGTTATATATTTAGATATAAGGATATGTACGATTCGACAAGAAAATACCAGCATAGCTCATATTCAATATACATCAACGCATTCAGTATGTTGTGTTCACTCACTAGTAGCGCAACTATGAAGGTGAGCATTGCTGCAAAATTGGATAGCAAATCGACATTGAACCAGCATGCGTACATACACGCCCCACGTCACTCCATGGAATTGTCGAATTATACCACAGCAACGATGTTAAAGGTCCTGAAATCTGAATCCAACAATTACAAGTGCACCTTGTCGGAACATCATCCATGTGATACCCTTTCGAAAGACCTTCTTGATTACTCAGAATTTCCCCACTGTGTTAAAGGTGGTAGAAATGCAGCTGTGCCGCATATCACACAAACTTGGAGCGCGCGCCATACTGATTTACAGTCAACAACAACTACACAAGTTGCACATTTGGACATATACGGCGGTTCTGGTGCAATTGGCAGGGTTGTATACTTGTTTGCACCGGTGTTCTGCCGCAATACAGTGTATATGACCGGTAGATCGGGTCGGACGACACAAGGTGACATGTCGCTACAATCTCACATGCTCACGTCATTGACATCTATCAACCACTCAAGCACATCCGATGCTTTTTATTTGCACAGCATGCGACGTAAATACGTGAGCCATGCTATATTTGCAACGGGAAGCTTACGAGATGCGATGATATTTAATCAAACAGTCAAGTATATGCGACTGGCAATGAATTCTAAAACGGATGCGGCTTTGTTGGATGCCAGCTACAACACAAATGCGCGGCGTGTGATATTATTTTCTTCTATTTCAGGTCTAATATGTACATTTGGTCAAGTTAACTACGCGACTGCAAATGTCTCCGTTGATGGGCATTGCGTTGATGCACACCGTTGTGGAATTAATAAAGTAAGTATTCAATGGGGAGCATGGGTGGATTTACCTGGGATGATGAAGATCGATACAATTCAAGCAATCAGATTAGCTCGGACAGGCATTAACTATGTTCATACTGAATTTGCTCTGTACACTCTGAACTTGATACTAAATGCACTAGAGAAAACGAAAACACCTGTTCTTGCTGTAAATCGTTTCAATTGGTTGCTATTCAAAAGTGAGTGTTTTGTTACGCCATGTAATACGCGTCGAAAGAGATCTAAAGCTTTAGATGCGCGTGATATGGCATCAGCCGAAGCAGTTGTGATGGAGGAAGTATCGCGTATACTTGGAAGACAAATACACGTAGACGAACCATTTATCGAGGCCGGGCTGGATAGTATGTGTCTTACAGAGTTATCCCGATCTTTAGACGCTCGATTCGCTATCAGTTTGCCTGCGACCGTTATGTTTGATTATCCAACTATACAAGCGCTCACAAATTTTATAAACATGGTACTACAGACGCCGCTCGGATATCAGCCATGTGGTCTAGTTGAGACGGATGCCAAGATGTGCACTGACTTGGGTACTTTGACCATTTCTGATGCATCTATCCGAACTGGCAATTGTAAAAGTAGTGAATGCGTGCAGATGGAAAAGTTTTGGACGATGATAACGTATGGTAGCGATGCTGTTCGTGTAGTACCGCTAGACAGATGGGACGTTGACTTTTGCAACTCACACGGCATCAGTCAAGCACGTGATCCGATATGTGAGTCATACAGTAGACATGGATCTTTTATACGAACTCTCGACGTGTTCGACGATACATTTTTCGGATCGACTGTATGCAATCACACACTTGAACCACAACAACGTGAGCTTCTCAAAGTCTGCGGCGAACTTGTACAGTATAATATCCAAACTGAGCACTTTGATTTACCAGAGAAGCCGATAGCGCTTTTCGTTGGCATATGCACAAACGACAGTGATGTCATATTTAGAGAAGCGGTCGCTAACGAAACCGTTCACTCGCTCAATCATGATGAGAAGAAAGTTTCAGGTATCATTCAAAGAATGTCGGAATCGACTTATGCATTCGCATCAAATCGAGTTAGTTATATGCTTGGACTTCAAGGAGCATCGATGACGACCGACTGTGCATCTGCATCCGGATTAGTAAGCACTCATCTTGCAATGATTGAGTGCAAAGTCCAAAACGTGCAGTTTAAACATCAAGGGTTTCAATCAATCGCATGTAGCGCAAACATCATCCTTCACAGACAACTTGCAGATTTGCACACAGCGAGGAAAATGTTTCCACGGGATGGCCGATGTAAGACTTTTGATGAACATGCCGATGGATTTGAGCGTGGTGAAGGTATTGGGGCTCTTATTATACAAGTGCACTCATCGCTGAAGCCCATTAAAACTGATCACGTATGGGCCAAACTAATGGGGTCTTCATGTATACATAAAGGTGGTGGCGCGTCACTTCGTGCACTTCGTGGTCCTGCAATTGAATATAAGGTCAAAAATGCGTTACGAGATGCAAATATTATGCCGAATGATATTGCGTACATCGAAGCGTCTGGCCTTGGCGAACCGCTTGGTGATGCTATCGAGGCTGGTGCGTACCAAAATGTTTTTTTTGCACAACAGCTACACCGTAGTCTAGCTCTGTGTTTTGGAAGTGTGCACACGAATGTGGGTCATTTGGATGGCGCGTCTGGTATGGTTTCATTATTGAAGTCCGCGCTAGGCGAACGTAACATGATGATCGCTCCTCTAGTGCATTTTACAAGATTGAGCTCTTTGATGAACGGTAGCTGCGGCGCTGCGCTAGCAATCGAGATGGGCCACACCTGGCGGGACGTAGAGATATGTAAACTGTCATGCTTTCCGATGATAATGCGGCCTAACCCATCTGGAGTTTCAGGCACAAGTTCATTCGGCTACGGAGGAAGCATGGCACACGTTATCACCTGTTGCATGGCGACGGAACAAGAGTTCAAAATGCGAACATCGCGATGCTTGAAAGAAGTTGCGATTTCACGAATTTCAATCAATCTACCAGTAATTCGGCCCGATATCAATGACTATATTTGCAATGTGGACGACTTCGTTCGAAACTTAATTTGGAGCGAGCTTGATATAATGGTTGATAATTTTAAATACCTCAAGCATGCGATCAACATAACAAGAGATGTGAACAACAGTGAGTGTAACCACACAATCATATCCAAGTTTACATCATGTTTATATAGCAAGTTCAATTTAGATTCCTCAAGCACATTATCAGGTGACAGAGCAAGTCACTTGGGGTCTACCATCAAAGTATTCGCAAACTACATTGTGCGCCATGTCGTGTACAAAAGTGTTTCAAATTCATTATCGCTAGGTGCGAAAGTGCAATTGTGGCTTGATATGCAGGTGAACAAATATTGCGCTTTGTCGATCTCCCGGACTCGACCACCAATAACTACACGCCTTAAACGTAACATTATTTTCGTCCTCGCCTCACCTAGGTCTGGATCCACTTTATTGCAAATGATTTTAAATTGCCATTCTCTGATATGTGCACCTCAAGAACTATATTTGCTAAATTTTCAGACCATGCGAGAACGTACTGAATCCATGCAGCGCGGCCATAGGTGGGCTCTTGAGGGGCTTCGAAAAGCCATCGTAGATCTGAAGCGTTGCTGTGCTGATGAAGCAGATAAAATACTAGGACAGATGGAAACTCTATCAACGCAGCAGGTGTACAGTGTTTTACAAGAGTGGTGTGGTTCGCGGATTTTAGTTGACAAGTCCCCTCCATACGTATGGTCATTAGACACGATGCTTCGTGCTGAAGGACTATTTGAAAATGCAAAATATATATACATACATCGCCATCCTTGGGCTGCGATTGAGTCAATGACAAAGCAGGTATTGGATGTCGGACATCTCTCTGGCAATTTGCATACATGTGGGAAACTGTGGAATGTTGCCGATACATGTGGGGCACATGATCATGATGTGCTGAAAAGAGTTTACGACCACATGGAAAATTTGTGGGCATTAGGCAATGCTAACGCGATGCAGTTTCTCGAATCGATCGATAGCTCGCGGGCACTACGTTTATCATATGAAGAATTAGTTTCTAGTCCCGAAAATCAAATCAAGATGGTTTGTGATTTTATGGGGTTATCTTATGAAAATGGAATGTTAGACCCTTACAGCCACTCCGCAAAGGCATTTGAGCCTACTATCCCTGGCGGACTTGGTGCTGGAGATCCGCACATTATGAAACATCAGAAAATAGACTCAGATCTTGCGTATGGTTGGAAAGCGGTGCGGCACCCTACACAATTATCCACTTTTGCCGAACACGTCGCATTAAAACTTCAGTATTCGATGCCAAGATGGAAAATCAGTTCAAGCATATTTCCTGAAGAAATACGAAGATTAAACGAGAACACAAATGGTCCTGTCATCATATGCATGTGCGATGTAGATGGGTCATGTGAAACATTTGAAAATATTGTGTCTGAAGCACGTGTGGCCGCGTTCAGTATATCCAGTAATCTGGGCAAATTATCTGCATTCTATAGCATTCACGATGTTGCACTACTTTATGCGGACATCATTAGAAACGAGTTGGGCTTAGATGGCTCTGACGATATCATTCTAGTCACCACTGGTTTCGGTGTGCAGTTAGCTCTGGAGGTAGCAAGCATATACCAAAACGCACGAGATTTGCCACATCTTGAGCAGGCTTCGCATCAGTGCAAGTCGACGTATACGTATCCACATACGCTGGCTTTATTCAGTGTATTCAATCGAGAATACGAGTTACTTATAGCAAATCCAACTTTTTTTCAGCAACATTTTGTCATGTTTTATGTTCTGTGTCGTATGTTTCATACAAGGTGTCTACAGGTGGCAAGCGACATTAACAGCGCGTCTTACTACTCTGTTTGTAAGTCGATAAAGCGAGGGAACATGTCGTTATCAGACACAATCTTAAAATTGTTGAGTTGTTTTGAAGACCAAACGCAAGCGCGGAGAGATTTATTGGACGCAGATACAATTCATAAGTGCTATTACGGCATACTCACGAGTTTTACGTTCAGAGATTTATTTTCAAACTACGATGCTGGAAACAATTCTAATATCATAGATAAAATATTTTGCGATCGCAGAAATACCTCAACAGGGAGTGCAGTCTGTCAAACAGACAAGTATCTCACCGATCAATACTTGGAAAATGAAAATGTCGAAGACACGTTCGACGAGATAGCACGCACATCCATGCATTCGTTTGTGTCATTTTTGGAAAATATCTCACAGCATGTAGCAGGAAATGTGCAGGAAACGTAATAGAGATATGATTTACCAACGTTGGAACATAAAAATCCTACTGAAACACTACACTACCAGTGCTCTCCATAAACGTTTACACGCGGCGATCATATGTGCAACGATATTATTTCATGATCGGCCACCGGAGTTTGTGATAGCTTTACTGGAGCGTTCTTACAGAGACATTAGGACGAGTACTCACTCCAGCAGTAGAAATCGACATCTCTTTTCTGAAATTTTGAAAGCTATCTTTCATACCTTTCTTAAGCATCCTCGCATGTTTCCGGCCTTCTTTTACTGCCGCCTTTCTTTCCTTCTTTTGTAGTGCTGACTCCCCCTTACGATTAATATTGCTCCGCCAAGTTTGATCCTCGAGTGGGAAATCGTTTGCGACGACTGGTGTGACTTCTATTTTTTGACTGTAATTTTTCAATCTTTCATCGTCTTTGATAGAAAGTACATTCCTTCGCTCATCATAAGAGTCACCAATAAGCTTCGGGTGATGAGATACATTGCTATGCATACTCAATACACTTTCACAATCATATGAACGCGATTGTATGTGATATGCACGTGCGCCACGGCGATTTATTACGTCAGAAAATGTCAGTTCATCTGCTCGAACTTCCATGTGTCGTTTGTCTAGATTTGCGGCGTTTGTATTTGCACTGTCATGGATGCGCAAGTCATGGTGCGTTTGAGCGACTTCTGTGAATTCTCGTCGCTCAGGCATTATCACTGTCGATGCACCAATATCTTCATTGCTATATTCGCTCATGATGCGATCAAAAGTGCTGTCATGTGAAATCTTCTCTTCACTGTTCCTTTCTGAAACTTGTTCCATTTTGTTGAGTTCTAACATACTTGAGTCTAGACGTAGAGCTGAGGTACCCGCAATCATTTCATGTGCATTCATATCGATAGGCATGCCAATCCTTCCATTCGCAAGTTCAAAAATGTTATCCTGTAGTGAATCGTATTCTGAAGCACCCGCATTGAAATTATAGTCATCCAACATTTTCATGGTGTCTTCAATTTCTTTGTCTATACCCGCTGTGCCACGTTCGCGATCTTTTGATAAAATCTCCGGAACAAAACTATTGAGTGTGAAATCTCCACTACGTTCTTCATCAATTAACTCCGACGGCTCCTGTGCGTCACGTGCACAAACACGTAAGTGTCTCGAATAGTCATAGCCGTCATCTGGAAGTCCTAGATTTTCCCTATCCGCAGGAAGCAGCTCATGTGTGTCACTATGATCTTTGTTCGAACGTATTTCATTTCCCATGAAACAATGGCTTGAATCTACAGCGATGCCATCTGACCCGAGCACGTCTTCCATCGCGTTTACATCAGTCCTAACCCAGGTCACGTGTCGTTTCGTCACACCAGAACTCGAAGCTTCATCTGCGTTATTTCCTGGCAACAAAAAGTACGTCGCCGCGTTTTTCTTGTCGATAAACGCGTTCTTCTTCTTCTTCTTACCGCCCATGGTGTTGGAGAACGTACGCAATCAATACTGGCGCCGCCGAGTGCCTCTCCAGGAAGGGCAAAAGACCTGGAAATTTGAGATAAAGTGCTTTCATTACTAAACCTCATTTTTATGCCATATACTCATATTAAAATAAAGGAAATGCGTATCAAAGCACGTAACAATAGTTATCACTGGCAATTGTGTCGTTTGTATGGTAGTCACCTGAATATTTGCACATGCCAAGGTATCGAAATAATTGTTTCGCGTTGCAAACTCAAAGGACGAAGAGCAGGTGCCGCACGCAGTCTTTCACACGCGTGTGAAACTCTCCAGCTCCCGGTACCAGTAGAAAGGCGTATCAATCGGGTCAACCTACCACAACATCATGACCGGAATACACAGTGACACGACAAAGAGCCGAGTTTGCATATTTATAGGACTCGCCGGTTCTGGAAAAAGCAGTCTACTGGATTGCGCTTCGACACACGCCCGTTCTACAGGAGAACTTCCTTACATAATGAATTTGGACCCAGCCGCCACCAAACTGGCGTATCAGACAAACATAGATATACGAGATACGATAAATTACAAAGCGGTCATGAAAGAATACAATCTTGGACCAAACGGTGCAATTTTAACTGCATCAAACCTGTTTGCAACGCGTTTTGACAAAGCTTTACGCATTCTCGAAGCTCGTTCAAAAGAACACAGGTGGTTTTTCGTCGATACACCGGGACAGATAGAGATATTTACATGGTCAGCAAGTGGTATGATGTTCACAGAAATGTTTGCTAGTAGTTTCGACACAGTTCTTATTTACGTCATTGACACGCCCCGGTGTGCAAATCCTCAAGTATTGATAGGAAATATGCTCCAAGCTATCAGTGTGCTATATCGAACGCAGCTTCGACTGATAGTTGTATTTAACAAGATAGATGTCGCGCCACACGAGCCACTCTTGAACATGCTATCAAATTTCAACTCTTTTCAGCAGGAACTCGAGTCGCAGCAAAGTTCATTTTCAACGACGTTGACGCAGTCTTTGAACGAAGTGTTGAATGAATTCTACGAGCATCTAGACTTTGCAGGCGTTTCCGCAATAAATGGTATGGGAATGAGCAGTCTATGGGAGATTTTGGCTGAAACAAAATGAAATCGAACCGCTACGGTAGGCTCACGTAAACAAAACAAGGTTGACAACAGGCATTACATGGTATTACATAGTCAAAGTGTGCATAGTTTACACGCACTTCTTCATCAAATAGTAGTTAGTCACATGGGCAAATAACCACAGATACGAGTCAACTCTACTCATAGAGACTTGAAGAACTTTTCCAAGGTTGCAAAATAACTTGGCTGGTACATCAGGTCATTGTGACCACCCTCGCCAAATTCATGAAACATCTTTTTTTCGCAACTAACTGCTTCATACAAGCGCCTGCCGCTCCAGAGTGGTACGATAGAATCATTTTGTCCGTGCAAGCTAAGAAAATGAGTGTTGCGACTGAGGCACTTGGCACTCGAAAGCGTATTACACCACTTATCTTTCATAATGAGCTCAATAGGTAAGTACCTAAACATATTTTTCGCCAAATCGCTACAAGAGCTTAGACCTCCTTCACTGACTATACCACTAATTCGTAGTTCAATAGGAGTCCGCATCAGAGCATTAATTCCAACAGCACTACCAATGCTTTCTAGGTGCAATACCAGCTTCTGGTGTGTTTGCAGCGCTTGATTATGAGCCCAAGTTATTGCCGCCACTGCATCTTCGATGAGTCCGTCTTCACTCACATATCCATCATTCCCACCATATCCCCGATAGTCAAAAAGTGCTACAGTGCAACCAAATCGCGTTCGAACTCGATATGCCCAGTCAAGGCGGTGAAGACGACTGCCCGCGTTTCCGTGCAGGTGTAGAATGAAAATGTGAGAGAGTGCCCCATTCAGCTCGCGCGACCACAACCAGCCTTTTAACCTTAGTTTATCTGTCGTCAAGACTTCAAAAGTACAAATTTGTTGAAAAACCGATGGTAATGAACGTATGCTTGGTGGCGACTCCCTGCTCGGAAAGTACTGGAATCTTCGTTGTGCGATCCACAGGAACCCAACCAGTGACACGTAGCAGTAAGTCGCAAACGTCGCTGCGCACTTCAAAACATGCGTCATCTTTTACTCACGACCGTTAACGCGTTACGCGTATGCATCGGGACTGCGCAGCCGAAAATGTACGTGCGCTCGACCTCATTGTTCCAGGGGTAACGGATTGTATAGCCACATACAACGTAGAGTGTTGAAATTTTATATACAAGTCATATAAGCCCCCAATATAGCATGATTCGGGTTTTGCTGCGATCGTAATTCGAGTGGGATTCGACTATGGGGGTTGAAATGTGGTATATATCTGACGGGGTGGGACCTGCTCGCCCAGTCGCCAGAATAAAAAAACCGCGTGTATTTTTGACGACGATGTAGTTGAAAGATTACGAGCGTGACCGCCGTTACGACAAAACGGGGAATAAATCGAGTTGCTTAACTAACCAAGAAAGAATACATAATTTTTTTCTTCTCTGCGTTCATCTCATTATTCATGTCCAGTGGTTTCAGACTGTTCCGGGCTAGTACTGCGAAGAAGAGTGCGGGTCTGTTTACTGAGTCAGCAACAGCGGACGGACTCAGTGCGAAGTCGCATAAAGATATTGAACGCGATAATGACGACCAGGAGCACAACGAAATCATGCAACGCGCTCAAAGTATCGCTGTTGATTCAAGTGCATTACTTGCGTCAGCGCCCGCGTTACAGAAATAGACACTGTGTTTCTACCAGATGGAGTGTTCTTCGAAACCAACAGCTTCTTTAATGGTACAAATCATTAGGTGAAGGCATTCAGCTATATTAGTGCAATAAAGAATGTGCGAACCTTGAGCTTATTTGCTCAATATAGTCTCCAGTCTACTTACTCTACTCCCAAACTGAATCGCCTGTTTTAACCGAGTCGACGAGACAGCTAGGCCTAAATGAAATGCACTTCTTCTAAGAAGTAATTTATCTTCGGCGCCATTTAGCAGGGCTGCATTTGCATGTTTTGTGTGCATATCACGAATTTCGTACACAAGTTCTTCATCCAAAAAAGGGTATCTTCCTTCACGCCCCAAGTCTGAAACAACCCTGTCGTCTCTCCCCATATTACGTAACCATAGGCGTTCTAGGTCTGTATTCAGTTCTTTTATAAACATTTCTTTCCCACTCGTTTCAAACGCCAGCCTATGCCTTCGATAACCGCCCAAGAGCTCATCTGCACCCTGTCCAAGTAGGACAATTTTTGCACGCGAGCAGTAATCAAACGTTTCTATTTCCCCATCTGGGCTGTAAAAAGTTGAACGACCTCTCGCTCTTGTGGCAAACCATAAAGCAAAGCCAATATTAAAGTCCATCGTGGTATCTTTTGGATGAACAAGCGACTTAACGTGAGTGAGATACTTGAGGACATCAACCTCGCCAACATTAACTTCTATAAAGCGCCAGCGCCGGCACGGTGAAACTGTTCGTAGTTCACCGAATGCTCTGCGCGCCGCTAGTCGATCAGGAGAAGACCCGTGATGAAAGCAAACATTGCACAAATCTATAGTATCCAAAATCGGTAAATGCCTATGCGCTAGCGTGGCTAACACAGTACTATCTAGCCCACCAGAAAATAAAATCATGACAGTTGCAGCGTCGGAGCCTGAAGAGTAGTCTAAAACCTGACTCGTTAAGTATTCACGTGCATGAACTCTTGTCTCTACAGATCTATCTAGGGAATTGATGAAAGCGCAAATCGGCCTGACTCTTTCGCTTGAACCTCTCCAACTTTGCGTTCCTTTACGTTCGTTCAAGCACTTGTAAATCCTGCCGTTCCAGTTGTGCACAGCCATATGGACTTCGCTTTCACGACACTCAGTACTTTGAGAGAAGCGCAGATGATAAACCCCGCAAGATATTCACTCCAATTAAGATTCTCTTGACCAGGAATCACACTGGGTGCCGTAGATGCCACCATGAAGCGTGGGTCCACAGCGTCAGGTAAGTGAAACAATAAACTCCTGCGTCCAAAACAGTCTCTGCCAATCATGATTTCATTCTTTTTCAAGTCGCAAAATATGAGACTCCACGGCCCTCTCAGTTGCGATAGCACCTGGAGCCGCGCTTCAAACGTCTTAGAATTAATGAGTGAGGTATACAGCTGCATAGTATCGCTCACTCCCTCGCCAGCGAAAGGTAGGCCACTATAAATCTCACCGTTAAAAGCGAGAGCACTTTTTTCAGCATCTAGATAAGCAAGTGGACAATGTATTGTTTTCAGCCCTCTAAATTGCAGAAGTGAAGCTCGCAATACAAACATCACGTGATACATGCTGCCGGATATCAACCCAGTAGAGTTTGGCCCCCGTCGTGACAGCATATAGTTCAAGCTAGTGTCGCATTGATCGCTTTCGCGTCTCTGCCGTGTTCTCAAACTGTACACGCTATCACCGACGTATATTTTACCTTTACCCTCCAGTATCAAGCTGAGTCCGCACATGGTTGCGTGAATAACGCCAAATATCGAAGTCCGACTGCCGACTTTTAGGACCTTCAGCGAACACGCCGCCAGTGCTTATTGTGTGATACACCAAGTTGCCGAGGTAGCGCGTTTTCGCGAGGCGTGTGTCTTATGGCACATTTCTGCAGCAGCTTGATGGCACTGTTCTTGTGAACGAGTACTGAAGTGAACACTTTTTACTTTTCTCCAGTCACAGTCGATGTATGGGAGTGCACCCGTAACTTAATAAGGCGCGCAGCCGCGCGATGTTATCATTCGTCTTTAGACAATAAAGATCACGGTCCATGATGAAACAATGATTTAGTACAATACGAGATACTCAGAACAATACTTCAGTAATTAGGCCAGCATAAAACTCAGTCCCAGTCAAAATGTAAAACCGCAGCGTAACGGTAACACACCCGCGTTTGAGCTGCACCTCAGAAATCGCTGGTGACCCCATCCCCATCCGTTAACAGACAACTTCTGAAAACCGGACTCGATATACGGCAAAGGACGGGGAAGCAACGCACTCAAGCACGTCGGCACAACGATCAAACATCAATGTCTCGGCAACTCATCTCACTGAAGCACGCGTGCAACAGTGTACGACAGAGGCGCACTCCTTTCCCGGCCGTAGTTGGGTGAGACGCCAAATGACTCGATATCGTGTTGTTACTGACTCTTTTACAAGCAAACACTTTACCAGAGCTGCCCAGACTGATACAGTACGTCTTTTAGACTAATTTTGGACGCAACTAACCACCGGAAAGCAAGTAAGCATCTGCTTGGAAGGAAATATCAGTTCCGGTAAAAGCACGTTCTTAAAGGAAGTGCTATCAAGGAGTAGCGGGATCAGAGTACGCACGTCCAACACATCTCTTATTATCTGATTAAATGTTACATGGGTTAGGACCTCATCCACACTGTACCAGAACCCGTTCAAAGCTGGCAAAACATACCACCACGCCAACCAGACAGAGCTCCGCACAACCTACTAAAAGAGTTTTACAATGACCCGCATAGATATGCGTATACGTTTCAAAATTATGTTTTCATGACGCGCTATCTGCAAGAACGAGGTAGCTCAAATTTCAGTACTCCCTTAAGGATCCTGGAAAGGAGCGTCTTCTCTGATAGAAATGTATTTGTTGAGTCTGTACGGGAGCATGGCTGGTTATCTGAACTAGAGGGTGATCTATATAACGCATGGCTTTCACCGATGATCAAGGTTTTTGTATTTTAGGTTGGTAAGACAAGTTAGCACTGACTCCAGAAAACAATAGGCACTTCCCACACTTGTCCCAGACGGTTTCATTTATCTCAGAGCCCGACCGGATGTATGTATGAGGCGATTGCAACAACGAGCACGTGGCGAAGAATTAAATGTTACTTCTGATTACCTCCAGTCATTACATGACAAACACGAAAAGTGGTTGTTGAACGTAAGTAACACGTTTCGCAAGTAAATCAGCTATCAGCTAACATGGATACAGGACGTTCGAGAAGTTATTGTGGACTCTGAACAGTTAAATATCAGTTTTATTTCGGATACCGCGTGCGGAACTTTTCAAGAGGTGCGATATTCGACATTATCAACCATGTCAAAACTCAGCAATTGTTAGAAACCCGTCCTCATTGTTGAGTATGACGACGAAATCGATTTTAACGCACGGAACCTCGATTTGCAAGCGATGGTCAAACAAGTCTGGAAGTTTTACGAGTTTATTTCGTCAACTAAAGCATAAAATGCTGTCATTATCACAAGCTAGATACACCCGACAATAGAATAGGCTGACTTAATTATTTACAGTATATTCTGGCATGCTATCAAAGTTGAGATACCGATATGTGTCACTCGGATTTTCATTTA
>Ga0181596_10002479_pt1 | contig 17746 bp, 15 predicted proteins | sample 041ome_6_FD_148655 | JGI IMG/M metagenome (GOLD analysis project Ga0181596, IMG submission 148655) | Coastal salt marsh microbial communities from the Groves Creek Marsh, Skidaway Island, Georgia - 041402US metaG (spades assembly) | ecosystem: Environmental > Aquatic > Marine > Intertidal zone... | reverse complement strand
TCCTGCGCAATGGCCAACGTGGTGGAGGAATCGAGGCCTCCACTGAGTAAAACAACGGCTTTGGATCGGTCAACAGACATGATACGACCAAAGTACCAGCCGAGTGGAACAGCGACAAGCGAACGGCTGTCTCTGCACCACATGACGTGGAGCATCCGATAATTTTTGAACCGCGGATTTTCGGATCGAGACAGCCGGTTCGCGCCAGTGGCTCAAATTCATCCACAAAATCAGCGGTTCATTGATTTGCATGTCACGATAAACGAGAGGGGATGGCGTCTATCCCGTGAGATCATCAAATTACTCATATCGCGCAAATGTTGTGCCGATCAGTGTTGGGGAAAGGGGGGATCAGAAGATCGATCAGGCTTGGCAGCCTCTTCGTTGATCAAAAAATCTGCGCACCATGCAAAACTGTCTTTCGTGAGTAGCACAGAGTAGGAGATTTTTAAGGAAGCTGAACTAAGACTTGGCGAATGATGCTGGTTGTGTCACATTATCAAAATGTCCTCACAGTCACGTATCTATCTTGATCACAACGCCACGACGCCTCCTTTCCCCGAGGTGATCGATCTTGTTGCAGAGACCTATCAGACTGCTTACGCGAACCCGGGAAGTCGTCATGCTGAAGGTCGTCAGGCGCGACGTGTGTTAGAGAAGGCACGTGAATCAATGGCCGACCGGCTCGGCTGTCTTCCTGAAGAGATCATCTTCACCAGCGGGGGGACCGAATCGACCAACATTGCTCTCCGCGGGCTTGCCTACGGGAAGCCGGGTAAAGTTCTGATGACACCCGGCGATCATCCCGCCTCGCGGAATACATGCGAAGACTTACAATTGCATGGCTGGTCCATTGTTGAACTTCCCGTGACGGGCGAGGGATTGATCGATCGCGAACAGCTTGCCGATCTTCCATGGGATCAAATCCGATTGGCGTGCGTGTTACAAGCCCATAACGAAACGGGTGTCGTTCAGAATATCGGCAAGCTCGGCAAATTGTGTGCGAAGCACAATGTTCCTTTGCACGTGGATGCCGTTCAGGCAGTCGGACGTATCCCGGTCAACTTTCAGAACATGAGGGTGATGACGTTGAGCTTGGGCGCTCATAAGTTCGGCGGGCCAAGAGGTATCGGTGCTTTGTTGGTTCGACAGGGATTGAAAATGCAACCGGTCGTGACAGGAGGATTTCAGGAACAAGGGAAGCGAGCCGGAACAGAACCAACCGCACTCATTGCTGGCATGGCCCGCGCGTTAGAGATCTGCCTGGATGATTTTGAGACTCGTGTGCAAACTCTCAGCGATTTGCGAGATCGATTACAAAAAGGTCTTGAAGCTCATTGCGATCCTGTTGTCATCAACGGTTCTCAAGAACACCGTTTGCCAAACACCTTGAACATCTCGTTTCCCGGCGTTGATGGGGAAGCCTTATTGGTGGCACTCGATCTGGCTGGAATCGCCTGTTCATTGGGAAGTACGTGTGCGAGTGGTTCCGCGGAACCGGCACCCATTCTGTTGGCAATGGGGAAGCCTCCCGAAGTTTATTCATCGGCGGTTCGATTTTCGATCGGCATGCAAAACACGCTGGAAGAAATGGACGACGCGGTTGAGCGAATCACTCGCGTGGTGACTAAAATACGAAGTGTCTAATAGTCGATGAAATGAGAGTCGACTTTAGTTATATTGATGCGACAAACTTAATCGGGAAAGATCCCGAAAGCTCGATAAAGAAAGCAAGTTCATGTCTCAACACATCACACGTCGCGATGCTCTCAAGACCACCGCTGCTGCAGCTACCTCGGCCATGTGGTTCAATACATCGGGCAGGTCGGCACGAGCGGAGAAATCAGCCAACGAAAAATTGAATCTTGTCTGTATCGGTGTCGGCGGAAGAGGCTCGGCCAACGTGGGCGGAGTCAAAAATGAGAACATTATTGCCATGTGCGATGTGGACACTTCGAGAGCCGGAAGTACGCTTGAGAAATTTCCCGGCATGAAACTCTTCACCGATTATCGCAAGATGCTGGATGAGTTAGAAAACGAAATTGACGGCGTGGTGATCAGCACGCCCGATCACACTCACTTTCATCCCGCCATGATTGCAATGGAGATGGGCAAGCATGTCTATTGCGAAAAGCCGATGGCCCATAGTGTGTGGGAAGTTCGCGAGATGACGAAAAAAGCGAAAGAGAAAGGTGTTGCCACGCAACTCGGCGTACAACGACATACGCTCGACAATATTCACAAGAGCGTTGATATCATCAAAGCGGGGACCATTGGCAAAGTGACCGATGTCTATTCGTGGATCGGTGGCAGCCGCGGTATGCCTTCTGTCCCCAAAGAGTCTCCCGAAGTTCCTGCAACGCTCGACTGGGATTTGTGGGTCGGACCGGCTCCAATGAGAGACTATCATCCCACCATCTGTCCCTACGGCTGGCGATTCTGGTGGGATTTTGGCACGGGCGAAACCGGGAACTTTGGATGCCATATTCTCGATATTCCCTTCTGGGCCCTCGATTTGAAATACCCGACGACTGTTTCCGCAGAGGCGGCTCCTGTCCATGAATTGACAACACCCAAATCGATGTCGACCAAATTCTACTTTGCCGAACAGGATGTCAATTTGTATTGGGCTCATTCCGCGACCGGCCCGGAGATTCTTAAAGAGAAAAATCTTTCCGTGAAAGGAATGAATACGGTCTTCGTCGGAACAGAAGGAATTCTCGTCACGGGTTTCGGAAACTACAAACTTTACCCCGAAGAAAAATTTGCAGACTACAAAGTCGATCAGAAAGTTCCCAAGTCGCCCGGCTTCCACAAAGAATGGATCAATGCCTGTAAGGGAGATGCTCCCGCGACCTGCGAATTCGGGTACTCCGGTCCTCTGACCGAAACCGTTCTGCTGGGTAATGTCGCATTTCGTTCTGGCGGACAAGAATTTGAATGGGATGCTGCGAAACTCAAAGCCATCGGCAATGAAGCCGCACAGGCTCAAATTGTTCCCGAGTTCCGCAAGGGCTGGGAACTTTGACAACCCCGTTCATCGCGTCGGGTTTTCGTACCAGATGACTCCCAGGTTCGTTCGTTCTTCGCAGGTCACGACATCGAGGTCGCCGTCATGATCGAGATCGAGTAATTGCAACAGATCGAATTTAATACCTTCCGGGCCAGAGACTTCGTGTCGTTTCCAGTTCGTCGGATCACCGGTCGATTCCAACCAGACCAGCCCCGAAAGTTTTCCATTCGCATTTTCGCACGAATAAATCAAATCCAGACGACCATCAAGGTCAACGTCGATCCAGCGGACTGATTTCATTGTGCCCGTGTTTTTGGCTGCGGGGATTGCAACTTGAGTCCACTGCTGTGGTTTGTCACTCCGCGAGAAACCGAGCAAATTATTATCTTTCGTGGACACGACGATCTCCCAGCCGGGAGCCGGGACTTTGCGGTGATCGAGGAACATCACTTCATGCTCTTCACCGCCAAGCCGATGCGTGAGCCATTCTCCTGTCGCGTTGTCTTGTCCCGGATGTTCGAGAAGTACCAGGCCGCGCGTTGGCCCCTTGCGGTCAGTCAGTAACACATCGTCTTGACCATCCCCGGTCAGATCGACTTTCATCAGCGACATGATCCAACCCGCCTCATATAACGGATGCCATTTCCACTCTCCCAACTTTCGAGGGTCACTGGGAGATTCCAACCAGCCAACGACGGCATTCGGTTGTTTCGATCCCAGGACGAGATCGATTCCATTCTTACCATCTACATCCATTGGCAGACAGAACATCCAACGTGTTTTCTTTTTGGTCGCAGGAAACGCGGCGGTCTCCCACTTGTCGGGTTTGAGATAGTCGTCGGCATTCTGGGGTGCCCAATGCACAAAGACCGTTTGTGTGGAACCTTCGCAAGAACTGACCACATCGACCGCCCCATCACCATCCAGATCAGCGAAGACGGCATCCTCGGGGCTTTTGACATTTCCCACAGTCACTGCTGGCCATAGTTCTTTTGCTTTTTCAGGACCGGGGTTGAGATAAACCCGCACCTTGCCACCCTCTTCCCAACCGGTGGTGAAATCGGGATGTCCGTCACCATTCACATCGGCAACACGAACTCCGTCCGCCCCACGTGACGAGTTGTCGATGGTATGCCGCTTCCAGGGATCTTCAGCGACGAGCGAAGCTGAAAGAAAAAGAACGAGGACGAGCGGTGTGAGGATTTGAGTCATGAAACGCAATCAATCTGTGGAGGAAGAGTCTTGTTTCTCTTCTTCAGTTTGCAGATCGAAGGGAGAGATTTCCACAACTCTTCCGTCTTGCCAGGAAATCATGGGGATGTTGTAAGCGCGATGGAGACGAATTGCGGCATCTTGTGCTTTACGCATGGCGTCGAGAACAATTTGGCTTTCTGTTGAACACGCTGGTTGATTCTTAATAGTCATGTTCGACTCCCGGAATCATTCTATCCAATCAACTCATGAATCGGTTCGACATGTTCGACGCCGACCAGTTTTTGATCCAAGCCGCCGTAAAAGTAGCTTAAGCGGTTGGGATCGAAGCCCAGCTGATGCAAGATTGTGGCGTGAAGATGTTTGACGTGGAACGGTCGTTCGACCGCAGCGGCACCGAGTTCATCGGTGGCACCCACACTTTGTCCCCCTTTAATACCACCACCCGCCATCCACATGGTAAAGCCGTACGAGTTGTGATCGCGTCCGGTTCCCTGGGCATATTCGGCGGTCGGTTGCCGTCCGAATTCACCACCCCAGATGATGAGAGTTTCGTCGAACAGATCACGTTCTTTCAGATCCTGAATCAATGCCGCGATCGGTTGATCGGTATTGAAGGCGTGGTAATTGTGGTTCTTTTCGAGGTCGCCGTGCGCGTCCCAGTTGTTGTCGTTGTGGTGACCGCCCGAGTAGAGTTGCACAAACCGAACACCCCGTTCGATGAGACGACGAGAAAGGAGACAGCGACGACCAAAGTCGAGTGTGCGTTCGTTGTTCAAGCCGTACATTTCTTGGGTCTGTTGTGTCTCTTGTGAGATATCGACCGCTTCAGGAGCGTGCTGCTGCATTTTGTACGCGAGTTCGTAACTCGAAATGCGAGCGGCAAGATTACTGTTGTCCATCCGCTTTTTCATGTGCTCGGTATTGGCGGCGTTGAGCGTATCAAGAAGCTGACGTTGCATTGGCTTGGTGATGTTTTCTGGTAGATTCAGATTGAGAATCGGATCGCCTTTGGGGCGCATTAAAGTTCCCTGGTAGGTTGCCGGCATATAGCCGCTCGACCAATTCTTCGCGCCGGAAATTGGTCCACCGGATGGATCGAGCATGACGACAAATCCGGGAAGGTTTTCGTTGACGCTGCCGAGACCGTAGTTGATCCATGATCCCAACGCAGGAGAGCCCGAGAGAATTTTTCCCGAGTTCATTTGCAGCATGGCAGAGCCGTGAATCGGTGAGTCGGCGGTCATCGATTTCAGGAACGCGATGTCATCGACATGGTTCGCCAGATGCGGGAACAGTTCTGAAACGTGCTGTCCCGATTCGCCGTATTGTTTGAACTTCCACTTTGGTCCAACGACACGCCCCTGGCTTTTCTCCCCGCCACGACCTTTGGTCTTCACATCAATGGTTTGACCGTCCAAATCGTAAAGTTTCGGTTTGTAATCAAATGTGTCGACGTGACTCGGCCCGCCATACATGAACAGAAAGATGACGTTCTTCGCTTTGGGGGCGAAGTGCGGAGCCTTTGGAGCCAGCGGATTGGTGTATTCAGATTTCCCATCCGCGGCGACTGCCTGATTGTCCAGAAAGCCGTCTTGCGACAGCAAACTGGTCAAAGCGAGACCCGTGAATCCCGCTCCGGCTTCCCAGAAGAATTCACGACGAGTCCGTCCGCAGAACTGATTGTGGTTGTGTTGTGACATATCAATAAGACCTCAGTCGAGATACATAAGTTCGTTCAGGTTAAGGATCATCAACGCGTACAGGTCGAGAGCCTGTTCGTCGTTGAGACCATGTTCGGTTTTCAAAGAGTTGACCAGCGCACGACCTCGTTCGAGATCGCTGTCGGTCGCAGATCGTTGACAGGCGAGCCAGATCGATTGACGAATCTGGGCATCGAGATCGTTGGGATGATCGTGTTGCAGGCGCTCGGCAAATTGGAGTGCACGCTCTTGCACGAACTCGCTATTGAGCATGCCAAGCGCCTGAGTTGGCTGAACGGTGCTGAATCGGTCGGCACAACTGCTGTCCGTTTCACAAAAATCAAACTCAGCAAGAAACGGCGTAATCAGGGACCGCTTCACGTGAATATAAACAGAACGACGGGCACGTTCTTCGGGGGAAGAGTTGCCCCAACCTTTACCCGGTTGTGATTGACCGGCGAGAATCGCTGCGGGAATTTTTGGATAGATCCCCGGCCCGAACATCTTGAAATTGATTTCTCCCGTGGCGGCAAACAGCGAGTCCCGAATTTCTTCGGCACTCAGTCGCCGCATGTCGTACTTCCAGAAGAAATCATTCGTGGGATCCACTTCATAAGAGGCTGGGTTCGGAGCCGACGATTGCTGCCAGGTATTGGACATCAGGATCAGTTTCTGAATCCGTTTGATGGCCCAACCGTGATCCATAAAGTCAGATGCAAGCCAATCAAGCAAATCCGGGTGTGTCGGTACAGAGCCCAGCAAACCAAAATTGTTGGGCGAACGCACGATTCCTCGACCAAATTGATGCTGCCAGATGCGGTTGACCATCACTCGTGCTGTCATCTTGTTATCGGGTGAGGTGATCCATTCGGCCAAGGCACGTCGGCGTCCCGAAGTTTGGTAGGGGGTTTTCTTGATCTGGGGTTTCTGCGATGTCAGCAGCACAGGAAACGTAGGCGTCACTTTGTCGCCCACCAAACGTGGGTTACCACGATTCATGATGTGCATCTCGGGAGGATCGGGAACGGCTGTCACGGCGAGAGCATAGTCGGCAGGAATCTGCTTCCCGAACAACTGATTCATTTCTTTCTTGAGGTCGTTGTATTGCTTGAAGCGTTTGGGGCCGAGAACATTGCGACCCGAGATACGCATCAACTCCGGTAACGGCCGAGAATTCAGTTCAGACAGCAAGGCGTTGTCGGCTGTCGTCGCGGAGAGATAACGATCTCGGAATCCAGGACCCGACCAGCGAACCGCGAGACCTTTCCCAAATTTTCCCTGGAAGTATTCGAGGCGAACAGGAACTCGTCCCTGCTTGAGGTCTATCGGTTTTTGGTGAGGCTTGCCGGTTCCGTGAATTCCGTCATGCACAATCAGTTCTTTATCATCGACAATCAGACGCGAACCATCATCAGAATCGAGCCAGAATGTGTAGTTCCCATCTTGGGGGACAATCAACTCTCCTTCAAAAACGAAACCAAAAAAGTATTCGCGAGTTGCTGGTCGAATATCGAAGTAAGGGGGATCGAGCGATTCTACTGTCTCGGCTTTCAAATTGTCGAACTCGGGGAGTTTCTCGAAAGAGTCTCGGTAGAAGCGATACTTGAGATTGGCAAGATCCGGTTGTTGTACTTCTGCGAGAGAAATATTCTCGTACTTCTTACGGAACTCATCTTCAAAAGCACGAACCTTTGCCTGCGCTGCATTACGTTGCTGATTCAACTCTTGCACCTTGCGGTCATACTCCTGGCGAGCTTCTTCACTCGCGAAGATGGCGCGTTCTATATTTGGGCCTCCACCTCTCACCATCGGTTTAATGCCATTAAAGAAAGAGGCCAGGCTGTAATAATCGGCTTGCGTGATCGGATCGATCTTGTGATCGTGACAACGAGCGCAATTGATCGTCATTGCCAGGAAAGCTTGTCCGGTTGTCGAAACCAAGTCATCGAGATTGTCGTAGACGGCCAGCAAACGGTCGGCGGGTTCGTCATCCCAAATTCCCAACCGATAATATCCGGTGGCGATGATCGAATCGGGAGTCACTTCGTCCAGTTCGTCTCCCGCAAGTTGTTCGCGGACAAACTGATCGTAGGGTTTGTCGTCATTGAAAGATCGAATCACATAGTCGCGATAGCGCCACGCATGTGGTTTCGGGTCGTCTCGTTCGAAACTGTTGGTTTCCGCAAAGCGGACCACATCGAGCCAATGTCGCGCCCAGTGTTCTCCGTAACGCGGCGATTCAAGTAAACGATCGACCACTTTTTCAAAGGCATTCGGAGACTCGTCGTTAAGAAACGCTTCGACTTCGGTTTGTGTCGGTGGTAAGCCGGTAAGGTTGAAGGTTGCTCTTCGTATTAGTTGTTGTTTGGTGGCGCGCGAGTTTGGTGAAAGGCCACGTTTCTCCAAACCCTTCAGGACGAAGGCATCGATGGGCGACTCCACCCATTCCTGTTGTTTGACGGAGGGTGGTTCGGGGTGTTGCACCTCTTTGAAGGCCCAGTGTGATTCCCATTTCGCACCTTCAGAGATCCATTGCTTCAGCAGTTGGACTTCCTGTTCGGTGAGTGGCTTCCCTTCGGGTGGCATCCGTGTGAATTCGTCGTCACTTGTAACACGAGCAATCAATTCTGATTCGTCGGGCTGTCCTGCGATGATGGCATGCTCGCCCGACTCAAGTTCCGACTTAACGCTGGTTTCATTATCCACACGCAAGCCCGATTCCTGTTCGCCGGGACCATGGCAAGAGTAACAGCGTTTGGCCAACAACGGACGAATTTCGCGACTGTAATCAACCTGAGAGAACGCCGGAGCGGCAAATAGGAGAATCAGCAGGCTCGCTGAAATGAGTCGAGAATTTCTGAGTGGGTTTTTGAGACGCATGCCAACATCCAGTGCGTGGAAAACAGATAATCAGAACAAACAACTTCAGGCAGGCGTTGCCTGCGAGCAGACAACGTGATGGGAAGTTCCTCTATTATCTATTGTGGCATCTCAACGCGAAACCTCAATGAGTTTTTAGAAAGATTGGTTGAGAACCGTTACGGTACAAAACTCCTGAAAAACCAAGAGTCCAGCAATCGCGAGTTGAGATTCTTTTCGATTTCAGGAGTCTCAATCAGTCTCTTTAGGAGGCTCGATGCCAAAATCGGTGATCGAGAGTAGAGATTCAAACGGGATTTCTCGCTTAGCAAAGTTCTCAGCACCACCCTGCAAACGATCTACGATTCCCACCACTTTGATCACTTTGCAGCCGAACTCTTCGACGCGATCCACGGCCAACAAACTGCTGCCACCGGTGGTGACAACATCATCCACCACGACCACTTTCATGCCCGGTTCAACGGGGCCTTCGACATATTTGTTCGTGCCGTGACCCTTGGACTCTTTACGAACCATGAATCCTTTGATGTCCAACCCCTGTTCTGCGGCGACAGTGAGGACTCCACCAACAATAGGGTCTGCACCGATGGACATACCACCAAAGGCGTCGTATTCGGTCTCTTTCAGCATTTCGAGCAAGCCCAAGCTAACTTGTCGCAGTCCCTCGGCATGCAGTGTCACTTGTTTGCCATCGAGGTAGTAACTCGATTTTTTGCCAGAGACGAGGGTGAAGTCACCAAATTTGAGAGCCCGTTCGCGGAACAGCTCCATCAGTCGGTCGCGGTTAAACATCAATTGGTCCTTTCAGTGTTGAGAGGACCAGTTTAACGCGACAGACGCTCGATGGCGACTGTACCGGGTTTGACACTTAAGGCCGAATGACCACCTCTGAACCAGTTGTCAAAAAGTCGTAAACTTCGACGATATCTTCATTGTTCAGTCGTAAACAGCCGCGCGATTCGGCTTTCTTGATGGAATTCGGATCGATCGTTCCGTGAATGCCATAGCTGTCGCCGATATCAATCCACCGTTCGCCGAGCGGATTATTGGCGTCATCGGCCTCAATCACTCCATCCGGGCCGTAATACGTGGGGTTCTTCAGTTTCTCTTTAACAGAGAATGTTCCAATGGGCGTTGAGTTCTCGGCTCCGATCCCGATGTCGTATCGTTTGACGAAATATCCATGAGCGTGAACGGTCAAAGAAAAATCACTGAGATCGACAAAAGCGGAGAACGGCCCTTTGATCACTTTGAGCTTCTGTCCGACTTTCACACGCTCGGGACGAACTCGATTGAGCCGTGCCAGGTATTCCCACGAGAGGTCGTACTTGGGGGCCACTTTCTGCAACAGGTCTCCCGGTTGAATTTCGTATGCCTGCATGAAGTGTGGTTGTGGTGCGAAGTAAATCATCCCAGCGGTTTTGTTCAATCGCGTCAACAGCGGTTCGCTGGCTCTCTCTTCTTTCCAATATTGCTCAGACAATTCTCGGTGTGCTTTCAGAAACTGACCCTCTGCAATCCACTGGTCAATTTCTGTGTAAGGATTATTTGTCAGTGGGAATGTAGGAGCTGCCGGCTTTTCAGCAGATGCTGGTACGATGTTGGAAGCGTATTTTTCTGTCGGCATTGGCTGAGGAGCCGTTCCACCAAAGATTTTGGCAATCCGTTCCTGCTCCGAGAGAGAAATTTGATTCCGCTCAGGGGGAGGTGTGTTGGCGACAGGAGCTGCAGGTCTCTCAGTCAGATCGGGCTCGGGCTGAGGAGGAAATGGCTTGCTGAAGGAAGCTGCCGTCACCGGAACTTCAGACTCACCGGTTCCAAGAGTTGTGATCTCTGGCTCGGATTGTGAGGGAGCGGGGGCTGTTGAATTCTCGTCAGGTTCATCCTGTTGCGACAGAAATTCTTCGAGCGGATTTCCGTCAGTGAGAGATTCGGTTTCTTCTTCCACAACCGCAGTCTGTTCCGCGGAGCCAATCCACTGATCGAGAGGTGGCAGGAGTTCGAGATACCACAGAGACCCCACAACAAAAAGTGTTGTCAGTCCTCCAGAAACCAACCAGTCTTTTGATTTTCGGCGTTGCCGAATAGGCTGTCGCATCGTCCTTGACCTCGACATGTGAAATGAGATGTCCAGAAACAGTCGTGTTTTTAGCACTTTTACGAATTTACGGATAGAGCGATTCTGTGTTCACAAACCATTTTAGGGAAACGGCTTAGGGCTAGTGAGGATCTCGCACGACGTATCCTCCCGGAAGTCTCCGGATGAGACGCTTCATTTCGAGGACAGTAAGGGTGGAGAGAACTCGCGCATCGTCGATGTCTGAACTGCGGAGGACTTCGTCAACAGTACCGGGTTCCAGTGGAATCAGATCCAGAAGTTCCCGTTCCTGTTCGTTCAGGTTCAGTTCTCGCGGCGTCAGTATTGTTTTCCCCTCTGCCGAGATTGTCGGTTGTGTCAGTGGACCCAGCGTTTCGAGAATATCATCCACATGCCGGACGAGTTGTGCGCCGTCGCGAATCAAATCGTGACAACCTTCGCTTGCGGCACTATCGAGACGACCGGGAACGACAAAGACTTCGCGGCCTTGTTCAAGTGCATGACGGGCCGTATGCAGGGCACCGCTGTTCCGAGCAGCCTCCACAATCAAGACTCCCTGACTAAGTCCGGAAATGATGCGATTGCGTTGTGGAAACAAACCGGGGACAGGAGCTTGACGTAAGCAGGCTTCGCTGATGACTGCGCCATGAGCAATCACTTCTTCCGACAAAGGGCCATGCTCGGGAGGATAGATATGCCCGACACCAGTTCCCAACACGGCAATGGTTCGTCCATTCGCTTCCATGGCACCTCGATGAGCGCAGGCGTCGATACCACGAGCCAATCCGCTGATCACCGTGATCCCGGCTGTTGCCAAGTCTCGTGCAATTCGTTCGGCTTGTTGACGACCGTAAAGAGTGCAGCGTCGCGAACCAACGATTCCGATACTGAGTCGATCGCGTTCTGTGATGCTGCCTCTCACATAAAGCAGTTGTGGAGGGTCGGGAATTTCGCGCAGCCCGTCAGGGTAGTCGTCGTCATCCAGTCGCATGATTGAGACATTCAACTGCTCACACGACTGCAACTCTTCGAAGACTTGGGGAGAGTTTCGTTGTCGCTCAATCGCGGTTGCCAGTTTGGGGCCGATTCCTTCGACCGACATCAGTTGTTCGCGGGATGCCTGAAAGATTTCGACAGCTGTGCCAAATCGGTTCCGCAAACGTGTTTGTGCGATGGGACCGAGTCCGCGAGTCAGGCTCAATCTTAATGCGTCGAGCAGCTCGGGATCATGATTGAGGTCACTGGACATCGGCGGCTCTTGGTACTGGTCGAAAGATCAGTATTATGCCAGTCTATGGGAGAGTACGCAATTGCGAAATCTGAAAGATTCGGGCAGTCATCAGAGAGCCCGCAACAAAGTAGCCGCACTTTGTCCGACACTCGTACGATTTACGGACAATGCCGTTCTGCCGATCAATGGAACCGCTTGCCCGTGTGTCACATTCAAACGACAACGAGGGTCGGGATATTCGTAGTTCAGCGTGGCGGGGAGTTGTCCGTTGTGTAGCGAAAGCAGTGTTCCAGCGAGTTCAACCGCTCCCGAGCCAGCGTCAAAGTTACCGAAATAGCTTTTCAAAGCGACGACCGGAATCTTGGCAATCTGGTCACCGAATGTTTTGTGATACGCCCTGGCTTCGACAAGGTCATCGCGTTGGGTACTCTTGCCGTGAGCGTTGATGTGACCAATCTGGTCAGCCGTGATATTGGCTCGACGCAACGCACCTTCAATCGAACGGCCAATACCTCGACCACCCGCTCCGTTGTTGTAGCCAGCTCCATCGCAACCTGAGCCAAAACCGATCACCTCGGCATAGATTTCTGCACCGCGGGCGATGGCATGTTCGTACCGTTCAACAACAAATGAGGCAGCGCCTTCACCGACGACGGTTCCATCGCGATCAAAGTCAAAAGGCCGACACGCTTTTTCAGGGTCGTCTTTACGATGAGAGAGTCCTTCGTAAAGACTCAACTTTGTGATGTCCACCGGGGAAATATTGGATCCGCAAGCTCCGACGATCATCGCGTCGGCAGCGCCACGTTCGATGACACGGGCGGCTTCGGAAAGAGCCAGCAGTGCTGAGGATTCGCGACTGGTAATTGTATTGTTGGGGCCACGTGCGTCATGATCAATCGAGATATGACACGCGGGCATATTAGGAAGTTGTCGCAACAGCCACAGCGGAGCGATTCGTCCAGAACTTTCTTCGCCCCAGCGAGTCAGCATCATCTCGTCGTCTTGAACATCGTCCACGATTTCAGCGACAGCATCTGCCAATTCTTCTGGAGAGGTCGTCATGCGTCCCGCACCGTAAACCACACCCAATCGGTCGGGGTCCACATCGCCGGGATTCAGTTTTCCATCTTGCATGGCGAGATTAGCAGAAGAGACGCCAAGTTGGACATCGCGCGACATCACCTTGAGAAACTTACGGTCGCGAAGATAGCGAACCGGATCGAAGTCTTTGACCTCGGCACCAACACACGAGGGGAGGTTGTTGGTTGAGAATCCACTGAGATAATCGATGCCAGAAGTACCCGACATCAGCCCAGACCAGAACGCATCGCGACCTATGCCGATCGGGGAAACCACTCCCACTCCGGTAATCACAGTTCGAATTTGATCAGGTCCAGCCATCATGGTCGGTCCTAACTCCCGTTCAGAGTCCCACTTGAACAAGCAGTTTTGTCTGGATACTTGTCATCCGATGACAATCTCAGAAATTGTCTGACGAGTGTGCAAGAAGGGTTTACTACCAATGAAAACATCCTCAAAACCCGACATCGCTAATGCTCTGTCTGTATTGAGTATCGTCAAAATTGGTGTCTATTGCTGAAGGCAAGTTCAACCCCGGGGACGAGAACTTATGGAATAAGTCACCAAACCCGTGCATTCAGCAAATCAGATAAACTTTCTCGCTCACGTTGTCAGGCGTGATTTCTACTTTGAGTGTTGCCTGCGAAAGGTCCCCACCTTTCAATCGTGCCGACACGCACTCACACCAAAATTAAAGGAGATCTACAGGTCTTTGTCAACGACACCAAGCAGAACTCCTTGCGGAGATCCCCCAGATCTCCCATTTTCAATAGTCCGAAGAGATATAAAGTGTTATAAGGTCGATGGATCCGATCAGTGAGGAGATCCACTGAATCTTTGATATTCTGTAGCAAAGCAGCGCCGGAGCGATTGTAGACAATGCAATCGGAGACCGAACTGCGGGAGCGAGAAACGTGGATGAGTTGATCAACGCCGGCCAGACACCATCCTGGCAGCCATCTGCTTCGTGGAGGATTCTCAAATGGCGCTCCCTATTGTTGAGTGAGATTCGTAAGTTCTTCACGACACGCGGATATCTGGAAGTCGAGACACCTACTCTGTCTCGTGAGACCGTGGTTGATGCTCACCTCGATCCGATCGAAGCTCAGTTGAAAACTCATCGTGGAGCAGATCCCGAAACCTGGTATCTGCAAACATCTCCTGAATTCGGCATGAAACGATTGCTGGCCGATTTGCATCAATCTCCTTCCTCCGAGAAGCCCGCGGGTCTATTCCAGATCTGCAAAGCATTTCGAGATGGTGAACGTGGTGAACTTCATAATCCTGAATTCACTATGATCGAGTGGTACGGACTGGAAACGACTTATCATGATCAGATGACGTTGACTGAATCGTTGATTCGCGAATTGGTCAATCGGGTTCTCGAAGACGAGCCGGGCGTTTCGAGCATGAATTCTCGACTCAATATCACCGAGACGCCATTTCATCGCCTCGCCTATGACGATGCCTGCGAGCGTGTGCTCGACTGTCGAGTGCTGACTCAGTCCGCTGAGGAACTCTTAATACTCTGTCGAGCGGAAGGAGTCGAACCGCCTCCCTCTCTCGATACCGAAGATTGTGATTCCCTCCTCAATCTGTTGCTGGCCGAGAAGATCGAACCAACACTCGGCATCAACAATCCCGAATTCTTGTGCGACTATCCTGCGTCTCAATCAGCTCTCGCAAAGGTACGAGCCGACGATCCTCCTGTCGCGGAACGCTTTGAACTCTACTGGGATGGCATCGAGCTGTGTAATGGCTATCAGGAGCTGACAGAGACCGAAGTTCTTCGTCGGCGTATCTTCGAGGAAAACTCTCGTCGTCTCTGTGATGGAGCGGCTGCATTGCCCACCGCCGAACATTTGCTCTCCGCGATGGAGAGAGGGTTGCCAGAATGTTCGGGTGTCGCCCTGGGTTTTGATCGTCTGGTGATGCTGTTTTTGGGTGAGAAGTCTCTCTCCGGGGTCATTCCGTTCCCTCATGACCGGGCATGAGAGTGGGTATGCGAGGGAAAGCGCCATCAAATACACTTCGCCTCTTGAAAAAGTTACTACGACATAAGTGATTATCATACAATACGATAAGCCGATGTTAATCTGTGACGGTTGTGCAGATATTGTAAATATTGCCAATTCGTGTGTCCCTAAAGTGATGACAGTCGGATGAACTGTCAGAAGCCAAGCCAAACAACAAATCACTTTCAAATAAGGGACACAGCCATGAAACTTCAAGCCATCACGATGATCGCCGTACTGACCACCTTCGCGGGAACGACAACGACAACAGTTGAAGCCAACGACTTCATCAAAGTGATCAGAACGATCAACGCCATCGACAATGTTGTCAACGGGCCAAGATTTGGTCCCGGCCAGATTCATCATCCGATTCACAAGCCAATTCACAAACCCATTATTTTGCCACATCCCGGACACGGTCACATTCATCCGAAGCCACCTGTGTGCAAACCACCCATCGTGAAACCTCCCGTTCATATTTGCAAAAGATGTCACAGTCATGTTTGTCATTGCCACAAGCCGCCGATCAACAAGCCTCCTGTGAAGAAGTTTGCAATGAAGTTAATGAACAACGCCGAAACCAAAGTCTTCTTCAGTCTGAATGGATTGGACTACCAGATGATGCAAGCGAATGATGTGGAAGTAGTGAAAAGTGTTTCTCCTCAAGGGCACCAGATCAAATACCACAATGGTGTCGAAGTGGTGGAATACACACTCGACCCGACGGCCGCTTACAGCTTCGAGTGGGAAGGCGAAACCTTGCAACTTCTCCAAATCCAGGGCTAAACAGCCTCGGTAATGATCAACCCCGACGGGGCTCCAGAAATGGAGTCCCGTTTTTTTGTGCGCGCTCAACTGAGCATGATCGGTCGGTGGAAACCATTTCGCGAATAAAACTCCTTTCATTGTCTGATTTGAGATTCGTCAATTGTCGACAACCGCTTTTTTATCTGGGCAATTTGATTCGTTTTTGATGTCCGTTCTCGATGCGAAGTCGGATTTCCCTTTGTACCAGGGAATCAACAACTTACATCACTATCGAATAAAGGTTACAGCCATGAAACTTCAAGCCATCACGATGATTGCTGCTCTGTCCGGATTACTCGCTTCGACTTCCGCCGATGCTCAAAAGTTTGAACTCGGAAAAGCCAACAAGCCACAAGTCAAAATTTCGCAACCGAATCAGTCAAGAATTGGAAATTATCTTCCTCCCCAAACTTTCCCCATATCAAAACCGGGTCGCGGTGGTGATTTCACCATTTTGCCTTATCCGACTCCCAAACCTCCCACTCACATCTTGCCTCCTCCGGCCTTCTGCAAACCGAAGCCTCCTATCTGTCCTCCTCCGGTGATTATTCATCCTCCCGTGTGTGTGAAGCCACCCATCTGCCCACCGGTGAAACCACCGATCTGCATCAAACCCCCAATCTGTCCTCCCGTGAAACCACCCGTCTGCATTAAGCCTCCAATCTGTCCTCCGGTGAAGCCACCGGTTTGCATCAAGCCACCGATTTGTCCTCCCGTAGAACCACCATGTCACACTTGTGAATGTCATGTCTGCAAATGCCACAAACCGGTTCTTCCTATCTGTCACAAACCAATCTCTCAACTTCCCATCAATCGTCCTCCCGTGAAGCTCGTCACGATGACTCTGATGAACAATGCGGGTGCCGATGTCCATTTCAGTTTGAACTCCAATGAGCAGGTGGAAACGATGCCCGCCGATTCGGAATCGGTTGTCGAAAGCCGTTCTCTGGAAGCGTTGAAGATCGCTTACCACAACGGCGTGGAAGTGGTCGAATACGAACTCGATCCTTCCGCGGCATACAGTTTCGAGTGGGAAGGCGAAACCTTGCAACTTCTTCAAGTTCAAGGATAGTGAGTCGTTCAAATCTCAATTCTCCTAACGGGGCTTCGGAAACGGAGTCCCGTTTTTTTGTGGACCAGTTTGAAACTGATGCCGAGAGATTTGATTGAGTCACTCTTGTTGCCCTCGTCTCCCACAGATTCCACGTTTCATTTCCCAAACGCTTTGGATCGATTCAACCGTTCAAGAGTATGAAACGTCATACTCTTGAAATCGTGCTAACTCGTTAACTGACCAATGGCTTTCAAGAGTCTTCAAGAGTATGAGACACAGTCATACCCTTGCCATACTCTTGACGATACTCTTCCATACTCTTGAGCAAGTTGGGGTTGTCATTGAGTTTGCGATGATCGGTCATTTTGGGGTGATTTTCCGATTTCGCGCATGGTTTCTCAAACATGCTGTGAGGGTTTGCAGACTAAAACTCATTCACAATCGCGAGGTTTTTATGACGTTCAAATTGCCAAAGATCGAGTTGCTGTCTGATGGTGCACGCAGTGCACCACAAACACATCAACGAACTACGAACATTAACTCTGGTATGAACCAACCTTCAAGGTCAATTTTATAGGGTCCGCTGTGAGGTTGTGAATTTTTTAGCTTCACAACAATTTATCACCTATTACACTATGGCTCATCTCGCA
>Ga0181596_10002478_pt1 | contig 17760 bp, 7 predicted proteins | sample 041ome_6_FD_148655 | JGI IMG/M metagenome (GOLD analysis project Ga0181596, IMG submission 148655) | Coastal salt marsh microbial communities from the Groves Creek Marsh, Skidaway Island, Georgia - 041402US metaG (spades assembly) | ecosystem: Environmental > Aquatic > Marine > Intertidal zone >... | reverse complement strand
CCTCTCAGCGCCGAGTCATCATCTAAATCATCCGTCTCCGGATCGAACGTTCTCACAATCTCACCGCTTTCCGCATCCACCGCGAAAACAGTCGTCTTCCTCGTGCCGACGATCACCGCCCCGTCGTTGGTCACAGACGGACTCGCTTCGACTAAATCTCTCGTCGTCACCGGAAGACGAGAAATAGAAAACTCCGTCTTGCTACCAGCACCGCTGAAAATATCCGCCGCGGAAGAGGACGACCGACCGCGTCGAGCCACGTATAACGATCCGTCCAAGCCGGGGAAGACGCTGCTGCTCGAACTTCCGCGCGCGCCGTCCCCTCCTCTCCCTTCTCCACTCTCGTCCTCTCCTCCATCACCTCCGCTCGAAGACGACGACGACGAAGAAGAAGACGCGTGCACTAACGCGCTCCCAGTATCGAACGACCACAAAAACTTCCCGGTCTTTGCATCCACCGCGGATACCGAACCGTCCAAAGTGGCCACGAGCAACGGTTGTTCTCCGTTCTTCTTCTTCTCATTATTAGTAGCAGCATCATCGTTCGCAATCGTCGACAGTTCCGCGTTGTTATTCGTGTCGTCCGCGTTGATGCCGCCGCGGGGCTCGATCGCAAGAACGACACTCGTCCTCGTCCTCGCGAGGAAGAAATGCGAGGAGGAGAAAAGGAACGACGCGAAGAAGAGAAGGAAGAGAAGGAGCGCCAAACGCGATTCGATTTTCCTCCTCCGTCTTCCAATTTTGCGTGCCTTTGCACCGCTTTCGCGCATGATTCTTTTTTGTTCTTCTTTCTTATCGATGCGCTCCGGTCTCAGAACGATGTCATCGTTGCTCTGCTTCAGTCGCGCTTCTTCTTCTCTCTCAGGACGACGAGAGAAAAAACACAGAGAGAGAGAGAGAGAGAGGGCAGAGTGTGTGTGGAAATCGCGCTTTATTATAACGGGAAGTTCAGGAGAACTTTTCGGGAAACGAACAACTCTCTGCGGGTCTCTTTCAATGAATTAAATTCGTCTTCTACGCGCTACTTTCAAAACTCTCTATCTATTCTTCTAAAAAACTATAAACACTATTCAAAGGCTTTATTTGAAGTCATACTTAACGCGTCGACTATTCCTCGATTTCCATGATCGCTAAGGCTTTCAAAATCTCGCCTAACCGTTTCGATGCTTTGGAGAGCGTCGTCAACTCGCTTCGCGCGTTCGATGCGGGCGCCGCGGTTGAGGAAACGCGTTCGCCGAGGACGCGAGAACACCGGCGCAAGCGGTCCTCGCGGTCGCCTCGACGAAGCGCGGCTAAGACTCGTGCGCCTCGTCTCGCGAGGGAGAGGAGGGTGGCGGCACCGAGCAGCGCGGAGTGTGGGTCGTAACTGCAATTTTCGATGCTTTCGATGAGCACGTCGATTGATCTGGCTTTCGCGCAGAAGTGCGCTTTGGCGACGTCGCCGGCGAAGGAGAGGTTGTGGAGGAGAAGGAGGAGTTTACGTTTGGTGAGGAGAAAGGAATGGGATGATGGCGTTTCTTTTTCGTAGTCGCTGTCGTCGTCGAGTCCATTCTCGTCGTGCACGGTTTCATCGAAGATGTTGTCCGCATATTCGTAACAGTCCACGAGGAGGCCCACTATGTTGATTTTGCACGATCGTAAGAAGAGTCTCGCGCCGTCTTCGTCGGATCCGGAAAGGACGCACAGCGCATCAATGGCTGCGTCGCACTCGATTTTCAAATCAAACTGTGAACGGTTCTTTGCATTCGCCGCTCCCGACATGGAGAAACGAGCAATCATTTCGCAACACTTCTCGATGAACACGGAGCGAGATAGTTGCGCTCGAGTCAGTGAAAACGTGGAAAGCGAGGAGAGAAGCTTCACGCCGCGCGCCATTGTAGTCGAAGGAATGAACTTTTCCTCGGCAAAGCTCAAAGGATCCCGAAGTCGGGTTGTTTTCTCCTTTTCGCGGAAGAGGAAAGAACTGAGGCGATTGAACAAGGACGTTTCGCCGCTATTCTTCGTCGCATTGCAAATGCCCCGCTTAAACTCATCTGACTCGAGGATAAAATTGGTCACCATGGCGAGGTACGCGTCGCGAAGTTCCGTTCTGACGCGCTTTGAGAGCGGCGTCAATGCGACGGTGGTGGTTCGACCAGGAGTAAAAAGAAGAGAAAAGAGCTTCTCAAAGACCAAAACGCCGTTGTAGTTCATCAACGTTGTGTTTTTCACCAACGAAGCTGCTTCTCGAAGTTTCATTGATGACGCGTGCTCTTCTCCTCCTCCTTCGTCATCGTCGTCGTTTTCTTCATCAAACGTTGGAGTCGAGAAGCTCGCGTGTTGCAAAACACGCAAACAAAATGAGATGCCGCGCGTGTCGATATTTTCACTCACAACTCTCTTCAACACGAGATCGAGAGAACCAGAACGAATCATTTCAAATTTTGCGCTCGCGCAGTGGGCGAGTACGTTTTGAAATGCAGACGCGACGGTTCCATACGAATCATCATCCTCTCTCGCGTCATCAATGGCGATACCTCGACCAGTGATGCGGGGTACGAACGCTCTCGAGAGAATGCGAGATAGTCTCGCACCAAGAGGTAAATACGTGTCTTCTTTCGTAGCGTTTCCTGCTCCAAACACTTCATCGCCATCATTTTCAATGTCGATAAGCGGCGGTGTTTTCGGCCGCACTTCATCAGCGTCCTCGTCCTCGTCTTCGTCTTCCTCAGGATCAAAGGTCAAGGCATCTCTGCTCGCTCGTTCGCAACTAAACATCGTTGCAATCAATGCAAAAAGACCTTGCGACAACGGTGACACGGTAGAGGTAGCCGCGAGCGACATTTCGAGCAACGAGCAAGTCGTCTCGCACAAATCTCCTCGCGCGTTATCGTCTCCATGAGTATCCCTCTTCGCAAAACCATCACCTGCAGATGACAAACCATTGCTATACTCTCCGTCGAGCATAGCAGCAATGGCTAACGCAGCTGATGACGCTGCTCGTATTTCGACTAAAGAAAGCATAGCGCGCTCGCCCTTCAATTGCGCAGATTTCAGAACATCGAACAACGCATAGTAAACAGGACTGTTTGGTCGCGCTTTCAACGCATAATCGCTCTCGTAATCGTCCGCGTTCAGACGCTCGCCGACGATGAACAAACCGAGTAATTTTGAAACATTTGCAGACGTTGCACATCTGTGCATGTGGATCTCACCTTCTGCTGCCGTCTTTGTCTTTCTTGGTCGCAGCCAATTCTTTAAACACATATTGAATTCCGAAAAGGCTTCCTTTGCAGTGACAACGTCGACACGCGCGCACGCGACCATGGCGCTTGCAACGCCTCTTGCGACGAGAGGATCCGTGCCTGTGGGTTCTTCGAGAAGCCGTGCAAACGTTATCCATAGCTTTCGTCGTGAAAGTAATGAAATCATTGAGACTCGACCGCCGTTGTGATTGGAACCTGGATCTAAACCAGGCGCCTCGTGGTCAAAGAGCGACGTTTCATCTTTCGCCACGCTCGAGAGAATCTGCGCTACGCATACCGCGGCACGATAACGAGATATAGATGCATTACTCTTATCTATGGCGTGCAAACTTGCGCAATCGAACCAGGTTGATGCGAATACGAATTCTCGGACGCGCTGACACGAAGCGATGTCTTTGACTGCATTTTGACCGTCATCGAGAAATGCCGCCGATAGCATGGCGACCAAATCAAAAATCAGAGCCACGCATCGCGGTGATTTCGAGGACGCTAATGAATCAGCCGAACTCGTTCGCGCGACGAGACTAAGTAAAATGTTTGAAGTGTTTTCAAATGATGCGCCAAACTTTTCTGTCCATATTACAGGCGAAGACGTATTTTCGCACACTTCGATAATCGCGAGAAGGGCGGATTCCAACAACGCTTCTCCACCGCACACATCGTCGAAAGTATTGCTCGAACGAAATTTGTCGAAATGAATCACGATGCTCGTCGCCGTGCGCTCAACGACGCACAGTAATTCTGGAAGACACGACTCGCAAAGCGCATCGGTGTGCAGCATTTTACGCTTCCTCGTTCGTTTCGCCATTGTTGCCAACGCATAGATGGAATCGCAGCACGCAACCAACGAGCCGTATTCAACTCTCCTCCTTGGATTTTTCAAGGCGGACGATAATGAGTTCGTAAACTCGACTGACTTTGCAAACACATTCACAACATTTAAAGACGTGTTCAATGAAACGCGCAGAAGCGCTTCTAAACAGTCACGGACATCTCTCAAAACTTCCTGAAACGTCAATCTCCGAACACCACTGGCATCGCCGCTCCTTTCTAGCTCGCGTTCGATCGCTATGGGATGCTTCAACCAGACTGGACGCGAATCTTCGATATTGCCGTTTTTTCTCTGTACGTTTGGATCGATATTCTCATCGCGGTCACACGTGCGACGATTTTTTGTCTCCAGAAGTGCTTGACGACACGCGTGCGCGCCTACTTTTGCAATTGCGTATGCTAAAAATCGAACCGCGTGCTCTCTCTCCTCGCCTACTGCTCCCGAATTAGAACTACTACCCAAACACCCACTCAGCAGTCTCAACATGTGCGACCAGAGCGCCGTGTCTTTCACCGTTTTTGGTTTGACAAGTAAAAACCGTTCCCAAATACCAGATACGGTTTGAGTTGAACTCGATAGCGATTTGAGCAAACAATCACCTCCGCCGAGCGCTCGCATGATAAACATGGCATCCAGCAAACTGTGCGCCTCTTCGTGCGAATCCGATTGGTCGAGTCTTTCCACGCAGCTCTTAATCAATGTATCGTCGACGCGCAAAATTGCACCTTCTTCCTCCTCGTCGGCATCGTCGTATATGTCATCAATGCTGTTGAACTTCTTTGAATTTTCAACGACGTCCAAGCCTTTGGCGAATCTGGCGAGCTTCTCAGACGTGATGAAACACAAAGCATTCGCGCCAAAGTCACCGACTGACCTCGCACCCGATACGTTCCACGCGCGTAAATATCCTTTCAAGCGGACGAGTGAAGAAGGATGCGCTCCATTCGTATTCGCGTCGATGTCAGTGAGCTCCAGCACATCGCATTCGAGAAAACATCGTTCAAAGAGTTCACACGTTTCCCCGCACAGAGACGGATATCTCGCGCACGAGATGAACGCTTCCGCGATGGCGTGCGCAATCGGCAACGCGTGCACGGAGTGATAATAATACATGTTGGTGACATCTTCATCAAGTATACCATCGTCACCTTCTTGTGCGTGATACGCTTCTCTCTGAGAGAAGATGACTTCCCGTCGCCGCGTGGACTCGGCGTAATCGTAACGCACATCGTCATCGTCGTAGATTTCTAACTCCTTGGTGCTAGTATTAGTACCTCCGCTTCTATTCTCGTATAGCTCGGACTTCAATCCCAACACCACGTCTGCTAAGAATATCATAGCTTCTCGCTTTAGCGAAACTACCGAGCGGTCTAAATGTAAGAAATCTTCCTCCCTTCCATCATCTTCGTCCCCGCTATTACTATTGCTATACGAAGACGACACTAAAATATCGCAGGCAACTCTCACAATCCCGCTTTCTGGATTTGCCAGCACGAACGCTTGCACGCCCCAGTCGCTCAAAACGTTCTCTCGCAATGCTCGCAAAACTCCAAGTAAAACATCGACGTTCATGGTCGTCTTCAACGTCCGTTCGTACTGCGTCAAATGTTTCCTTAAAATGTCATATTCGCTCTTCTTTTCCTCGTCCATACCTCGTCGTCGTCGTCGTCGCGACACCAGCTTCTTCCCGAATGACCCGTCTGAGCTCACGCACTTCATCATCCTTGGCACTTCAGGAATCCTAGTCACCGTCACCGTCCGCTCGCTCCTCGTTGACGTTCTCAATTCTTCGTCCTCGTATCTCTTCAACCGCCTCCGAATCTCCTCCTCCTTCGCGTTGAAACTTTCTGTTGGTGCTAAAGGAGCTTCTCCTTCCTCCTCGGCGACATAATCATTACCCACTTGCATAACCATCGCTCTTCTCTTCGCTTTAAAGTACGTGTCAATCTCGTCGCTCATCCACTCTTTCCCGACGGTCAGTTTACAATCCGCCGCGATCCGTCGCAGCACCGCGTCGCCTCGTATCTTTCTCATGGTTCTTTGGAACGCAACCAACTCTTGCTTCGTGGATTTTCGAACGAGCGTCAACAAAACAGCCACGACTGGACTGGACGTGCGTTCATTACTACCATCATCGACTTCGACGCGTTCAAAATCCAACGCATTCAGCAACGTCTCCAGCAACTCTTCGTTCGATGTCACGGAAGAAAGCGTCGGGAGCAAATTGAATTTGATTTTGAAATGTAACGATTCCAACGCGCGTTGGCGAATGGATGGGATCGAGTGGTTGAGTTTTTTCGTCGTCAGAGCGATGAAATCGACGTCATTGGTGTCGTCGCGTCTTAAAGTGGCGTCCATCGTTGCCATCGTAAGGCGCGCACTAGCCCCCCGCGCACGAGAACTCCCTTTCCCTCGGAATGTGAAAAAGTCCTCCGTTGTGTGGGGAAGAATTCAAAAAAAAGAGAGAAAAGAGAAAGGAAAAAAGAGAAAGAAAACCAATTACTCGGAGTGCTACTCTATGCGCATTATCTACCTATTTTACATAATCAACGGCTAAACGGCACGCTCGCGACGACTAAAGGAACCGCGAAACCTAACGCGACTCTAAAAAGTATCCTCCGCAGGGTGGACTTTAAAACTTCCCGACCGATGTGCTCGGCGGATTCGTTCGCGAGAAACACGACGAAGACGTACGCGGACCATAAATAGAGAAAAGCAGTCTCGTCGCCGTGTAAATATCGGACGAATTTGTGACCGAGGTAGCCTCCGCCAACGCCTAAAGTTAACGCTATGGAAGAAAGCGGAGAGACGGTGGAGTTTGTTCCGGAAAGGAGACCAAATTTGACGACTACTTTGGAACAGTACAAACTCGCGACCGACGTGAAGGCTGCTTTGGCGAACGTTTTGGAGACGCACCACAGTTTCTCCAAGCGAGTGGTAAGCGTGGAAAAAAAGACACCAACATTCGAAGGTTTAAACCAGAACGAGGAGAAGGCGGAAGATGACGAGGAAGAGGACGAGGACGGCGAGAAACAAATCTCGCTCTCGTTCAACCACGCGTCTCGAATGACGTTCCACCCGAAATAAACGAGCGCTCCGCAAACGACAATCAATCCCGTTCTCAACGCGTCCGCCACGTCCTCCCTAAAAACTTTCTCCCTGCTCAGTTTCATCTTAAGCTCTAAACTCTCCCTCTTCATATCGTTCGAAGTTTTCATCGTCTCGTTCGATTCTTTCTTCAAATCCAAACCGGCTAATTTCGCTTCCAACTGTTTTCGCTCCACCGAGAGCCGCGCCTCGCTCAACGCGTTGCTCTTCTCTTTGCTCAAAACGTCTCGCATTTTCACCGAAAGCTCGAGCACTCGCAGCTCTTCTTCGGACATATTCTGTATGTTTTCTAAAGTCGTGGTCTCCGTCGTCTGAGTCGTCGTCATCACTTTCTGTTCTTCTTCTCTTTCTTCTTCTTCTTCGTTAACTGCCAACGCCGTCCTCTTCTCCTCCTCCTCTGCTTCTTCTCCTTCTCGTTTCATCCGGTCGAACGCGGCCAGAGCGAACAGCGCGACGACCACCGCGAACAGCGCGAACAAACATCTCAGAATAACGCTCAAAATCTCCATCCATTTCTCGTCCGTCCACGCGCTCGTGAGCGAGGAGGACAAATACCGACCGGCGTCGGTGCTGCGTTTCAGAAACTCAAATTGTTGTTGTTGTTCTTCTCGTTCCCGCTCGCGAGCGGCTTGGAAACCTCTCGGCGAAGAAGAAGAAGAAGAAGAAGAAGAAGATAAAGGAACAGACATCACCACCCTCTGCTTTTTTCTCTCTTTCTTTCAATCTCTCTCGTGCACGCACACGCACGCACTCGCGGCGTCCCACGAAAGCGCGATGTAGTGGGGAAAAAACGAACAGCTCTCACTCTCCGTAACGCGTTGAATTTTTAGAACTTTGTCATTTAGGGTTTTGATTCAAAAAATGAAACCCTAAACCTCCAGCGTGGCAAAAAGGATAGGCCAACGTCACCACTAATCCACACGCATTAAAAGCTCGCACGTCCGTCCGAGCGAGAGACAAACACGCCCTCGCGCAAAAAAACGCACCGACGAACAACGAAAATCTCCCGAGCGTCATGTTTTCCATCGCGCAACAACAGCAAACCTCGCTCTCGTTCAGACCGTTAAACTCCGTCTCTTCGACCATGAAAGCGTCGACGTCGAGATCTTCGTCGATGCGTTTTTCCCGAGCTTCGGCCGCGACGACGCCGACGACGACGACGGTGCGAGTCTCCGCGGACGCCTCCGCCGGCGGTAGTAAAAAAGACACCACCGTCGAATACCAGCGCGTGAAAGCGAAAGAGATGGTGAAATACTTCAAAGAGCAGCAGTATCAGCAATTAGTGGAAGACTCGACGGTGTTTGGGTTTACGAAGAAGAATGAAATCAACAACGGGAGATGGACCATGTTCGGCCTGTTAGTCGGCATGATGACGGAATATGCGACGGGCGTTGATTTCATCGACCAGATTAAGCTTTTGGTGAACGTGTTGGGCATCGCGGATTTGGATTAATATGTTCTGGGTCCACCGATGTCCATGTTTGGCTTCTTCTACGTTTGTGAGGCTGAGAACACGCGCTCGCGCGTCCGTCGCCTACAATCAATCACACGTGAGTTTTTAATACAAGTAACATACTAGCAGCAAAAGATACACTCGCACACGCATTTCACGCGCTTCCAGTTCTTCTTCTCTTTTTTTCGTTCGTTTCGATTAATCCCGAGTGCCCGTCGCGGCGGCGAAACAAGCGCAAGTTTCTCCTCTCTTTCAACTCTTCAAACTTTTTCCCCGCGACACACTTGCAGCAGCGCAGAGAGAAAAGAGAGACGCCCGTCGAGAAGACAGCAATCTCTCTCTCTCGCACACGATGCCGTCCTCCTCGAACGTCGTCTCCGAAGAAGAAGCGGAGATGTGGCGTCGATGGGACCATCGAAAACGGTTTCGGAAGGCGCATCGAACCGAACGGTTCGCGGTGAAATTCTTTCTGTTGGCGATTGGAGTGTCGATGGCGTTTTGGTTTCCACGCGGCGACGACGTGAGAGATAATAGGAGCGTTCGTTCGGAGAGCGACAACGACGATGGTATTGCGTTCGAGCATCGCGCGAGCTGGAGGCGTTCGATGCTCGGCGAAGAAGAAGACGCGACAACGAAGACGACGACGAGTTACTGCACTCCGTATGCCATCAACCAAAGCGTGGACAAGTGCTTGCACGTGCAAAAATACGAATGCAACTCGGACACGGAATCGGCAATCACGAATTACCTCTATTTCCACCACTGCACGATGCAAGAGTACCAGACGTTGTCCGTGGTGACGCTGATAGGCGTCGTGATCCTTTCTTTTTACGTTTTAGGGGACACGGCGGAGGAATTTTTCTGCCCGGTGGTTCGCAAAGTGGCGAAGGTGTTGCAGCTGTCGCCGAATACCGCCGGGGTGACTTTGTTGGCGTTAGGAAACGGAGCGCCGGATGTGTTTGCGTCTTTAGCGGCTTTTTCTAGCGGAGATGGTGGGAGCGGAGAGATTGGGGCTGGGATGATTGGTGCTATCGTCAGCGCGGGGATGTTTGTGAGCGGAGGGGTGGTTGGCGCCGTGGCCGTGGTCGCCGCGCCGTTTGAAGTACCGAGAGGCGCGTTCTTGAGAGACGCGTGGTTTTATTTCTTTGGCGCGGTTTTAGTATGTTACGTGGTAACGAGTGGGGAGGTGTATCCGAGACACGCGATTGGGTTTATTATGTATTATTTAGCGTTTGTGTGTTTGGTGATTGTTTCGGACGTGAGAGAGAGAAGGAAAAGGCTGATGCGGGACGGAGGAGGAGAATCGATGAGCGACGTGGTGGGGGGTAATCATAGCGGCGCAGATGTCAAGGAACAACAACTAGTAGGTACAGTAGACAGAGAGATGGGTGTCGTCGATTGGATGGACGAACCGCCGGCGCACGAAGTTCTCGGGGAAAACATCGTCAGATGGTGTCAAGCGCGCGGAAATACAAAGTACGGTTTCTTTAAAGCGCTCGCGCACGCGCCGTTAGACGTGTGCAGACGAATGACGATACCTTCCGCGGAGCCAGAACGATGGAATCGATTTTACGCGTTATCTTCCGTCGCGCTTGGGCCTTTGTTATTATTGCATCAGGTCAAAGACGTCGTGGACGCGCAGGCGTTAATCGGGAACGATTTCGTGGGTTTTTTACCGCTGTGGATGTGCGTTTTGATACCGTCGACATTGGTCGGGTGCGCGGTTTTCGTCGCGTCGAATCACTCGTACCAACCGGAATATTGGCCGTTAGCGCTCGCATTAGCGTTTGGAACGTCTATAGTTTGGATTTCTTTAGCGGCGACGGAGTTGCTCGAATGTTTGACAGTTCTAGGACACATTTCCGGGATATCTCCGGCTGTTTTAGGGGTGACTGTCTTGGCGTGGGGGAACTCTGTTGGCGATTTAGTCGCCGACGTTGTCATAGCAAAAAGTGGCCAACCAACCATGGCGGTTGCGGCGTGTTATTCAGGTCCAATGTTCAACATGTGCATCGGTTTGGGTTTAGCGTTTGCGTTGCAAGCTATGGAGCTATCACCGGCGCCGTTGACGCTACTGACGCACGCAAACATTCCGATTAGCTTCATGTTTTTGTTCGCGAGTTTGCTTTTAAGCTTGACGTATGTTCCAGCAAAACGGTTTCGGGTGACGAAGCCTTTCGGCGTGACGTTGATTTTGTTATACGCGTTGTCGAATATGATTATGATTGGCATCGAAGTTGGCAACAACTTATAGTTAGATATATGCAATGTATTGCTACAAGAATAATTAGTTTCAAGTCTAAAAAAATCTGAACTAACCTAATCTACCGACTGTATGCGTTCTAACGATGTCGCACCGCCTGATAATATGCGCGTAGATCGATCGACGCGTAATCCCGTGACGCTCACCAATTTCGCGCTATTTCTTACGTCAATTTCCACCATCGTTCCCACGCCAGCGGCGTGTTGTCGCTTTGCATTCACTCGAATATCTTTTAAATACCGGCAATTTCTCGCTCTTAGCAACTTCAAGTTTGGCGAGTTCAAGAGTATGCACTGGATCTGTTTGCATCCGCTCATTTCAACGGAAACCAAAGACGTGCTCGGTATGCGCACTTCTCGCATACTCTCACTATGTAATCCTTCGCAACGGTAGTGCTCGAGATTTACTGCCGATTGTAACAACTGCCGATGCACGTTCTCACTAAGTGCGTCGCATTGGTTCATCGAAAGCTTTCGTAAACTTTCAATTTTACTCTCGATAGAACTCAAAGCTTCGAATATGACATCATCGCTGTGAATCTCTGAAGATTGATAAACTATATTCTCCAGTTTTTTGCAAATGTCGAGAGACAGCGTGTGCAACGATGGCAAGTAATATAACTTGAGAGTGTGTAACTCTTTGCAATTCACGAGATTTAGCACCTCTAAACTCGGCAAATACGTAAGATTAACAAATTTCAACGACTTCGATGCACTCAAGTTCAACTCTTTCAACTTCTTGAAGCTCGCGCAGGGATTAAACTGCATGTTTGGGGAGAAAAGGATACGCGTCGTTGCGCTGCCCGACAAGTTCAAATATTCAACCGAACAGTCTTCACCCACATGACCGTACTCGTCTCCGTCGTCATACGAGTGATAATGAGAAGGGTTATCTTCTAACATCCATGATTCGGGATAATTGATATTTAACTCGCTGTTTCTCGATGCGTCCAATCGCTTCAACCTTCGAAACGCTGCCATGTAAAAGAACAGATCGAAATAATGTTTTAATCCGCAATTTGAAACGTTCAACTCCACAACAGGTTTGGGTACCCATATCGGCATCGGTATACCACGTCTTTCAAGGAATTCCTTACACATTTTTCTCATCTCATCCTTGATGGACTTTCCATAAGCGAATTTTTGACACAACAGCTGTACAAATGGATTGAACGATGGGGGTACGCATTGCAAACTCGATTCTTCGACCCTGCGAAAGATTTCCTTACGAACCATGTAATCCAAAAGGGCTGAGGGGCGAAAACCGATACCGGACGTCGTTTCGCCGATTTCTTCGCCCGTATTGTTCCCGGAAAAATCAAAGGAATGACACTCCCGTGCACTTTCACACAAAATTCGCAAGAAGTCGCTAAAGTCCAATCCGCTATTCGTAAATCCTAATCGACTGACATTCTTGTGTGAATGAGTGAAGACGAGAATTTCTTTCATCATTTTAAGCGTGCGCTTTCTAGGAGACAGACGTTCAGTGTAATCTAAGCGTTCCAGCGGTGGTCGATGGTGATTCAATTTATCGACAGTCACGCCAGTCACGTTTGGATACGCCAGCAAAATGTACCTCACATCTTCTTCTCCTCTCACATCAGAGGATCGTAACTTAAAATTCCCAGTCGCCCGCTTCCTTTGTTCTTTCACGTCGTCTCTCAGCTCCTTACATGTGCACGCGACGGCCGCCGCCGTCCTCACGCCTACTTTTTTCAAGATGAGATCTCGCACGTGCGCCGGAATAACAATCAGAGGAGAAGAAGAAGACGGTTCGTCGTCGACATCGCCGCTCTCCTTTGAGCGCGCTTCATTGTCCCGTTTCTCGCATATCCTCCAATTTTTCTTCTCGAGTCTCTCCTTTTCCTCGATGCTCTTGATGCCCATATCTTTGACGAACTTTTGAAATTCTTTCTTCTTCAACCGGAACTTTTCTTCCTCGTCGAGCATGGAGTTGTTCCATTTGTCCAAACCAAAAACGTGTTCCAGAATCGCTTCTCCGAGCCCTTCGCTCGTCACAGACTCTTCCCCGTACGCCGAGCGCATCCACTCTTTGAATTCCGCTTTTTGTTTCTTTTCGTCTTCTTCGGCCACATTTCCCCGCACAAACTGAATCCCTCCTCGCATTTTATTCTTGTTGTGTTCGTGGTTCTTTTGTTTCGGTTTGCTCGAATTCGAGCGATTGTTGTTTTTATTAGAAGGGAACTTGAAGCCGTCCGGGTCGCGGTCCTCCAATTCCATGCGGGCGAAAAGTTTGCGAGGCATCTTTGCGCGAGTTCAAGGGACAGTTTTTGTAAAGATTTACGAGCGTAGGGCAGCTGTAGGGGTCGTTTTTTGTAACTAACTTTTGTTTAACTAACGAGAGATGAAAAATTTTACACGCACATACAAAAGCTCAAAATACAGGCATCTCTCGTTGTTCAAAAGCCCGAGCTCGGAGCCCGATGAACGAGAGACGATTTCCTGACGACGAATTGGTTGCCGTTTACCGATGCGGGCGGTATCGGGTGCGCCGTCGTTTCTTCCGCGGCCTCGCTATTTTGTCGTTCGCCCGGCGGCGACGTCGGCGGTCTTTCCCGTCTCTCTTCGGCGCGGCTTTCTTTGGTGTTCGCGTGACGGTGCGTCATTGACGACGGTTGCTCGTTAACGTGCTGGTCGGTGACTTCTGGGACGATCATGTTCATGCGACGCGCTTTCGCGGAAGGAGAATAATATCGGTTGAAAATGCCGATTGAGATGAATGAAGCGACGAAAAGCACGGAGAAAGCGATGAGGAGTTTCTTCGCGCGATTGTTGAAGCCTTCGGGAGGTCTCGAGGTGCTTTGTTGTTTCGCCGCTGAAGGAGGATATATGATTCTATCTTTGAGTCGTCCTGCGTTTGAAAACTCATCGCCACCCATTTCTCGAACTTGATCGTCGTCGGTGTTTGTATTCGCGATGTTGGCTGATCGAAAGGCCTCGAGAAGTTGTTGCGCTCGGCGCAGAGTGTCGGATTCGCGATCATCGTCGTCGTAGGTGTTCGTTTCGGCGGCATCAGCGAGGACTTGCGTGAAGATATTGCGAGAGGAAGACATTATACCGATGACCCTGTCGTATAACGCCATGACTTCGTCGGTATTTGCAGATGACGAGTTTCGTCCGGCGTTCATGAACAAAATATCCGAAGCAAAACGCACCGCAGAGTCGATGGCGCCTTGTATAGAGTCGTGCACCAACACATTTAAATCGGTGTTTGATGCGCCAGCAATGTTTGCTTGTTCCGATGAGGAGGCATTCGTGACATCTTCGCCAGCGTTGTTTGCCTGTTCCGTAGTACTCGTTGTTGTAGTGTTTACCACGGACCGTAGCGAAGTCGAGAAAAAGCTCAAAAATACTTCTCTCAAGTGGGGCGCAAAGTTGGACTCGAACGATACCGAGGTACTTTCGCCGTCGCTTTTGGATGACAAAATGGCATCTTCTATTATTTTCTCGCCCAATAAGCGCACCTCTTCGCTGGTAAAGTTGCCACTCTCACTCACAGTGAAATTTAGCCTTGATGCGGCGAGGTGCAATCGCCTCGAAATCTCCGACTGAATTTCATCCGTCAGCGGCAACGACGAAGTCCCGATTCCAGAGAGTGATTGCACGATGTTATCATCTCCTGATGATGACGTCTGAATAGCCTCGATCAAGGACCTCAACGCATCTCTCGGTTCAACCGCGTTTAGATTTTCAATCACCCGATTTGCAAAGGTCCCGTCGCCGAGAACGGCGCCTTCTTCGCCGGACTGAATGACATCTTGCAACATCCTCGTTAAGAACGCCTCTCTTCCGCTAAAAAAATCATCCTCACCTCCGAAGGATTCCACTAAGCTCCCATCGCCAAAACTTCCATCCGCGACGCTTTGCATCAACCGGCTCAGAAACGCGTCCCGACTCGTCGTCGCGCTCGTCGCGCTCGTACTTGAACTCGTCGATCTACCATCATCTTCGCTGCTGCCACCACTCAACCGTTCGTAGGCTTCTTTCAAAACCGCCCACGACACGCCGTCTCCGCCTCTGCTCTCTCCGAACGCTCTCACGACGTTCCAAATCGCGCTCTGATCGGTCTGCTCTTCGGCGAACGCGCTCAGCAACGCCTCTCGTAAAAAATCAAACGCCAAAGGTGAAGAAGAGGAGGAAGAAAAAGCGGGGTAGTTCGTTTGCTCTTGTCCGCGCGCGCCCTCGAGAAGAAACGGTACAAAAACCGCGACGAGAAAAAAAGCAAACGCGCGGAAGAGCACCCGGTGCTTCCAGCGCGCGAGAGAGGGACTTCGTCTCGTCATTTACTTTTTTTCTGTGCGCGCGCGCGGGGTTCTTCTTCTTCTTTCTCGGGAACGACGAAATGGGAGATGCGGATCTCGAAAATATTTTTGGAGCGTTTTTTTCTCCGGTTGAAACCCTAAACATGTGTACTTGAATTTACTCCAAAGCGCTCTCGACTCGAAAGCGAGAGAGAAAAGAGCGCGCGCGAGAGAGAGAGAGATCGACCCCGCTTTATTCGCCCCTTCGAGCGCCAACGAGAGAAAGAGAGGAGAAATCAGCGCGAAACAAAAAAAAAGAATCATGGGCGTGGCGGAGAAGCGCCGGTTAAAGAAGAAGCTCGCGAAAGCGAGACTTCTGGAGGAGAAGAAGAAGAACTCGGCGCCGGCGAAATCATCATCGACTCCCATCATCGATGGAAAGAAGAACAAAAAGAACGAAGAAACGGCAAAGAAGCGGGAGCAAAAGAGCACGGTGGAGGTGGAGTACGTCGCGGCGCCGCTGGAGACGTTGGACGCGGACATGCCGGAAGAGATGCGGCGAGTGTTCGAGGCGTTCGTGGAGAAGCCGGCGAATCACGGGGAGAAGGTTTTGACCAAGGAGGAAGAGGACGATCGAATCGCCAGAGAGGAAGAAAAGAAGAAGAGGAAAAAGGAGAAGAAGAAGAAGAAGAACGGCGGAGAGGACGACGGAGAGGAGTTTTCTTCTTCCGACGACGACGACGACGAAGAAGAAGAAGAGAAAAACCGCAACGACGGGTTAACCCGAAAGCAACGAAAAGAGATGAAAAAGTTACAAATTGCAGACTTGAAGCGCGTGTGCGCGAAGCCGGAGGTGGTCGAAATATGGGACACGACGGCGCGGGATCCGGAATTTTTAGTGTACATTAAAGCGAGTAGAAACGCGGTGCCAGTGCCGAGACATTGGAGTCAAAAGAGAGCGTTTTTAGCCGGGAAGAGAGGGATAGAGAAGCCGCCGTTCAAGTTGCCGGCGTTTATCGAGGCGACGGGAATTGCGAAGTTACGCGATTCGTACGCGGAGCGAGAGGAGCAGAAATCATTGAAATCGAAAGTAAAAGACACGAAAACCGCAAAGTTAGGTCGGATAGACATCGACTATCAAGTCATGCACGATGCATTTTTCAAGTTTCAGACGAAACCGAAGATGACGAGGATGGGAGACTTGTATTTCGAAGGCAAAGAGTACGAGATTTCCTTAGGAGATAGGAAACCGGGTAATTTATCGGATGAGTTAAAAGCGGCGTTAGGGATTGATGGGAACAACGGGCCTCCGCCGTGGTTGATTAATATGCAGCGTTACGGGCCACCACCAGCGTACCCAAAATTACCGATTCCCGGGTTATCCGCGCCTATTCCGGAAGGCGCGCAGTTCGGATACCACCCGGGGGGATGGGGTAAACCGCCCGTGGACGAATACGGGAGAGCTTTGTACGGCGATGTGTTTGGCATAAACGCGGCGAAGCAGACGGCTAGGACAAAGTACGACGAACCAATCATGAAAGGTGATCACTTTTTTGGCGAGCTTGGTTCGGACGACGAGGAGAGCGAATCCGAGGACGATTCCGAGGAAGAGGAAGAAGAGGGAGTCGAGGAGGAAGAAGAAGTAGAAGAGGAGGAAGAAGTAGCAGTAGAAGAAGAGGAAGACGAAGACGAAGACGCGGGTGAACCAGAATCGATCGATTTGCGCAAGCGCTCGTCCAAAACCGCCACCACCGCGGGCGAAGAAGACGAACCAAAAGAACTCTACAAAGTCATCGGCGAAAAGCGAGCCAAAATCGGCACCGCGCTCATGGGTTCCGAACGCGTCTACGACATCTCCGGAACGTCCTCAAAAAAAACCATCGGTTCCGGCGTCGACGTCGCCATCGCCCCAGAAGACCTCGAAAACCTCGACGAAGAAGGTTTGCGCAAAGCCTTCGAGAAGCAAAAAGAGAAGGACGCCTCCGCGCGTCGCGGCGAGGACTTTTCCGACATGGTCAAGGACCACGCGCGCGCGCAGAAACGGAAAACGGACAGCAAAAAAGACGACGGTAATAAGAGCAGCGCCAAAAAGTTCAAGTTTTAATCATCAAAAATCGCGCGTTGTTGTTGTAAACGAAGAGCAGTAGTTGTAGTATTTTTTATCGCGCTTTGTGTATTTTGTTTTTCCTCTTCGTTTAAAAAAGGCACCCTCTTCGTGTTTTATGCCAGTTTGAAAAACGCTTTCGATAGGTTAAAATTGGTGAATTCCGGATAAATTCGCACCGCGCGGCGCGCACGTTTAATACATATATATTGAACGCATTTCTTCGCGCACACAAATCACGGATTAAAAGAAGATGACGCGGGTCGTCGTCGTCGCTGGGTCCTGCTGCGCGCAGCAGCACTTTGCGCGGATGCGCGCGTCGGCGTCGTGTTCTTCTTCGTCTTCATCTCAAAGTTCCCGCAACACCCCAACGAACACGAGCAGCGGCGCGGGGAAAAAACCGGTACGCCGGAAGCCGCCGACGACTAACGACCTCTCTTCGCGAGGGAGGAGGAGGAGGAAACCGCGAGCGGTCGCGGAGGAAGAGCAGCAAA
>Ga0181596_10002471_pt1 | contig 17785 bp, 14 predicted proteins | sample 041ome_6_FD_148655 | JGI IMG/M metagenome (GOLD analysis project Ga0181596, IMG submission 148655) | Coastal salt marsh microbial communities from the Groves Creek Marsh, Skidaway Island, Georgia - 041402US metaG (spades assembly) | ecosystem: Environmental > Aquatic > Marine > Intertidal zone... | reverse complement strand
AAGCTGACTTACGCAGGCAATCTGGCAAATCTGCAAAGCCTGGAAGCTGATGCGCGTCACACTTTTGTGCAGGGGGACATCGGTGATCAGGCCTTGGTGACAGAGCTGCTCAGAAAATACCAGCCGCGCGCAGTTGTCAATTTCGCAGCCGAGTCGCATGTGGATCGCTCGATTCTTGGGCCAGAAGACTTTATCCAGACCAACATTGTTGGCACCTTTCGTATGCTCGAAGCTGTGCGTGCCTATTGGCAGAGCTTGAGTGGCGAAGCGGCTGAAGCATTCCGCTTTCTACATGTTTCCACCGATGAGGTGTACGGCTCCTTGAGTCCGCTGGATCCGGCCTTCACAGAAACCAATCAGTATGAGCCGAACAGCCCGTATTCGGCGTCGAAGGCTGCATCCGATCACCTAGTGCGGGCCTACCACCATACTTACGGCCTGCCGGTGCTCACCACCAACTGCTCCAATAACTACGGCCCTTATCACTTCCCCGAGAAGCTGATCCCTTTGGTGATTCACAACGCCCTGGCAGGCAAAGACCTGCCCATCTACGGCGATGGCCAACAGGTGCGCGATTGGCTGTACGTGACAGATCATTGCAGCGCCATCCGTCGCGTGCTTGCAAGTGGCCGCTTGGGCGAGACTTACAACGTCGGTGGCTGGAACGAAAAAGCCAACCTCGATGTCGTGAACACCCTCTGCGATATTCTCGATCAGGAACAGCCGCGCAGCGACGGGCTTAGTTACCGTGAGCAGATCACTTTTGTCAAAGACCGCCCCGGGCATGATCGGCGTTACGCTATCGATGCTTCCAAGCTTGAGCGCGAGTTGGGCTGGAAACCGGCGGAAACCTTCGAAACCGGGATTCGCAAAACTGTGCGCTGGTACTTGGAGAACCAGGAGTGGGTCAATAACATCGCCAGCGGCAACTATCGCGACTGGGTGAGCAAGCAATACCAATGAAAATTTTACTGCTGGGCGCCAACGGACAGGTTGGCTGGGAGCTGCAGCGGGCACTTTCACCGCTGGGCAAACTTGTTATTTGCGACCGCTACTCAGCCGATCTGGAAAATCACTTGGCCTTGAGCGAGCTGATTGAGCGTGAACAGCCCGCCATAATCGTCAATGCTGCCGCTTATACAGCGGTGGACAAGGCCGAGGCGGATGTCGAGCGCGCGAGAAGGGTCAATGCCGAATCTGTAGCAGCGCTTGCGGTCGCCGCGCACAAGCAGGGTGCCTGGCTAGTGCATTACTCGACGGACTATGTGTTCGCGGGCAATAAGCTCGGTACCTATGTCGAAGACGACCTGACGGCGCCGCTGAGTGTTTATGGGCAAACCAAGTTGGAAGGTGAGCAGGCCATCCTAGCCAGTGGTTGCCAGCACCTGATTCTGCGCACTAGTTGGGTGTATGCCGCGCGGGGCGATAATTTCGCCAAGACCATGCTGCGCCTCGCGGCGGAGAGGGAGCAGCTGCATGTGGTCGCCGACCAATTTGGCGCTCCCACCAGCGCGGAACTGATTGCCGACGTAACGGCGCTGTTGCTGCAGCGAATAGTCACCGATGCGGCGCTGGGCAAAACCGCCAGCGGTATCTACCACCTGGTCGCCAGTGGCTCAACCAGTTGGCATGGTTATGCGCAGTTCGTCATTGCCGAGGCGGCGCGGCTGGGCATGCCCCTGCGTGCCACGGCGGAGAATATTCACCCGATCACCACCGCAGAATACCCCGTCCCTGCTCAGCGCCCGGCCAATTCCAGGCTGGATAATCAAAAACTGCAACTGACGTTTGGACTGCAACTTCCCGAGTGGGAGTTTCACGTCAAACGAATGCTGATTGAACTGAACAATTAAGGATCGATATGAAGCGAAAAGGCATTATTCTCGCGGGCGGCTCCGGCACTCGTCTGCACCCGGCGACCCTGGCTATCTCCAAACAGCTGCTGCCAGTGTTCGACAAGCCGATGATCTACTACCCGCTCAGCACCTTGATGCTGGCCGGTATCCGCGACATTCTGATTATTTCCACTCCGCAAGACACGCCGCGTTTCGAGCAACTGCTGGGTGACGGCAGCCAGTGGGGGCTCAACCTGTCCTACGCTGTGCAGGCCTCCCCGGATGGATTGGCGCAGGCCTTCTTGATTGGGGCCGATTTTATCGGCAATGATTTGTCCGCCCTGGTGCTGGGCGACAACATCTACCATGGCCACCACTTCCAGGAACTGCTGCATAGCGCGATGGCGCGTGAGCAGGGCGCTAGCGTATTCGCTTACCACGTGCATGACCCTGAGCGTTACGGAGTGGTCGAGTTCGATGCCGTTGGCAAGGCCATCAGCCTTGAAGAGAAGCCCACTGTACCGAAATCCAACTATGCAGTTACCGGTCTTTACTTCTACGACAACCAAGTTGTCGAAATAGCCAAGAGCATCAAGCCTTCGCCCCGTGGTGAGCTGGAAATCACGGACCTCAACCGGGTTTACCTCGAGCAAGGCAATCTGTCGGTAGAAATCATGGGTCGCGGTTATGCCTGGCTCGATACCGGCACCCACGAATCCCTGCTGGAAGCCAGCCAGTTCATTGCCACCCTGGAAAATCGCCAAGGGCTAAAAGTTGCCTGCCCGGAAGAAATTGCCTTCCGTCATCAATGGATCACTGCCGAAAAGCTGGAAAACCTAGCGGCTCCCCTAATGAAGAACGGTTACGGTCAATACCTCAAACGCCTGATCACCGAGGCGGTGTACTGATGAAAGCAACACGCCTTGCCATTCCAGATGTGATTCTGTTGGAACCCAAGGTATTTGGTGACGAGCGGGGGTTTTTCTTCGAGAGTTTCAATCAGCGCCAATTCGAAGAGGCCGTGGGCCGACCGGTGCAGTTTGTGCAGGACAATCACTCGCTATCTTCGCAAGGAGTATTGCGAGGCTTACACTACCAGGTTAAGCAGCCACAAGGTAAATTGGTGCGGGTGGTGCAGGGTGAGGTGTTCGACGTAGCCGTGGACATTCGGCAACACTCGCCCACCTTCGGTAAGTGGGTTGGTGCCTTACTCAGCGGGGACAATAAGAGGCTGCTCTGGGTGCCGGAGGGCTTTGCTCATGGCTTTTTGGTGTTATCGGAAACAGCAGAATTTTTGTACAAGACCACCGATTATTATGCGCCACAATTTGAGCGATGCATTGCTTGGGATGATAGTGATCTCTCTATCAGTTGGCCCCTTATCGGTCAGCCATTGATCTCCAACAAGGACGCTCAGGGTTTAGATTTTAAGAGCGCGGAGGTTTTAACCTGATGCAAAATTCTTCATCGCGCTGCGGAGTGGGAGGGCAGCTTCTTAAACAGTTTCGCGATGATTTTTGACGATATTCGCTTTACTTGGCGCCTTTTCTATGGCTGCGAGGTGGTGAGTGGGGCTTATTGAACTTTGAAGGATTCTAGGCAGAAGGGGCCGTTTGCTAAGGCAGGGTCAGATGAAGCCAGTAGTCTTGGTTAGATAAAATTTCGCCACAAAAAATCGTGCCCTGTCGGGGTTGCAATATAGTTTTAGTCTTGCGTGTACTTATACTTTGGGTCTTATTTTTAATGGGTCATGCCATTAATTGAAATTTATCAAGCGTGCCCGCTGGTCTGTTGCTGTTTTTACTTCATGCCTTGAAACAATACACGTAAAAGCAGGGGTTCGAATGATAAGATCTCTTATATTTGATTCTGGAAAATTGTGTAATCCAAATGGGGGGCTGTAATGGCTGGCACTCTCGCGAGTGTAATTTTTATGATTCAGCTCACTCCGCTACATTATCTAGCTGAAGGCGGCTTCCTCTAATAAAAACTTTATACTTACTCTGTAAGTTTTCGCCTTTAATGTTGCGTTTTAGATGTTTTGGAGTGTCTATGTTTCGAGTATAAGATAGTGTGGTTGTGTTTTAAGTTGAAATGGTATGAGTAGATAGGGTGTCATGCACGGATAAACTATTACAGGCGAAAAGTGCGTAAATTTTCGAGTATATCCCCATGGTCTTTTATCGTATTTTCAATATTTGGATGGTGTTCCCTAAATCGCTATTCAGATTCAAGGCAGATAGATTGCCTGTACTAAAGATCGAGTCAAACCACTGATGCAAAATTACTCTACAAATCCTATAGAAATGATAAGCAGCTTTTGGCGTAACAAGCGCCTAATAATGCAATTAAGTAAGCGCGAAGTGCTAGGACGTTATCGCGGCTCTGCATTCGGTTTGTCGTGGTCTTTTTTTAATCCCATATTAATGCTAATTATTTACACCTTTATTTTCTCAGTCGTGTTCAAGGCTCGCTGGGGGGCTTCGCCGGACGAAAGCAAAACCGACTTTGCAATCATTCTTTTTGTAGGCCTTTTTATTCATGGGTTTTTCGCCGAATGCGTCAACAGAGCGCCCGGGCTTATTACATCCAATGTCAGCTACGTCAAGAAAGTGGTATTCCCGCTTGAGGTGCTGCCTTGGGTGGCGTTTACTTCCGCACTGTTCCATGCCGCAATCAGCCTGGTCGTATTACTACTTGCCCAACTAATCATTAACCACAGTATTCCTTTAACTGCACTGTTGCTCCCCATCGTCGTCTTGCCATTGTTTCTAGGTATTATGGGAATGAGCTGGTTGTTCGCGTCACTGGGCGTCTATCTGCGTGATATCAGCCAGATAACAGTGATGTTTACTACCGTGATGCTGTTCATGTCTGCGGTCTTTTTCCCTATTACCGCGCTGCCTGAAAAATATCAATTCTGGATCCGGATCAATCCGCTGGCTTACATCATTGAGCAAAGTCGCAATGTCTTGATCTTCGGTCAGGTGCCTGACCTCAAGGTTTGGTGCATCATGTTTATCACCGGCGCTACTGTAGCGTGGTGTGGCTTTGCCTGGTTCCAAAAGACTCGCAAGGGGTTCGCCGATGTACTCTGAACCAGTCATCAGTGTCGTAAATCTCAGCAAATGCTACGAAGTCTACGACAAGCCGCACAAGCGTCTGCTGCAAATGCTGTTTCGTGGAAAGCGTAAATACTTCAGCGAGTTCTGGGCACTGAGAAACACTTCATTCGAAGTTCACGCAGGTGAAACCGTCGGAATTATCGGGAGCAATGGCTCCGGAAAGTCGACCCTCCTGCAAATGCTGTGCGGTACCTTGAATCCAAGTTCCGGCGAAATCAAGGTGCGTGGCCGAGTTGCAGCACTGCTGGAGTTGGGCGCGGGCTTCAATCCCGAATTCACTGGCAAGGAAAACGTTTACCTCAACGCGGCCATTCTGGGGCTGACGCTGGAAGAGATTGATGCGACCTACGCAGACATCGAAGCATTCGCGGAAATTGGCGAGTTCATCAATCAACCTGTCAAGACTTATTCTTCCGGTATGTATGTGCGCCTGGCGTTTTCTGTCGCAGTGCATACCAAACCGAGCATTCTTGTGGTCGACGAAGCCCTTTCGGTGGGTGATGCGCGCTTTCAGGCAAAATGCCTGGACCGTATCAAGCAAATGAAAGAGTCGGGCGTCAGTATTCTGTTTGTATCCCACGACGTGGCGGCGGTGCGCACCTTGTGTGACCGGGCCCTCTGGCTGGACAAGGGCGTCGTTCGCGCACTTGGCGATGTTTTTCCCATCACCGCGCAATACACCGAGCACCTGTTCGATCGCTCGCCCGAGAAAGTTAACAACACCATATTGGCAGACGCAGTACCCGAACCGCGCAAGGCCCAACAGCCTATCAATCATTGGGGCTCGCACATCGGTCTCATCGAACATGCCGCAATTTACGACGAGCGTGGCATCAGAAAAAACCTGTTCACCGACCATGAAAAAATGGTTGTAAAAATCAGATTTCACACGCGCCAGTTGAAGTCGACCGAAGGGCTTTCGGTTTCGTTTTCCCTCAAGAACCTGTCGGGCAGCGACCTTATTGTCGGTAGCACTTGGAATGAGAAGCTGACTTTTTCTGATGATAATGGTGAGGGTCAGGAAGTTTGCTTCGAGGTAGAGAACTACCTGTGCTCAGGCGACTATTTATTAGTGGCAGCCATTGAAAACAGAATCTCGGCGTCGATTCACTATTATGAATACCTAGAAGGCGCGCAGTACTTCTCGTCCTCTTTTATAAGTAATGCCTCAGGGCTATTCATGCCTAGAATCTTGATCGCCATTGAAAATAATGCAGTGAGTAAAGGAGCACTTACACCATGAAAAAACCTACAGACGACGCAATTGAATCTGGTGAAGTCAACTCCAAAGCTTACTGGGACAATCGCTTTTCCAGCGACTGGGAAGAGAATTTCGGCCGAGAGCAGAGTATTTTCTTCAGCGACGTAGCGGCTAATAACATTCCGTCATGGCTCACTTCGTTGATCAGTGAACAGAACCTGACAATGTGTGATTGGGGTTGTGCCCAGGGCGATGGTACCCAGAACCTAGCGAAAAGGCTCAATCTGCCGGATCTGGTGGGCGTGGACTTTTCATCCGAAGCGATCGCCAAGGCCAGCGCCGCTTATCCGGAATGTAAGTTTCTCTGTGATGATTTTTTCACCGAAAGCACCAGCACGGTCTGGGATATTCTTTTTTCCTCCAATACGCTTGAGCACTTCGTGTCCCCCTGGGAGGTTTTGAAGCATATATCCCACAAAGCTGAAAAATTCATCGTACTGCTTCTGCCATTCAGAGAGCAGGACCTGATCGAGGAGCACTTTTACTCGTTCGACTTTGACAACGTACCCGCGCACTTTGGCAACTGGGCCCTGATGCACAGCAGCATCGTCGACGTCTCGAAAGACGAACCGAGCTATTGGGGCGGCGAGCAGATCCTCCTTGTCTATGCAAACCTTGCCAACCAGCAGAATGCACAGCTGTCGTTGAAGAACTACCACATCGAGAAGAACTGCGCCCTCTCGGAAGAAATGACTGCTCGAGTGGCAGCATTTCGTGAACACATCGAGTCGCAAAATAGCGAGCTCAAGGAAGTGCGGATGTGCATGGACAGTAAACTGGCTGAGCTGGCCACTGCCCAGGAGGCACTAGCCACTGCCCAAGTCAATGCCGCAGCTAGCCTAGAAGCCAACGAGATTACTTTCGACCAGCTGAAGATCGTCGAGGCGCAGTACAAGCAAGTTGTTGAGAGTCACTCCTGGAAGATCACCAAACCACTGCGCCTGGCCGTTCGCTTGACTCGCCACGGCCTCACGGCGGGCGATAAACGCGCACTGAAAAACCTACTGCGCGGCCTCTATCACAGGTTACCCCTGCCTGACGCGGTGAAAAAGGCCTTGCGCCAGTCCTATTCGACCGTTTTCGAAGCGCCGATTTCTGCTGTTAAGAACCAAATACTGAGCGGCTGTCAGTTCGACCTCCCGACGCTGCGCCCCGCGCCACAAGAGAAAGGTCTGGCCGATTACATTTTCTGGGGTGTCATTGACTGGCACTTCCGTCACCAGCGGCCACAACAACTGGCCCAAGCGCTGGCCGGTAAAGGTCGCCGGGTGTTTTATGTTTCGGTGAACCTGGTCGACGACCCTCGCCCCGGTTTCAACGTCGAACAACTGGACACTCAGGGACGCCTGTTCCAGATCAACCTGTATGCCAAAGGCGCTCCAGTGATCTATACCACCGCACCGGGCGTGGATATTGCCGAGCAACTCAAGGGCTCGATCGGGCAAGTGCTGGTCTGGGCCAATACGCGCCAGGTGGTGTCGCTTATCCAGCACCCATTCTGGTATGAAACCTCCGCGATGCTTCCAGACAGCGAACTGATCTACGACTGCATGGACCACCATGAAGGTTTCGGCAATGTCTCCGAACAAGTACTGACGCTCGAGCGAGCGCTTATGCGCAACGCCGACATCACGATCACGACGTCCACCTGGCTGGATGAAATTGTTTCGCAACATACGCAAAGTCGGGTGCTGATCCGCAACGCCGGCGAATTCGACCATTTCGCGATTCGTCCTGCCGATGTTTACGTCGATCCGCAGCATCGCAAGATCATCGGTTACTACGGCGCCATCGCCGAATGGTTCGACCTGATACTCCTGGAAAATGTTGCCAAGGCGTTCCCGGAAAACTGCATTCTGATGATTGGTGCCGATACCGTCGGTGCTCGCGCGAAATTGGCGCACTTGAGCAACGTGATCTTCACCGGTGAAATGCCCTACAGTGAACTGCCAAAGTACTTGCATGCATTCGACGTGTGCCTGCTGCCATTCCAGGTCATTCCGCTCACTCTGGCCACCAATCCGGTGAAGGTTTATGAGTATTTGAGCGCTGGTAAGCCGGTGGTCTCCGTCGACCTACCGGAAATCAAGCAGTTCGAAAACCTGGTGCATGCCGCCTCGACCACCGAAGACTTCATCAGCGCTATCAGGAAGGAGCTAAACGCTGCCAACTCGCTGGAGCGTGTGCCGGCTCGTCAAGGGTTCGCCAAAAAACAGACTTGGGGTCATCGCGCCGAGCAGATGATCCAGTGCATCGAAATTGAGCGAACAGTGCCTCGAGTCAGTGTGATTGTGGTGACCTACAACAACATCGAGTTGACCAAGGCTTGCCTGGCCAGCCTGGACGAACACACCAACCACGAAAATCTCGAGGTTATTGTCGTCGACAACGCCTCCGTCGATGGCTCCCCGGCACTACTCCAAGAGTGGGTCAGCCAGGGTGCCAATCGCAAAATCATCCTTAACGAGAATAATAGGGGCTTCGCCGCCGGTAATAACCAGGGTCTGGCCATCGCCGATGGCGAGTATCTGGTACTGCTCAACAACGACACCTTTGTCACACCCGGTTGGGTCCGCACCCTTTATCGCCATCTCGAGCGAAACAAATCCATTGGCATCATCGGTCCTGTCACCAACAACATCGGTAACGAAGCCAAGATCCAGATCAGTTACGAAAGCATGGATGAAATGCTGGTGGAGTCGGCGAAGTACACACACAGTCATATCGGAAAACTGCAGAGCATTCAGACCGCGGCATTCTTCTGCGTGATGTTTTCCCGTCAAACCTATGAAACCGTCGGACCGCTGGATGAAGCGTTTGGCCGTGGCTTCTTTGAAGATGACGATTACTGCCGCCGGGTCGAGCAGATTGGCCTGAGCATCGCTTGTGCCGAAGACGTCTTTATTCACCACCATTTATCCGCCTCTTTCAATAAGCTCAGAAGCGCAGATCGTCAGGCACTCTTCGAGCAAAACAAAGCCATCTATGAGGCCAAATGGGGCACGTGGACTCCACACACTTACAAGAACGTAGAAAATAAATGAGTGAGTCAATGAACTCGATGTCCGCTCCATTGCTTTCAAGGCATCTGAATATCCTTTCATTTGCATTAATTTCAGCCATCTTCTATTTGATGGCTTATTACTCCGTTTCGGATTTCCTGCCGAGCTCCGTTCCGGTCCACCACGACGATTACACTAATTACTCATCCGCAGCCGATGGAATGGCGTGGTCGTGGATCCGCCCATTGTCGACCTGGTTGATCTTCGTGTTTTCCTCGATGGGACCGGATTGGTTGATTTGGGCTGTCAGGATTTTTACCGCCACGTATGTGTTCCTGTGCTGGAAAATCTTGATTGAGGTCATGCAGCCTCGCCAATATTGGATTACGCTCCTGCTGTTCGCGACTGCATCGCTCTCGAGCCCGATCGTTGCAGAGTACGCGCGATACACAGGCATGGTGACCCACATGATGTCGGGTTGCCTGGGGCTTGCTGCAGTCTACTTTCTGTTCAAGGACGATCGCGAAGAGAATGACGCTTGGCTTTACGTGTCCGTGGCGTTTCTGTTGTTGTCCACACTGGCGAAAGAAGACTTCATCCTGTTTTATGTATTTTCTTTTGCCTACGTTCTGTTCAAATCCGAGAAGCCGATCAAAAAACGGATCCTGACGGGCCTGATTGGCCTGGCGTTGTCCTTGTTAATGGTTGCGGGCGCGAAATTCCTGGCGTCTTCAAGCTTCCTAGGAGTTAGCGACGCGCAATCTTCTTATTTCATCGACACCTCCCCGACCGGCGTCGCGAATACAGTCTGGCGTTACCTGAGGGGTGCCGGACATCCGGCAATGCTGATTCATGGCAAGATCATTGCTATGGCGATGATCTTTTCAAGCATCGTTGCGTTGATTGTGATGCTGCGCGACAGGACAGTTCCTAAAACGCTTTACGTCATTGGCGCAGCACTGACGCTCATCGCCCCGTATTCGGTGCTGCCCAACCACGTTAATGCTTACTACGAACTGATTTGGCTGCCATTCATCATTGGTTCGGTTTATGTCGCGCTCGCAGAGGTGATGAAAACGAGAACGACACCAGCTCTGCGCGCGTATCTGGCTTGCGCCGTGCTGGCAGCACTCTGTGTTCGGCTGTATTTCGTTGATACACCAGGGCGACTCAGCATCGCTCATTGGTATGACGCGGTTGGATCGGACAATGCCAAGATATTCAAACGTCTTGAAGACAACAAGGCTGCCATCAATGCCGCTCCCTCTGTTTGTGTGTATGGGGCCAATGCGTTCTCACCCTGGTATATGCACAGCGGTCAGTATTTGGCGGCGGTTATGGGCCTGAGTACCGTCTGGAATATCGTCATCGACAAGACTTCGCCTCTTTATCCGGGCTTGCAACAAGGTGCCGTGTCCTCCAAAGGTCGAGTCGTGCTGATAGATACCGAAGCGACTGCAAATTGCATAAAATTTTCGATTGTAGGAACTGAGTGATGCGTACACTTGCAGCCGTATTTGTTGGAAAAAGTAACAATCTGACCTTTATCCGATTGCTTGCAGCGCTGGCAGTCATCTACGGTCACACCACTGCAATTGTGCCTGGCGCTACGCCTGACTGGATTGTAGTGACGACAGGGTATGCGTTTGCTGGCGGCGTGGCAGTCGATCTATTTTTTCTGATCAGCGGCTTCTTGGTCACTGCCAGTATTCTGAACAGCGGCGTGAGGAACTACGTAGTATCACGCGTGTTGAGGATATACCCGGCGCTCTGGGTAAACTTGGTACTGGTCACCTTTGTACTTGGGGGTATTGTTACAACCCTGCCGCTGACCGAGTATCTCGCAGAACCAGATACTTGGACGTACTTCAAGGGATTGGCGTTGACTTATCAAGGCGGCTTCTTCTTGCCTGGGGTTTTTACACAGAATCTAAACCAAGCAGTGAATGGTTCGATCTGGTCAGTGCTCATCGAAGTCTGGCTTTACTTGGCCGTTCTAGGTTTCTATCTCTTCGGCTTGATGAACAGCCGGGCGCTTTTCAACACCCTATTTTTCGTGGTCATCGTTGCTATCTGGTCTGACAATACCTGGCTTCCGACCTCTCTCCAGGGGACTACGCTGCTGCATGTTTCGCTGTTCTTTTACATAGGTTCTTTTTTATACCTTAACAGAGACAGCGTGCCTGTCAGCCCGTACTTTTTATTGTTCGCGCTGTTTTTGGCGGGTATCACGCTGAACACCGATAGATTTGCATTTGGCTACATCCTGTTGATGGTCACTTTTTTCTGCTCGGTGAGTTTCTCCAAACAATTTGCCTGGATGGACAAATGGGGCGACTACTCCTACGGCGTTTACCTGTACGGCTGGCCAGCCCAACAATTCACTGCATGGGCATTCCCGCATTTTTCCGGTGCGCAGAACTGCGTGACTTCCATGGTCATCGCGCTGGCCTGTGGCGTTGCTTCATGGCATTTGATAGAGAAACGAGCATTACGCCTCAAAAAACATTTTTTCAAGAAAAACGGCACTCCCGCAGTTAACTCCGAATTGAACACCCAAGGAGCATCGATATGATCCCCCTCTTTTCCGACGTAGCAATGAACAGGAACCTGGACTTCCTTGGTGCAGTCAAGAAAGTTCTCGATCGCCACTGGTATGTCCTGGGAGAAGAAGTCACCGGCTTCGAGTCGGAATTTGCTGACTATGTCGGTGTGGGTTATTGCGTCTCCATGGCCAATGGCACCGATGCCATTGAAATCGCCTTGCGCAGTGTCGGCGTCGAGAGCGGCGACCTGGTCGTGACCGTGGCCAATGCCGGCTTCTACAGCAGCACCGCGATTCACGCCGTGGGTGCTACACCGCTTTACGTCGATATCAATCCTTCTTGCATGACCATGTCGGTCGACGCCCTGGCTGAAGCCCTCAAATTCAAACCCAAGTGCGTGATCGTCACCCATCTCTACGGGCAGATGGCTAACATCAAAGAGTTGCTGGCCCTGGCCCATGCAGCCGGCGTTATGCTGATTGAAGACTGTGCTCAATCCCACGGCGCAAAAACCGACGGTCATCAGGCAGGCAGTTGGGGCGATGCAGCCTGCTTCAGCTTCTACCCAACCAAGAACCTTGGCGCCATGGGTGATGGGGGAGCAGTTGTGACCAACAATGACGAACTGGCCGCCAGACTCAAGACCTTGCGTCAATACGGTTGGTCGTCCAAGTACCACGTAGGTCATGCCGGTGGCAAAAACAGCCGCCTGGATGAAATGCAGGCTGCCATTCTACGCATCAAACTGCCGCTGCTCGATTCCTGGAATGCTTCTCGCCGCGACATCGCTTTCCGTTACAATGAGGCCTTTGCCAACCTGGGCTTTGATGCTCTGCCCTCGGTAGACGATTCATTTGCCGCGCACCTTTACGTCGCGCGCATTCAGAACCGCGATGCATTTCGCGAGTTTCTGAAGAGCGAAGGTGTTGCCACTGACGTCCACTACCCGGTGCCGGATCACTGGCAAGCAGCCTACACCCAGCCTCGCGTAGCCGGCTCCATGGAAGTCACCGACAGCTCATGTAAAAACCTAGTGACTCTGCCTTGTTTCCCTGGCATGGCCGATGAAGCAGTCGACACTGTCATCGCAGCTGTCAAAAAATACTTCGAACAATGAGGAGCAACATCGCTTGCTAACGCTAGTCATTCCTGTTTACAAGAACGAAGGCTCATTGCCAGATTTGTTGATCGCTATCGATGGATTGAACAGCAAGTTAGCAGGCGATTTCGAAGCGGTTTTTGTGATTGACGGTAGTCCGGATCGTTGCTACGAGATCTTGAGACAGCAGCTGCCAAAACAGCGCTTCGAATCACAACTCGTATTGCTTTCGCGTAACTTCGGCTCGTTTCCGGCAATCCGGGTGGGGCTGTCGGCCGGCAGGGGCGATCGTTTTGCGGTCATGGCTGCGGACTTGCAGGAGCCACCGGAGCTGGTGCTTGAGATGAACACGCAACTGCTGACCGATCAGTACGATGTTGTGCTCGGTGTACGCGAAGGGCGGGATGATCCGCTTCTCTCGCGTCTTGCCTCCCAGGCCTTCTGGAACCTTTACCGTAGATACGTGGTGTCCGAAATACCGGAAGGCGGCGTGGATGTTTTCGGTTGCAACAAAGCCTTCCGCGACACGCTGCTGACTCTTGACGAAAGGCACAGCTCGCTGATCGCGCAGATCTTTTGGCTGGGATATCGTCGCAAGACTATTTCCTATACCCGCCTGAAGCGTGAGCATGGCACATCGGCCTGGACCTTCTCCAAGAAGGTGAACTACATGATGGACAGTATCTTTGCCTTTACTGACCTGCCCATCCGACTGCTCACGCGCCTGGGCGGTGTAACCACCGTTCTGGCTGCCGGCTTCGGCATCGCCGTTACCATCGCGCGTCTTCTAGGACTGATCACCGTCTCGGGCTACGCGATGACCATTAACGTTATCGTCTTTCTAGGGGCCGCAAATCTGTTAGGCCTTGGGATCGTGGGCTCATACGCGTGGCGTACCTACGAGAACACTAAGGCCCGACCACTAGCCATCCCGATGAGTACTGAGAGTTTCAATCATGAAAAATGAAAGCGCGGAGTACTTCGTTCACCCTAATGGGCTTTGCGAATCTCCCCATGTCGGCAAAGACACCAAGATCTGGGCATTTGCGCACGTTTTGCCTGAGGCTCGTCTAGGTTCCGAATGCAATATCTGTGACAACGTCTTTATTGAGAACGACGTGGTCATTGGTGACCGCGTCACGATCAAGTGCGGGGTTCAAGTGTGGGATGGTATCGAGATCATGGACGACGTGTTTATCGGTCCCAATGCTACCTTCACCAACGATCGCTTCCCGCGCAGCAAGCAGTACCCGGACGAATTCCTGCGCACTATCGTCAAATCGAAAGCGACGATTGGCGCTAACGCAACCATCCTGCCCGGTCTGACCATCGGCGAAAACGCTATGGTAGGAGCCGGCGCAGTGGTGACTCGGTCTGTCCCGCCTTTTGCGATCGTAGTTGGTAATCCGGCAAAAATCATCGGCTACGCCGATGCGGTCGGGAACACCAACGAGAGCATGAAAGTTTCTGCTTCGTCCAAGCCTGCGGTGCGCGGTACCAATGTCAACGGCGTAACGCTGCATACCTTCAAAGCTGTTCCCGACCTGCGTGGCAGCCTGTCCGTAGGTGAGTTCGAGCGCGAGATACCGTTCAGCCCGAAACGCTATTTTCTGGTCTATGACGTACCGACTGCCGATACGCGTGGCGAACACGCCCACCACAAGTGCCACCAGTTCCTGATTGCCGTCAGAGGCAGCATTCGTGTCGTCGTGGATGACGGTGATACTCGCGAAGAAATCACCCTGGATCGTCCCAGCATGGGCTTGTATCTGCCCCCGAAAACCTGGGGAATCCAGTACAAGTACTCTGCCGATGCAATGTTGCTGGTGTTTGCATCCGACTACTACGATTCAGACGACTACATCCGCGACTATGGCGAGTTTGTACAACTGATCAAATCGCAAAAACAGGTTTAGCCGGATGTCAAGGCGAAAGTCACTAGTCGACTTGATCAAGTTTGTAATTGGCGGCGGTATCAACACCGCCTTTACCTTTGGCTTGTATTTCGGCCTACAAGTCATCATGCCTTATCAGGTGGCTTACGCCCTGGCATTCGCCACCGGCATCGTGTTTTCGTACTGTTTTAATGCAGCGATTGTATTTAAGACGCCCATAAGCTGGAAAGGGTTCTTCGCATTCCCCATGGTGTATCTGGTGCAGTACTTGCTGTCGGCAGTGCTGCTGACTGTCTTCGTCGAACGGTTAGGCATTCCCCAAAGCATCGCACCGCTGGTTGTCATCGTCGTGACCATCCCCGTTACTTTCGTGCTGACACGCTGGTTCCTGAGCCGAACGTAGGCCGTCGTCACCACGCTAAAATTTGTAAAGGAAAGACTTAATATGAAAATCATGTGTACTGTTGGCACACGACCAGAAGCCATAAAAATGGCTCCGGTCATTCTGGCGCTCAAAGAACAACCCTGGGCAGATGTCCGGGTTTTGGCGACCGCACAGCATCGACACATGCTTGATCAGGTCATGACCTTCTTTGATATCGTCCCCGATATCGATTTGAACATCATGAAACCCAACCAGACACTTACCGAGCTTACCGCACGCCTTTTGCTGGAACTGGACAAGGTCCTGCTCGACGAAAAACCGGATGTCGTTCTGGCTCAAGGTGACACCACCACGGTTTTCGCAATGGCCCTTGCCTGCTTTTACCGCCGCATTCCATTTGGTCATGTGGAAGCGGGCTTGCGCACTTGGGACATGCAGAATCCTTTCCCTGAAGAAGCGAACCGTGTACTAGCCGGTCGTTTGACTCGCTGGCATTTCGCCCCGACCGAAAGCTCGAAAGCCAATCTGTTGCGCGAAGGCATCCCGGATCAAAGCATTACCGTGACCGGTAACACCGTGATCGATGCTTTGTTGATGACAGCCGCTAAAGACCTGACACTGGATATAGAACTCGACGACAGTAAACGCTTGATTCTGGTCACTTCGCATCGAAGAGAAAACTTCGGCACCCCCTTCTTGGAGATTTGCCGCGCGCTCAAAACGCTTGCAGAACGCAATAGCGATGTAGAAGTCCTCTATCCGGTTCATCCGAACCCGAACGTTAAAGACATCGCCTACGAAATACTGGGTGGTGTACCAAACATCACTCTGTGTGGGCCACTTGACTACGCCCCATTCATCGCCGCGATGAAGAAGTCCTACTTGATCATTAGTGACTCCGGTGGTGTCCAAGAAGAGGCGCCTGCGTTGGGCATTCCGGTATTAGTCTTACGCGACGAAACAGAACGACCGGAAGCCGTTGAAATGGGCGTTGTCAAACTTGTTGGGCCAAATTACGACCGAATACTGGAAGAAGCGCAGACCCTGTTGGACAGCACCGAAGCCTACAAGGATATGGCTAGGGGCGTGTCGCCATATGGTGACGGCAAAGGCGCAGAGCGTATCGTGGCAGTTTTGAAAGAGTTTTGCATTTAATGCGTCTGGTCTACTTATCACCGGTACCGTGGGCAAGCTTTGCCCAACGGCCACAAAAGTTTGTCAGTTGGTTCCATGAAAAGACCGGTGGAGATGTGCTGTGGTTGGATCCTTATCCCAGTCGTTTCCCATGCTTGGAGGACTTCAAAAAAATAGGTGTCAGCGATAGAACAGAAGTGGATGGGCATGAACCGTGGCTGACTGTATTGAAGCCTAAAGCACTTCCTATAGAGCCATTGCCTGGGTCTGGACTGATCAATGGAAGTCTGTATTGGTCTAAACTTCTAAAGGAGGTAAAGGCGTTCGCAGATAGCCAAGATGTTTTATTGGTCATTGGTAAGCCGACGGTACTTGCGCTAAAGCTATTAAAGCTTCTCGATAGCCACACATCGGTGTACGACGCCATGGATGATTTTCCAATGTTTTACACCGGAATCTCTAAGGCAGCGATGACACTCAGGGAGCTACGGGTCGGCCGTAAGACCAATATAGTAATTACGTCTTCGACAAGACTCAGAGAGAAGTGGGTAAAACAAAAATCAAATGTAAGATTTGTACCTAATGGACTTGACCCTGCTCTGTTGCCGCACGCAAAAAATGAATGTGTAAGTGTAGGCTCTAAGATATTCGGTTATCTCGGTACTGTTGGTGCATGGTTTGACTGGGAATGGATAATTCAACTTGCTTATTCGCGCCCTTACGATTTTGTCCATATTATAGGGCCTGTATTCAATTCATGTGGTATGACGCTACCGAAAAATATCAAATTATTTCCTCCTTGTAGTCATAAAGATGCGCTGGTTAGGATGTTATCCTTTGATGTCGCGCTTATCCCTTTTTTAAAGAATGAGCTGACATCATCTGTAGACCCTATCAAGTACTATGAGTACAGGGCTTTGGGCTTGCCGGTAATTTCCACTAGCTTTGGTGAAATGGTGTATAGAAAGCAGCTGGATGGTGTATACCTGTGTGATAGTTCTGCAGAAATGAAGCCTGCCATAGGAAAGGCTCTGAATTACCAAGCCACCACTGACTTCGCCAATGACTTTAAATTTGCTAACAGTTGGGAGGCAAGATTCAACTCATTAGAGTTGATTTAGTGATCACTACCTCGGTGCAGGAACTTCTTGGCGCCGTCTTACATTGTTTACGGTGCCATATGAGCAAAAATTCAAATTTATATTTTGCGTCGAAAGTTAGTCTTGCGGAATTGATTGGCCAGTATCAGCGTTTTTTTGCATTCGTCATTGCAGTCCTGATTTTTGTATTTTTACATATTATCAAAGGTGTTGCGGAGTTCCCCTGGGATGCCGGCGGTTATTGGCGATTGAGCGCTACTGAAATACTTTTTGACTTTCCGAAAGAAATCAGAGGCTATTTTTATCCTGCTCTGCTCTCTCCGGCAAGGTATTTTTCGGATGTATTTCCTGCCCTAGGCCTCGCACCTTATCGAATTATCTCGTCAGTTATTATTCTTATTTT
>Ga0181596_10002469_pt1 | contig 17791 bp, 9 predicted proteins | sample 041ome_6_FD_148655 | JGI IMG/M metagenome (GOLD analysis project Ga0181596, IMG submission 148655) | Coastal salt marsh microbial communities from the Groves Creek Marsh, Skidaway Island, Georgia - 041402US metaG (spades assembly) | ecosystem: Environmental > Aquatic > Marine > Intertidal zone >... | reverse complement strand
CCATACATCGACCGTCACGCGCCCCATCACCGCCACCGTAAACCCCGATCGTCCCCCACACCCACGCCCCACACGGGTGGGCCCACGACGACCCACGCCCCGTACCCCGTACATCCATCCACCAATCATCACCACGCGCGACGTGTCGACACCGTCGTCCGCGTCAGCACCCCGAACCTCGAGGTCGCGCTTTTGTCGCGCGCGCATCGATGTCGCGGGGGTGTCGTCCCTGATTGTGATTCGTCGAACGACCGGGTCCACGCGCGCGCGGGATCTGTGGGCGAGATATTTTGCTGACGCGATCGATCGATCGATCGATGCGATCGATGCGCCGATCGCGCGGCGGTATACCGCGACGCACGACTGCGCCGCGCATCGAACGAACGAACGAGAGATCGATCGAGACCGCGCTAAACGCATCTCGCGTGCGTATTTTTGAGTGTCTGTGTGCGGCGTCGACGTGACGTGAGGTACGCAGGAGGCGCGCGCGGGAATTTGGAATTGGTGGCATCTTGTTTCAAGATCTGGGATCGCGAGGATCGCGGGCGCGGGGCGCGCGCGCGCGTGTGTGTGTGTGGGTGTGGGGGCGTGGGATGTATGGGACTGACGGTGTGTTGTTTTGTATCGCGTGATCGCAGGGCATACGTGACATATATACAGAGAGAAGAATCGGCATTCACAACATGTGCGCCGGACCGAATGGGGACGCGGTGAAGGCGTTGGCGCAAGAGCCGACGACGCGTAAAGCCGAGGCGTTCGCTGCGGATATCGCTGCGCGCGTGGCGGATGTTGCGATTGATATTCCTGAGCGACTTGCGTTGGCGCAGGACGTGACGGCGGCGATTACGTTGAAGGTGGCGACGATTGAGTCGGCGCTCATCCGCGACGCGACGTTGCACGGGGCGTTGTTGCAAGCGTGCTCGGATAAAAAGTCGCCTGAAGTTGGCGAGGCTGCGCTCGAAGCGTTGCTCGCGCTCGCCAAGTCGACGAATGATTTCGTTGTGGGTGAACTCGTGCCGAGCGTGTTGAATGCGCTCGACCCGAAGGAACGCTGGCAGACGCAAGTCGCGGCGGCGAAGACGCTGGCCAAGCTTTCGGCGTGCGCGCCGCAAGTGACGTCATCGTTGCTCACGACGATTTTACCCGTCGTGACGTCCATGGTGAACGATGCGAAGCAAGAAGTTGCGGATGCCGCGCGCGAAGCGTTATCGGCGTTGTGCCACACCATTGATAATCGCGACGTTGAACCGTTCATCGACTCGATGGTCGCCGCAACGGTGGATCACGAGCAAACGGATGAGTGCGTGCAAAAGCTCGCGTCGACGACGTTTGTGCAAACCGTTACGGCGGCGCCGCTCGCGTTGATTTCGCCAATCTTGCTTCTTGGTTTCCGCTCTCGCGCCACCGCCACGAAGCGTTTGTCCGCGGTCATCGTGAACAACATGTCCAAGCTCGTTGAAGATCCGGAGGACGCCGCGCCGTTCTTGCCCAACTTGATGCCCGCCGTGGAAAAGGCGAGTGACCAAATCTCTGATCCGGAAGCGCGCGCGGTGTGTGGTAAGGCATTTGAGCAGCTCAAGTCGATCGACGATCGTTTGAAGGATGCGTCCTTCAAAAGCCGTCGCGCGGACTTCGCCGCCGTCAAGGCTGTGGTCGCCAAGCACCTCGCGTCGGCGCCCGTCGACGAAACGCTCTTTGACTATTACGCCATCATCGTGTGCGCGGCGGTCAACGCCAAGTGCCAAGATTATGATTTCGAAGAAGCCTTCAAGGCGGCGAGCAAATCGACGATTGACATCAAGACTGTTCGCGCCTTGTACGCCGACATTGAAAAGATGTACGGCGACGCAGAGCAAGAGGATGACGACGACGACACCGCCGACGTCTTGGCGGACTGCCAGTTCACGTTAGCGTACGGTTCCAAGGTGTTGTTGCACAATACGAAGCTCAAGTTGAAGCGCGGTCATAAGTACGCCTTGCTCGGCGGTAACGACAGCGGTAAGTCTTCTTTGATGCGCGCCATCGCAAACGAACAAGTCGAAGGCTTCCCGCCCGCGACTGAATTGCGCACGGTGTTTGTCGAGGCGGACATCATCGGTGAACTCTCTGATTTGCCGTGCGTTGATTACATCCTCGCCGATCCCCGCATCAAAGAGGCTGGCATCACCGAACAAGTCGTCGAAAAGATGTTGCTCAACGTCGGCTTTGGTGAAATGCAAAACGGCGCGCGCAACTTGGTCACCTTTTTATCGGGAGGCTGGCGTATGAAGCTCGCCCTCGCGCGCGCGATGTGCTTGAACGCCGACATCTTATTGATGGACGAACCCACGAATCACTTGGATGTCATGAACGTGAAGTGGGTTGAAGAATACTTGAAGTCTTTGACCGACGTCACCGCGGTGTTGGTGTCCCACGACTCTGGTTTCATCGATCGCGTGTGCAACAACATCATCTCTATTGAAAACTTAAAGTTGAAGCAATTCTCGGGTAACTTGACGCAATTCGTCGAAAAGAACCCCAAGGCTAAGTCCTTCTTTGAACTCAAGAGCTCGACTGGTTTCGTCATGCGATTCCCCCAACCAGGTTTCATCGACGGCGTCAAGTCCAAGGGTAAGCCGTTGATGAAGATGGCCAACTGCACGTACACGTACCCGGTGAACAAGGAGCCGACGGTAAAGGATGTCACCGTGCAAGTGTCTTTGGCCTCTCGTGTCGCATGTGTCGGTCCGAACGGTGTGGGCAAGTCCACCATGATCAAGCTTCTCACGGGCGAGGTTATTCCGCAAGAAGGCACAGTGTGGAAGCACCCGAACGCTCGCGTGGCGTACGTCGCCCAGCACGCGTTCCACCACATCGAGCAACACCTCGACATGACGCCGAACGAGTACATCCGCTGGCGTTACCAACACGGTGACGACAAGGAAGCGTTGCAAAAGGATACCATGACGTTGACTGCCGAGGAAAAGGAACGATGCAAGCTCCCAGTGCCGGTGGACTTGGGTAACGACGAAAAGGGCAATCCGATCAAGGTGAAGATGGTCATCGAAAAGCTCACCGGAGGCCGCAAGCAAGTGAAGAAGGAATACGAATACGAAGTGCAATTCGTCGGGCGTGACTACAACTCCAACCGCTACATCCCGGCCAGCCGTCTTTCCAAGCACGGTTTCGACAAGCACATGAAGATTGTCGATGAGAAGGTCGCGGCTCGCGCCGGCGCCATGCACACGCCGCTCACCACGGTCAACGTCGAAAAGCACCTCGAAGCCGTTGGTTTAGACAAGGAGTTTGGCACGCACACGCGTATGTCTGCGCTTTCTGGCGGTCAAAAGGTGAAGGTTGTCATCGCCGCGGCGATGTGGAACTGCCCGCACATTGTCATTTTGGATGAGCCGACCAACTACTTGGACCGCGATTCGCTCGGCGCGCTCGCCGGCGCCATCGAAACCTACGAAGGTGGTGTCGTTATGATTACGCACAACAACGAATTCTGCTCTGCGCTTTGCCCTGAAACGTGGCTCATGCAAAAGGCTGCTGACGGTATCGCCCGCTGCAACTGCAAGGGTGACGCCGAATGGATGGCCAAGGCTTCCAAGGAAGCCGTCACCGCCGCAGCGACCCTCGACGAGTACACCGATGCGTTGGGTAACGTTGTTGAAGTCAAGAAGAAGACTGTCGCGTGCAGCAAGGAAGCGAAGAAGAAGGCAAAGCTCAAGGCGAAGCGCCTCGCTCGAGGCGAAGTCGTCACTGAAAGCGACGAGGAAGACTTTGAATATAATGATGAATAAAAGCGCCGAAACAAACGCTCGCCGATGACGCGCGTCGTCGAAAATGATACATCTCAGTATAACATGTTGTACCGTTTGAAAACATAATCACCATCACTAGCAATGACACTAGTTCATGCATTTACAATACGCACATACCAATTTTCCATCCATTGATCACCGCCGCTCCACGTACGCTCTCGCTTGATGCCCTGCGCAAATAATCCAGAAGAGTCCAGAGTCCAGGAGTCCTTAAGTGTTTAATTACAATTATATCTAATGATGGGGACGTCGCGCAGAAGCTTTATCGCCAAAGAATGAGAATAAAGACTGCTGCGTCGTCTTAGACGGAGCTGGTGCATGCATCGGTCGAGCATTCGCCGCCACCGGCTTCAACGGGCTTCTTTTTTGCACGTTTTCATGCTCCTTTAAGGGCGAAGTAGATTGCCTCCGCATGCGAATTTGTTCTTGCCATCGGCGTAATGCCTCCATGTCTCGCTTCAACGCCGCATCTGCCGCCGCTTTCTTACGGGCTGCGATGATTTCCGCCTTGGATGGTTTCTTCGGCGGTCGTAACATGGCGGCGAGTAGGCGCGTGAGTCGAGTCTTAAGAGGCGCCACATCGGGCCATTCGCGCACTTCATGGTATTCACCGTCATCGAAAACACCAGTGCGCACGGCAAAACGAAGTGTCTTGTCGTGTCTGATGCAGTCTAACTGGGATTGAAGATCACGAGTGAATCCAGGAGTGAAACCGTAACGCAACGAACCGCGGAGAAGGTGCTCGTCGTCCTCCGCAGTCCACCATTCCGCTGGAATAGACGCCTTGGGACCTAGAACGGGTAACGTAAATTCAGACTTTTCTCGCGGCATGCCTTCCATCTTGGTTGTTTGCTTGTCCTTGTCGTCGCCGGCGTCGTCGTCGATATCTATTTCGACAGCCTCGATGAGCTTGGCGAGGGCGTCTCGTTCCTTCATTCGCTGTGCGCGGCGCGGCGCGCCTCGACGTAGTTTCTGCCACAACACTCGACTTCCTAACGCATTAGCCGCAGCAGCCGGCACGAGAATCTCCTCCATAGCTTTTTCCATTGCTATTTTTGTTTCTTCAGAGTCTTCACTGTCGTCATCACCATCGTCTTTGTCATTCGCGCCTTCGTCGGCGTCTTCGTCGTTGTCCTTTTCGCTCGCCTCTTTCTTCTCAGAAGTGTTTCCGGCTCGGCATTTATCGATGACGGCGAACATTTCTAGGAGGGTTTTCGCTACCGCGAATTTTTGTTCAAGTGGTCGATCGACATGATCGCATCCATTAATGACTGCACGGCGAGTATCTCCGTTTGGCGCGCCGAAAGCGCCGAGCGCGTCGATGACCGCCCACACGTCGTTATTCGTCCAGTTATTCCTGAGCTCCTCTTTAGCCTTCTCCGCTGCTTCCTTCGCCGCCGCTCGTGCAGATTCACGGGCTTCACGGCTCATTTTCTTTTCTTCCTCGCGTCGGCGCTTGGCCTCGGCTCGGCGTTCATTGTACGTCATGCGCGAGACTCGCGCATTCGCATTCGGAGATTGCTGTGTGTTTTGGACAATAGCGTGTACTTCCTTGTAGTTCACCTTGCGACGTTTACGTGGACCCTCGACCGCGAATCGTTTATCGATCATGGGCGCAGATGCTTTTTGTTTGGCTGCCTCGATAGCATCGGTGCCGAACGCATTCTCCCAAAACGCTTCGTCGTCGCCTTCGCTTCCTCCGCCGCCAAAAGTGGCAACAGAAAATGAGTTACCCGTTCGTGGACCAACTTCGCGATGTTCAGCGCGACGCGAAAGAATTTGATCAATGTCTTCCGCGGCAAACGCATTCGCTTCTTCGCCTGATGTATCTTTCAACGCCCCGTGCACGCCAAATTTCAACAATTCGTTGATTTTCTGCGCCTGTTCCTTGGCAGATTTCTTCGATTGAACGTCATCACTGTCGCCTCCGCCGAGCACGGCTTCATCGAGACCGTACTTTCGAGCCGCCGTTTCAAACAACGATTGTTCATACGTATCTTTCGTGATGAATCGATACACCTTGACCTCCTTCGTTTGACCGATTCGGTGACAACGCGCCATGGCTTGTAAATCATTCTGCGGGTTCCAATCAGAGTCGAAGATGATCGCCGTATCGGCCGAGGTGAGGGTGATGCCCATACCACCAGCGCGGGTGGATAACAAGTACACAAAGCCCTGACCTTCGGTGTTGAATCGATCGATGCCAGCTTGGCGATTTTCGGCCGACGTCGTCCCGTCGAGTCGCTCCGTCTCATACCCAGAAGCATTCATAAAGTCCTGAATAAGATCCAAAACCGTAGTAAATTGCGAGAAAATCAACACCTTGTGCCCATCACGTTTCAATTTCGCGAGAAGTTTGGAAAGTAAGCCCATCTTACCGCTACCTTCGGTGAGGAGTTGCAGCGGCGTCGGCGCGGCTTCGCCCTTCTCGGCGGCGGCGGCTAATCGCTTGTCAGTGTAATCTTGTTCCAGACCGTCGCACAAGAACGGATGATTGCAAATCTTACGAAGTTCCATAGAGAGATTTCGAAGCTGAGGAACACTCTTAACTTTCTGCCCTTCCAACAAAACATGGATTTGGTTTTCGTACAACGCGCGATAGTACGCACGCTGCTGCGCCGTGAGCTCAACCCACACTACAACCTCTTCTTTGGCGGGAATCTTTTCCACGTCTTCCTTCATGCGACGCAACATGCGCGGCTTCAAAACCTCACGAAGGCGCAACACTTGCTCAGCGTCTACGTCACCAGAAGCATCGCAGTACTCATCTTGAAAGTCCTCCCACGAATCAAACTGTCGAGGGTCGAGAATGTGTAACATGCCAAAGAGCTCTTTGATGTTGTTCTGAATTGGCGTACCCGTGAGCAACAACAACCAATCGTACCTCAACGCAGTTACCGACGCGGTGGTTTGCGAGTTGATATCCTTGAGCTTGTGAGCCTCGTCGACGACAACCATGGCCCAAGAAAATTGTTCAAACAACTCTGTGTTGCGGCGGACGTTTTCAAAACTCACGAGCATGACGTCAAACTTCACGTTACGCGTGCCTTGGACGTAGAACTCGTATTCGGCGCACAACTCACGGTCGGCACCCGAACCATCGTAAACGATCACGTTCATATCCGTCCACTTCTCCATCTCGCGCTTCCAGTGACCGAGCGTCGTGAGCGGCGCGACGACGCACATCGGCTGTCGCCGGCGAAGCAATTTTGTTCGCGCGTACTCCATCACAGAAATGCACTGCGCAGTCTTTCCGAGACCCATTTCGTCGCCCAAAATGACGTTTCGCCCGCGACAATAGTTATTGATCATCCATTCAAAGCTCGTGACCTGATATTCGCGAAGAGCCATGTTATTTTTAAACGTCGGCGGTTCCGGTCTGCCGCGCGGCATCTCCTTAATATCCATCGCCTTGGGCGCTGAGAATCGGTGATACCTCGCCAAGCACGCACGGTCGGCATCGGAATTTAGACTCGCTTCCGCCTCCCACGTCGCCGCAGCATACCCCAAACCACACCACTTTACCAAAAACTCTGTCGAGCCTTCCTCCTCGCCTTCTCGATGCGCCACGACGCGGTCTACGACGGTGTAATGCTCCGCAAAAGGCATATCCTGCGCCTCCACGCGCTCATGCTTACGCATAAACGCCGTCAACTTATGAGGCGCCTCCACGTTCAACGTCTCCGCGGTTTCCCACGAACATCGGCGGTAGCTCACGCCTTCCCACTTGACGCAAAATTCAAGCCCGGCGTCCTCCGTCGGGCGACAGTACACAATCTTCTCCACCACGTCCTTGTCCTCATCGTCCTCTCCCGCATCGACATCCATGTCACCCTCATCGCAACTCGTCATTAAATCTGCATCGTCATCGGAATCAATCTCCTTGAACGACGCGACGGTCGCCGCCGCCGCGCGTCTCGTCGGTCGAGCGTCTCTCGCGCCGGCGGTAGCAACCTTCGCGTACTCCTCCGCGTCCTCGTCTTCGTCCGATGACGTCGCGCTCGCGTCGTCAGATATTGCATCGTCATCGTCATCGTCGTCGACGTCGTCGCTCGCGGGATCACTCAACGACCCGTCGTCGTCGTCGTCATAATCTTTTGGCGATTTTGAACGCGCACTCACATCAACCACCGCCCGTTCCGTCGCCGTGTACGCGAACGACTCGAACGGCGGGTGCAGCGCGCGCGCGGACAACGCGCCGTCGCCCGCGCCCGCGCCGGCGGCGCCGTCGTCGCGCGCGGACATGGACCGTCGCGCGTCAATGTGTGCCGACAGCTCGGATTCAGTTTGAATTTTTGCCCGCATTCGCTCGCGCGCATGCGGCGGCGGCAGCGCATGCGGCGGCGCATTAACGCCGCGCTGGCGTGTGCGATGGCGCTGGCGTGTGCGGTGGCGCGAGGCGCGCGCGCGGCGATGGATCCGCGCGCGGGTGCGGCGGCGAACACCATCGATGCGTTCGGAACGACGATGCTGACGGCGACAGCTCCGGAGGCGTGGCGCACGGGCGCACCGAATAGCGCACACACGGCGGTGCGGTTTAATAATCACGCGCGTCGCGCGCTCGAAGTTCTCGCGCCCGCGCGCGCGTGGGACGCCGCGGAGGCGTTTTTATCGCGATTGGATGACGCGCTCGTGAACGACGCGAGCGACGGCGTCGTGTTGCACGAGTTTAATGATTTACCATTCGTCAAGCATTTGGACGTGTCGATCAGATTGGAGTATCACGCGATGCAGCAAAACGGCGTGCTTGATCGATTGGCGACGTGTGATGGGGCGGTCGAGGGTGGGCCGTCGTCGTGTATGGGGTTGCAGCGTTCGGCGGCGTTTTCGCAAATGCAGTCGTGGTGGCGTCGGTTAAAGGAGAGGTATCCGAATGGGCATCCGTATTGGGTGGCAGAGTACTTGGAGTTTGACATGAGTGTTGATGGTGTTGATCCGACGGCGAGTGTGTTTATTGAGCACGTGTCGTTGCATAGTGGGCGGCATGCGGAATTCGTGCCGGCGGTTCGGGAGTACTTTGACGCCATCGGCGCCGCGACCAACGCGCCTTCTAGCGAGGTGCTTTTCAAAAATTTACAGCACGTGGTTGACTTGGCCACGGGTGATGGGTTTAACACGTCGATTTGGTCGGCGGGTATTATGTTTTCTCGCGTGCTCGATGCGGGAAAGGGTGGGATTGAGAGCGTCCGGGTGTTGATTTACTTCAACCGTCACGCCGCGTTAAACTCAAAAGACGCTGAAGAAGACGGGTACGCGAGCGAAAAGACGCGTCAGATGGTGAGATTGTTAGAATTACTCAAATGGACAGGCGATTATGACGAATTCGATCGGATAGATGACTTTTTCACCGATGACGGCGGTATCGGCTCGGTGCTACAAGTGGACGTCCTCGCACGAGAGCCGACAAACGAATCGCCATCCATCATCGGCCCGCGTGTGGGCGTGGAAATAACCGTCGGGCAAACATACGTCAAAGGAAGCGTCATGCCGTATCTCGCATCTCATTTACTGTCCTCTGGATTAGCTCAAAAGGATTGGTTGATGAATTTCACCGACGCGTTGTGCAAGCCGACGAGAGCCGACGCACTCAGCATGCGTTCCCGGCTCCAACGCCCGTGCTTCATAAAGCGTCGCACCGCAGCAGACAAGGTCGAGCTCACCAGAGATCAAACTGGCGCAAGCATGCTACCACCGATATCCGTAAGCGCCAGTCACTTCAAGTTTATCGTCCAGCCCGGCCGGTCGTTGTACGCCAAAGCGTACGTCGGTTCGCAACACACATTCAAGTATTGCCTCGATACCGATTCCATCAGCGTTCCCAACACCGCCGTGAAGTACGAACCGTGCTCAGTGTAGACTATTGTTATGTATAAAGCCAAAAAACGCAGCGCTCGAGCGAGTAGCGAGCGTCAATGACTCGTCGATGTTGCGACGACGACGCGTCACTCTGCGCCTCGACTGTTGACTGCGCTTCAATTCACAAATATTTGCACCGCGCGCGAGACGACGGCGACGAGAGAGACCACGCGCGCGCATCGGAGACAGTAAGATCACGCACGTGTGCGCCGCGAACGCGCGCGCAGATCGACGACGTCGTCGTTTGCGAGCTTTGAGCTGCGCGTCGGGTGAAGAATTCAGCGAACACATCAGAGCGCATGATTCCACCCCGCGAGCGCCCCGAACGGCTTGAGCTGAACACGATCCTCGGCACCGCAGAGTGGGTCACTCGTCGTAGCGGTGAAAACTACTCCGGGCGCGAACGACGGGATCATCGGCACGATGGGAGGGATGATTCGAATAAGCTCGTGTGGAGCGGCGCGCTGAGCGTGACGAGACGAGGGACGGCGGCTCGCCCGGATGAGAAAGTAGATGAGACGATCGGGGCGATAAAACGCGTAGGGAGTGGAGATAAAATTGACGGCCACGGGTCAGCGCAGGCGAGTGATGCGGATGAGAGCGTGATGGACGCGCCGAGGCGGGCGTCGGGCGGTGCTCCGGGGTCAGCGGCGGCGACTATAGATACGTTTGCGAAGCAACATGCGTTGACGTGTCAAATCGTGGCGCAAGCGCCGCCGGCGAATGCAGATATTCCGGGCACGGCGAGAGGAGAGGGATTTGCGCGCGCATCGGCGGCTGGCAGCGCGTTACCAGAAATAGTGCACGCGTCGTGCGTTTCGCCGGGCGACGAAGGGTGGCCCGAGGTTTGGGATCCAGTCGCGCTTTTGAGGTTGTTTCCAGTCTCTGCGCACCATGCGGCATCATTTCAAGAAATCCAGAGTTTATTAAGTGGCGAGTCTACGACGGCGACGGGAGATGAGGAGGCTGAATCTTGGCAAGCGTCGGCGGCGAGGATGGAGCTTCCGGACGGTTACGTGATGTTCATTGTCTCAGATGTCGGATTGCCAGATATTGTTTTCGAAGCTGTCGGAGCAAAAACAAATAGCGGTGGAGCGAAGCGCACGGCTACCGAACCAAAACGTTCTCGGCCATTGTGGGCGATAATTCAAAGCTTACTTCCGCTTGCGGCGCCCGAGCCGCCGGCGGCTGTCCCGACGCCAGATATCAAACCCGCGCGTGGAATTCTTCGCGGCTGGACGGCTCCTCTCGTAAAAGAGCCAAATGACGCTGATGATCAAACCAATGCGTCTACGCCACGTGCGGAGGTAGTGGAGGCGGTTCGCATGCCGGAGGAGTTGTCTGGCGTCCACGCGGCGGCCGAGACGACGGATGAAGAAAAGTCCTTGAGCTCAGCGCTTAGTTTAGATCGCGAAGGTATGGGAACGGTGACACCCGTGACGAGTGAGGATACGAGTGAGTTGACGTCCGGGACATCTGAGGTAGAACGTGTGGTGATTAAGATTGGTGATGATGACAAGTTGGACGATTGGCTCTCGCCGCCGCTCGCGAGACGCAAGCGTAAATCTCGAGCTAACATAGGTGTTTCTGGATCTGGAGGATGGGGTTCAGATGGCGAGAACTCGGATGACTCTTCTGGGCGCGAGTTTGCAAAGTTGAAACGCACGGCGACGTCACCAACGGCTTCGCCGAGCTCGTCTGAAGGAGAAGAAGAGTTGGTGCAAATGGAGGGCCAGCACGAAATCCCTTCGAGCGCGGCGGCAATCGCTGCTGTAATTTCTCCCGAGGAACGCGTTCCGAACGTCCCGCTTCCAGGGTTGCGTTTCATGCTGCTAGGTTTCGAGCTGAATCACCCGCACGTTGTGCATTTGATCAAGTCGCTGGGGGAAGAAGGGGCGATTTACGTTGGTGAACCCAAACCAGGTGATGTTGATTTGGTCGTTGTCCATCCGCCATTCTTGCAGCTTTTATCAGCGCCGCAGTTTCCGTTCCACACTTCAGAGTTTATCAGAACCCGCCACACTCGCTTCGCGCTTGGTTTACGCCATCTTGAGTTGTGCGTGGAGTACAAGAGGCAACTCGATCCGCGTTTGGAGACAGCGGAGGTGTTCCCGGAAGGCGTACTCGTTGTCATGGATGATAGCGCGCTAACTGAAGACGAAGACGCACTGCATAGAATCGTTCGATTACTCGCACAGGCTGCAGCGGCGAGTGCGGCTGCGGCTGCGGCAAAGGGAATCTTTCATTACGGTCAAGACGGGACGCGCGAAAATCCGCCGTGGCCGTGGGCTATTAAAGTAGCCAACGGCACCATACAAAAGCTCATGTTGACCAAGCTCCGAATGATGCAAACGAATCCCGAGAAGGCTTGGAAAATTGAGTCCATGATCAAGGCGCTGCACGCGTATAAGCACGCGGGTGATCGCGCTGGTCGAGGCTCGCGGGTGATGGGAATCACGTGGGAGGAAGCGTCACATCAACCCGTCGAGGAGCCTCCACAAGCGGTACGTGATGCGGTGAAGATTGCCGCCAGACATGTATCTATGTGTCGTGCCGTATTTCTCGTCAGTGAAGATCAAAAGACGCTCGTCGCTGCCAAGGGCCACCGAAGCATTCTGTCTGGCTCCGTCCATGACGCGTGCGAGTTTTTAACCGGCTTGGTGCGAGAGATGTGGGCGGAGACCACAGCGGCGCGCACAGGCATGAACGTGCACGATACCAACAACATTCGTCGTCGTAAGACCTTATCAGGCACCCTCAGCAACCAGCAATCCGCGAGTGAGGTGAATTCAGAAGCCGGCGGCGCGCCCGTCGCGCAACTCGACGTCGACGACGAAGTCACCGGCGGCGTCACGCCCGGCAAGCGCGGCGGCAAAAAAGTCGTCAAGTTCCCCACCATGATTGACGACGGCGGTCGTAGCACTCGAAGCCGCGGTCGGTACAGCCCGCCACCGTCGCCCACGAGAACGAATTCTGGACGCACGGGCGACGACACGAGCAAGGACACGTCGAAGACGTCCACGGGCGACGCGCCCACCGACGGCGAAGAAACCCAAAGCCCCGTCGCTGGCGTCCGTCGACGCCGCTTCTGAACACGAACGGTCTGTGTCAACGCACCGCGGTGCGCGCCGCGCGACGCACCGCACGCTCGGCGTTGGATGGCGACCAGGAGACGTGCGAAGATGTGTTGACACGGAGACCCCCCTGTACGCGTACACGTAATAACGCATATACATATTGTAACACATATTAGTAGCATTAGAAATTTATTTATGTCGCACGCGGCGCATTTCCGACCGACCGCTCGCCCCGCGCACACCGCAGATTTCATCTTTACAATAATCATAACAAGAGTACAGTACTACATATCACACACATCGAGAGTCTATTCATAAGCAAACAAATAATCTAAAAGAGGCGCTACACACGCCACAGACATGCTATTCCCGAGCAAGGTGTACCGCTGTCGTTTGCTTAGCGTCTCTGGCCACTTGAAATCGCTCGGAAACGAGTGCAGCCGAGCGACTTCGTTTACGGTAAAATACCGCAGACGTACGGCACCTTGGTCTTCACCAATAACACCGTCCCATGTTGTTTTATCGACTTGTTTATTCGACACGACCGATCCTGTGCCCTTGATGTATTTGAAGTAACTCTTGGTAAAACAGTTGCTCGTAACGTCAAACGCGCTCACTATATCGATCGTTCCTATCGCGCGATCGACATCCACTTGCTTGACCGCGTGATCGCGCCATAGCTTGTCGTCAGAATCACCCCCGCACGAGTCTAAAAATCTAGCTAATGGAGCAACGTTTAAGTTCGCATCATTCGCCGCGTCGTATGACGGAATCCATTCCCGTCGATGCGACAGCGCTCGCGACGGTGGCGAACGCCGAATACCGTCGACTGCGTCGCTAAATTGAGCCGTCGAACGCGCACATAGAAAGTAACGTGGTCGACTGTATGGCACGCCGAAGTCCTTGGGTGTCAGAATGAATTCCTGAACATGGAAATCGAACTCTCGCAGACGCTCCAACAACGCGTCCCTCATGCGGCTCGTTTCAAAGCCAACGACGTTCTCAACAAAAATATACTTTGGACGAGCCTTCATATCACCCATACAATCTACCAAACGCATGAAACTCTCTGCACGCCCATCGTCAACATCAAGCTTCAACCCTTGCCTGGTAAACGGCTGACACGGCGGCGACATCACCCACGCATCCGCGTCGTACTTTTCCAACGTCGCCAAAGGCACGCTCACCAAACTTTTCATCACAGGACGTACGCCGTGATTCATCTCATACGCATCGCACGCGTTAGGATTGACATCAAACGCACCCACGACATCCGTCTTACGCGCAGTCACGCGCCGCAACGCGAAATGCATGGCGCCCACGCCGCAATACAACTCGAGCACCCGCGTCGTTCGCGCGCGCTCCACCTCACCCTCACCCCTCGCGCGCTTCATCTCGCACGCGAGCGGTGCACGCGCACCAGTTTCACCACACACGTCTTATGCCCCACCCCCGTCGCGCCGTGACGCCGCCGTAACCTCCGCCGACGCGCGCCGAAGCGGTTCGTTGAAGATGTAATGTCCACTGACGATGCCCACCGCGATGGCCACGAACGGCGCCGCACCCGATCGCCGGAACGCGCGACCGAACATGCGCGCGCGCGGTGCGTTAAAACTCACCCCTCGCCGTCGATATCACCGTCGCGAGTGCGCGGGCGATGCGCGCGCGCGATTCTGCGGGCGCGAGCTCGATGGAAAACCGCTTCGAGGTTTACGGCTGACGTCACTTTTTCGACGCCGTGACGAGTGACGGTGCGTGCGCGACGGCGATGGGCGACGGGCGACGGGCGACGGGCGACGGCGACGACGGCGACGACGGTGATGGCGATGCGCGCGCGGCGGCGGCGACGACGACGACGACGACGACGACGGGGACGACGGTGCTTTGGGCGCGCTTCTTATCCACCACTGACGACCGAGCGACTGACTGACGAGCGCGTACGTTTTTGGCGAGCGCAGATGTTCGCTTCGACGATGCACACGACCGGGAGCGCGTTTACGGGCGCGCGAGTGACGACGCAGAGCGCGTCGACGCGCGCACGCGCCACGCAAGGGCGCCGAATGATGACCATTCGCGCGCAGGAGATTCAAGTCTCCGTGGACAAGCCGCTCGGGTTGACGCTTTGCGAGCGTAAGGATGGTCGACCGGGCGTGCAAATCGCTGGATGCAAGGGGAACGCCGCGAAGGCGGGTTTGAAGACTGGGGATATCGTCAAGTATCACTCGAGTTTCTTCGGGGATGAACTTTGGCCCGCGGATGCGTTGGCGTTTAGCCGAAGCGCGATCAGCGCGTGCCCAAACGAAGTTGACTTTATCGTCGTTCGTGGTGGTGGCGCCGCGGCGGATTTCGACGTGAAGCGTTTGCCGAAGCGTCCGTCGCCGCCGAGATTCGGGAGAAAGCTGAGCGCGGCGCAAAAGGAGCGCGCGACTCACATTTGCGTCGACTGCGGCTACGTGTACACGTTGCCGACGCCGTTCGGCGAGCAAGCCAAGGGGTACGTTTGCCCGCAGTGCAACGCGCCGAAGAGCCGCTTCGCGTTGTATGACGTCGAAACTGGCCGCGCCAAGGGTGGTGGGTTGTCCACGCCGCTCATCACCGTGGCGTCCACCGTTATCGGTTTGGGCGGTATCGCGTACCTCTTGAAGGATTTGCTCTAATCTTTCTCTTTTTGTACACCCAACGCCGATTCAACACACCACGGTAATAACTACACTACACTGATTCTATTATTTATTCATACACCGCGTTCGTTGCTACTGCGCTCTAAAATTTCGTCGCGGGTCATTGTTCACGTTTGTTTAACCGCTCCCAAAGTCGTCGTCGTCACCGTCGTCAACCATGTCCTCGTCTACGTCTTCGACCTCATCCGCGCTCTTTTTCGCCGACCGCACCGGTTTTGGAAACACGCACGATATGTTCGCCGCGGGTAGATTTTTATACACCACCGTCGCCGCGTCGACTTGGTCTTGGAATTTACAGCGTCGCACGACGACGAATCCTTCATCCTTTGTCGGCGGCGCGTTGTCCTTCTGCCGATGCTGCCTCTGCACCACGCGCAGCGCAAACTCGCCCTGCACGCCGCCAGGATGATTCACTCTCGCCGCCGCACGTTTTGCGTACACAGATATCGGCTGATTGAACCAAATACTGTGCAAAGCGCACGGCGGCGTAGCCGTCTTCGCGAGCGCCACGAAATCCTCGCGCTGCTGCACCGACAATCCGCAACGGTCAATGACGACGTGTTTACCCTCCTCGAGCGCACGTTTCGCCGCACGTATGCACTGCTGCCGAGAACCACGTTTACCATTCGATATCGTATCCTGATTCGCCGCCGCCCAGCGCCCAGTGGCGACGAGCTTGGCGCTCAGAGTCGATTTGCCGGCGCCACTTTCGCCGCACAAAACGAGAACAACAGGCGATGACGGCGCGTCGCATCGCCCACCGAACACGCCGACGCCAGGTGCCGGCCCACGAGACACTCTCGAGCGCGCAGGCGCAACCTGCCTCCATCCATCGCCATCATCAACGGATAAATCTACGACGTCGCCCGCGTCGGTGGATAAATCCACGACGTCGCTCGCGCGCACCCTCGCCTCCTCCTCCGCCGCGCGCACGGCGTACGCCGCGCAATCCACGAGCGCATCACACTTCGCGCTCTCCACCAGCCACTCCGCGCGCACGCGCACCGCACGCGACGACGCGAACACCGACGACGACGACGACGACGACGCTACAGATGCTCCAACGACCACGTGCGTGACCGAATCAACGTCGTCCCGTCCCGCGACGACGACGCGCGCGCCGAGTTTCGCCGCGACGCGCGCGAGCACGTGTGCACGCGTCGCGCTCACGCCGCTCGCGGCGTCAAAGGCGATGACGACGGGCGAGGACGGCGGCGACATGGCGCGCGCGCGCCAGTGTGGCGCGCAGCAACCATCGGCGTCGTCGTCGACGGCGGTGACGGCGAAGGCGATGTCGATGGCGAGGGCGGCGTCGGTGACATCGACATCGACGTCAACGTCGCGCGTGGTGCTCTCGGCGGCGCTGGCGTTGGCGCTCGCGGCGCGTTTGGTGATGCAAAAGCAGGACCATGAACTCGAGCTCGGGACGTTAAAGGATGCGCTGGAGGTTGAACGCACGGCGAGGGTTGGGTACGAGGCGCGCGTGCGGGCGTTGGAGCGTTGGCCGTGGTTTGCGTTTCGGCGCACGGGGGATTTGATGACGACGACGACGAAGACGACGAGCGCGGTTGGTTCTCGAGAGAAGTCGAGCGACGAGCCCAGTCAGCGGATGTTTTAAACGCGGAGTGTAGTATTGCTATAGAGTCATGATGAATTAAATATTGAACGCTATTATTGATGAACACATGTGTACTCTCATGTCTCGTCGTCGTTTGTGTCGGTGAGCACGCGGGAGACGTACGGCGCGAGCGCGAGCGCGGCGGCGAGACGAAGCGGAACGAACAGACGCACGACGTTGATGAACACCGCCCCAGCGCCGAGAAGTTTCGCTTTATCCGCAGTGTTTGACAAGTCCAACCACGTGCCTTCGGCGACTTTGTACCAACCGATTGCGATCGGGAGTGCGAGTGCCCAGAATGCGAGCTCGATGATGACGTACGACACGGTTCCCGCGACGCCGAATGATTTCACATCCGCCATGGACAATTTTGGTGCATCCTCGCCAGAGTTCAACGCGTAGTAGCTCCAAATCACGCTCGGGAGCGCAATGATACCAATTGCTTTGATATAGCTCGGCTGGGCGAAAAAATCAGCCGCTGGTTCATAGAGCTCGCCGTATTTCACCGCGCAACTGGCGAGCGTCGTCCACAGCGCCAACTTCAGCGCAAAACTAAAACCGTCGTCGATCGCGCGTTCACCTTTGAGCGCGATACTACCGTCACCTACGGTAGTTTTCTCTCCACTCGTAATCGTGTACGCTGCGAGTGCACACCCGCAGTTTCCGAGTAATGTCAATAGCGCTTGAAGCGGCACGAGCGCGTTGATGGAAGGCGCGTTGTAAAAAGCGTGAAACGTACACGCCGTCAACCCT
>Ga0181596_10002459_pt1 | contig 17842 bp, 17 predicted proteins | sample 041ome_6_FD_148655 | JGI IMG/M metagenome (GOLD analysis project Ga0181596, IMG submission 148655) | Coastal salt marsh microbial communities from the Groves Creek Marsh, Skidaway Island, Georgia - 041402US metaG (spades assembly) | ecosystem: Environmental > Aquatic > Marine > Intertidal zone... | reverse complement strand
GAAGTATGTCTGCTTGACCCATAGAATAGCCAGCAAGAACTCGAGCAGCTTCCATGACCTGTTCTTGGTAGACAATAACTCCATAAGTTTCAGATAGAACTGGCTCAAGTAGTTCATGCGGGTAGGTAACCTGACTTCTACCATGTTTTCTATCTACAAAAGTTGTATGCATTCCTGAATTAAGGGGTCCAGGCCTGTATAGAGCTAAAAGAGCTGTTATTTCTTCAAATTTTGTGGGTTTTAGTTTTTTGATTAAATCTCTCATCCCTGTTGATTCCAATTGAAAGACTGCCATTGTTTTACCGGATGACAATAGTTCAAATACCTTGGGATCATTTAATGGAATACTATCTAAATTTAATTGTTCTTCACCATTTTGAAAGGATTTGTTAATAGATTTAACGGCTTTATCAATGACGGTTAGTGTTCTTAATCCTAAGAAATCAAATTTTACTAATCCAATTTTTTCTACATCATCTTTATCATACTGAGTCATTATTGAAGATGACTGTCGATCATTATATATAGGACAAAAATCTGACAAGCTTCCTGGAGCAATAACAACTCCACCAGCATGTTTACCTACATTTCTTGCTATGCCTTCTAATTTATATGCCAAATCCACAACTTCTCTAACTTCAGAGTCATTTTTTGCAGCTTGAGCAAAAACTGGTTGTTCTTCTTTTGCTCTATCAAGCGTCATTCCTGGTGCAAACGGAATCATTTTTGAAATTCTATCTCCCAATGCATAAGGCTTACCCATTGCCCGAGCAACATCTCTTACAACAGCTCTTGCAGCCATTGTTCCAAAGGTAGCTATTTGTGAAACAGCTTCGCTGCCATATTTTTTGCTTACATAGTCAATAACTCTATCCCTTTTTTCCATACAAAAATCTATATCGAAGTCAGGCATAGATATTCTTTCAGGATTGAGAAAACGCTCAAATAGCAAACCATGAGTTATTGGATCAAGTGTGGTTATACCAAGTGAATATGCAACTAATGAACCAGCTCCTGAGCCCCTGCCAGGTCCAACAGGAACATCATTATCTTTAGACCACTGAATGAAATCATAGACAATTAAAAAGTAACTTGAGAAGCCCATTTTTTTTATTTGATTTAATTCATATTCAAGTCTTTGCTTGTATTCTTCTTTCTTTTTATCATCAAAATTTACAATTATTTGATTTAACTTTTTGTGCGAAAGTTCAGCAATATATGAATCAAAGTCATGTTCATTTGGAACAGGATATTCAGGAAGAAAATATCCCTCAGTATGCAGAGATACATTACATTTTTTAGCAACTTCATTTGTATTTTTTATGAGCTCATCAAAGTCTACAAATAAATTACTCATTTCATCAGGAGACTTAAAATATTGCTCACTAGAAAAAGGTTTTTCTCTGTTTGGATCATTCAAAGTTCTTCCTGTATTAATACATACCTTGGTTTCGTGAGTCTCATAATCATTTTTTTCTGAAAAAAGAACATCATTAGTGACAATTAAAGGAACTCCTTTTGAATTAGAAATTGGGAGTATATTTGTTAAAAATTCCTGCTCATCTGGTCTATTAGTTTTTTGAATTTCTATAAAAAAATCGTCTTGAAATACGTCTAAAAATTTATCAATACGATTGTCTACTTCTTCAATTTTTTTCCTTTTTATTAGCTCAAATAAGTGACTATCTTTTCCGCCAGAAATCACTATTACATCATTTCTAAATTCCTCAAGATCATTGAAGTTAAGTATTGGAGTTTGATATGAATAATTATTATGGGCTTTAGAAATCGCTCTCATTAAATTCTTATGTCCATTGTTGTTTTTAGCCAAACATAACAGTTCATGTGATGAGTCATCACCATCAAATATAACTCTTATTGAAGATCCAGATATTGGCTTGACTCCTGCACTTTCGCATTTATTAAAAAATTTAACCATTGCAAACATATTAGACTTATCAGTTAAAGCAAGAGATGGGACAGAATGCTTTTTTGCACAATCAACTAGCTGATTAATTGTTAAGAGCCCTTGAGTAATACTATATTCTGATGAAACTCTTAAATGAGAAAATGTTTTTTCCATTGTACTATGCGATAACTCCTTTAAATGTTTTTCTGTGAATTGGTGTTATGCCATGTTTTTTTATTGCAGCTTTATGCAATTTCGTGCCGTAACCTTTATGACTCGAAAAATAAAAATCTGGATATTTTTTATCAAATTGCATCATTAAATTATCCCTATAAACTTTTGCAATAATTGAGGCAGCGCTTATTTCATCTACAATAGAATCACCACCAATTATTGTTTGAGTATCTATATCTAAATCGGGCTTATGCGTTCCATCAATAAGAATCTTACCCGGTTCAACAGATAGGTTTAGTATAGCCCTTTTCATTGCTAATAAAGAAGCTTGTAGAATATTAATACTATCTATTTCTTCAACAGATGCAGATCCAAAAGAAAAATAAGAATTTTGGATTATGGTTGAAGACAACTCTTCTCTATTCTTCTTTGAAAGCTTTTTTGAATCTGCAAGACCAGGTATGTTAGTTTTTAGAACTACAGCTGCTGCAATCACAGGGCCAGCCAAACAACCCCTTCCAACCTCATCAACTCCAGCAATAAAATTCAAAGCTTTAAAATTGCATTTGTGTGCTCGGTTTCCTCTGAGCCAATTAATAAGGTTCTCAATTGTTCTGAAAGTGAGTTTAAATGGTGAAAATCATTAGATTCAATTGCCTTTAATATTTCTTGTGGGCTACATTTTTTTTGAATTAGTTCAGGAAATTTTCTTGAGCCTAGTAATAAATTTGGAAGGCCAACATCATTAATCTTAAGCATTCTTGAAATAATAAAATAATTAATTGGATTTGTTTTATAACAAATAATTGGAGATGCGCCTAATATTGCAGCTTCAAGAGTTGCAGTCCCAGAGGTTACTACGGAGCAATCAGAAATTGATAAGAAATCTTTTGCAGAATCTATGCTTAGCTTAACTGGCAATGATTTTGGAACAAGATTATCAATTGTTTCAAAAATCTTTTGATCAGATGCAGGAATTAGGTACACATAATCCTCATTTTTATTTGCATGAATTTTAATAAACTCTATGTAAGTAGGGAGTAAATTTTCAATTTCAGAGACCCTGCTCCCTGGAAGTATTGAAATATATCTTTTTGAAGGGTCTAAGTGATATTTTTTATATACAAGCTGTGAATCTTGTTTAAATAATTCACTAAACGGATGTCCTATATGAATACTTGGTAAATTCTTATTTCTATAATAATCATGTTCAAAATTAAATAAGCACATTGTTAAATCTATATAACGTTTAATATTTTTAATTCTTCCCTCTCTCCATCCCCAAACTGATGGGCTAACAACTTGAATATTTTTGCTTATTTCTTTTTGCTTGAGTATTTTGTGAATGCTTATATTAAAATCTGGGGAGTCAATGCCTATGAAATAATCTATATCATTTTCAATGAATAAATTTATTAATTTTTTTTGTAGTTGTCTGAGTTGCCTATATTTAATAAGAGGTTCTATTAAGCCCATTACATGCAACTTACTAAAGTCAAAAATTGAAGTGAGTCCTTCTTGAATTATTTTAGGTCCACCAACTCCATATAATTCGACATGATGAGTTTTTTTAAGCCCTGAGATTATTTTTGCTCCAAGTCTGTCACCGGAGTATTCGCCTGCAACAATCCCAACTTTAATAATTGGCTTTTGCAAGCTCACTTACCTTAAAATGCCACGAGATGAAACTTTGATAGACTGAGAAAAAATATCTAGATAGATATCATTCGTTTCAGCCAAAAGAATATCTATTTCTTTTAAGGAGTCTTCAAGCCTTAATCCCTTTTTATAGATAATTTTAAAAGCTTTCTTAATAAGGCTTATGGATTCTGATGGAATATTATTTCTACTCATTCCTACTGAATTGAGACCGATTACCCTTGCTGGATTAGAGGCTACCTTAGTATAAGCTGGAACATCCATAGTTATTGATGTATTCATACCAGCAAAAGAATAATCCCCTAAACTACAAAATTGGTGTACAGCTGAATATCCGCCTATAACAACATAATTACCAACAGAAACATGGCCTGCAATACCAGCATTATTGGCAAAGATATTATTATCCCCAACCAAGCAATCATGGGCAATATGTGTGTATGCCATCAATAGATTACCATTTCCAATTGAGGTAACTCCTTTGTCTTGAATAGTTCCTCGATGAACAGTAACACCTTCTCTAAAAATATTATCATCACCAATAATTAATTTAGTATCTTCGCCCTTAAATTTTTTATCAGGGGTATCTTCTCCAATAGAAGAAAATTGATAAATAGTATTATTTTTACCTATTTTGGTTGGCCCCTTTATTACAACATGACTTAAAACACTAGTGCCCTCTTCTATTTCTACATCATCACCAATAATACAAAAAGGACCAATATTTACGCTTGGATGAATTTTTGTTTTATTACTTATAATTGATGAAGAATCTATGGTCATTAGGCTTTCCTATCTGCACAAAGTATTGATGCTGAGCAAACAACTTTGTTATCAACTTCAGCTCTTGTATCAAATTTCCATATACCTTTTTTTTCGCTGACAACCGTGCTGTATAAATCGACTTTATCATTTGGTCCAACACGTGATCTAAACCTAGCTTTGTCAATACCTGCAAATACATAGATTGAACCCTCTTCTGGAGTCTTATCCATTGTTTTGAAGCCCAAAATTCCAGACGCCTGAGCAAGTGCTTCAATTAATAATACGCCTGGAAAAACAGGATTACCTGGAAAATGACCCTTGTAGAAATCATCATTGGCTGAATTCTTTAAAATACAATGAATGCTTTTACCCAATTCAACTTCAACAATTTCTTTAATGAAAAGAAATGGCTCTCTGTGAGGAAGAAAGTTTTTTATTTCATCAAAGTGTTTCTGCATTATTTGCCTATTTTTTTAATATATACAGAAGATTTCGCCCAATCCTTCTGTTCCTGGGCAGGCATTATACCAACATAATTCCCAGACTTTTTGATATCTTTTGTAATAAGAGTATGTGCTCCAACAGTCACATTGTCACATATATTTAAATGCCCAAGAATGCCTGACAATCCACCCATTTGGAAGTTTTTGCCAATAATAGTTGAGCCTGCTACAGCACAAGATGCCGCAATCGCTGAATTTTTTCCTATAACTACGTTGTGTGCGATATGTATTTGATTATCTAACTTAACTCCCTCATGTATTTCTGTATCTAAAATGGCACCCCGATCAATTGTACAATTAGCTCCAATTTCAACGTTTTTTTCAATAACTAATTTACCAACCTGCTCAATCTTCACATAACCATCTTTAGTCGGCGCATACCCGAAACCATCTGACCCTAATACGGTTCCATTATGGATAATTGAGTTATCTCCTATTTTTACATCTTGAACAATTGAACAGTTAGATTTTATTATGACATTATTCCCAATTTCGCAATTTGGACCTATGGCAACATTAGCTCCAATTAATACATTTTTTCCTATTACTGAATCATTTGATATAGAGGCAGATGGATGAATAGATGCATTATCTAGTTCAAAATTTTTTCTTTTGAATAGAGAGCTTGCTTTTGCATAAGCAAGGTAAGGATCGGGACTGACTATATAATTTCTATTATCTTTTATTTCAAAAGATTCATGAACAATTATTGCTCGTGCTTTAGAAGTGCTGATAAATTTAGCATATTTTAAATTTGATAAAAATGAGAGTGAGTCGATTGAAGCGGTCTCTAAAGTTGATAAATTGTTGACGATAGCCATGCTATCGCCAACAACTAGAGAATCTGTATGCTTTGCTATTTCAGCTAATGTATATTCTTTATTTTCAGACACTACTCGGATTGAGTATTAGCCTCTGAAGCGGCTACATCAAGCATGGATGTAACGTCATCAGTTAAATCTAATGCTGGATCGCTAAAAAGAATAGTTTCATTTTTCTGTAAAAGTACTTTGATTTGCTTGGCTTGTATTAATTCTCCAATAATTTTTTGCATTGCTGCACCGTTCTCTGAAAAAACCCTTTGAGCAGTTTCTTCTTGTGCTTGTTGAATTTTACCAGCTAAAAACTCAAGATCTTTACCCTTATCTTGAATATCTTTTTGCATTTGAGCAATTTGTTCCTGCGATAAGGTTTCTAGCTCTTTCTGTAATTTTTCTGCAATAGCCTGTCTTTCAGCTTGAAGTGACTGGGCTTCCTCTAAGTTTGATGCATAATCAGCGTCTTCTTCTAAAGCCTTAAAAGCATCAGAAGCTGCTTGAGTTGATAATACAGCAGTTCTCATATCGATGACAGCCATCCCATCAACAGCAAAAGCTGGTATGGAAAGCATTAAAGCTGCAATTAAGTTAAGTTTTAATAAATTTTTCATAGTTACCCCTTATTGGTGTGTGATATTTTATCTCAATTAGAATACATTGCCTACAGTGAATTGAAATTCCTTAGTTTCTTCAAACTGTCCGGCATTAGTAGGTTTTGATATCGCAAAACTCATTGGGCCAAAGCCAGTTATCCAAGTAATTCCAACACCATATGAGTATCTAAGATCATCTACAGATGGCTTATAGCAATTAATTTGATAGTCTTTACAATTATCAGAAAATACATTTCCAAAATCAAAAAAGAATGCTGATCTCATTGATCTTTGGTCTTCAATAAATGGAAGCCTAAATATCAGCTGGAGACTGCCCTCAACCTTAACATTGCCTCCAATTGAAACTCTTCTGTTATATGTGGAATTTGCATATGGATTGTAATATGGTGTATCTAATTCGCCATCTCCGTCTGTATCTAATAGGTTTGGACAGGTTCCATCTGAATAGTTAAATTCATAACATGGAGCTTCTGTGCTTCTTGGTCCAAGAGTGTTAGATTCAAATCCTCTTAATGACCTAGGCCCACCAGCATAAAAATTTTGGAAAAATGGAGTTTCTTTTGTGTCTCCAAATGGCGCTAAATAACCAAGTTCAAAGTTAAAACCAAAAATAAAATCATTAGACAATGGTTGATAGTACTTTTGTCTAATATTTATTCTTGAATAATCAATATCTCCACCAGGAACAGTAGAGGAAAGAGTCACAACAGTTGAAGAACCATCAGTTGGAAACATACCTCGATTAAGAGTAACTCTTTGCCATGACATTTGAGCGGTTAGAGTTTCAAAAATGCTTCCCTCAGCATTGATAAAATCCCAAATCTCTCTAGCTGGCATTGTACCTATATCAATATCTGTTTTATCGTATGTTAGCCCAAAATTAAGTCTTTGAGTGTCTGACAAGGGGTATCCATATTGAACACCAAAACCCATTGAATCACTTAAATAATTAGCGACATTAAATTCACCATAGTCAGTTTTTCTATAATAAAGATTGTACCCCTGGCTTACCCCATCCTTGGTTGCATAAGGATTTAGATAAGAAAGATTATAGTTTTCTGAGTAAATATTCTTACTAATACCTATGCCAACAGTATTACCTGAACCAAGAAAATTTTGCTCTTGAAGGTTGAATCCAAGCATTAGTCCAAAATCACTGTACCCAATATTACCCCCAACTGAGCCTGTCGTTTCTTCTTCAACAGAATACATGATATCAATTTGGTCATCAGTATTTGGTACTGGAATCGTTTCAACCTCAACTTCTTTAAAGTATCCAAGCCTTTCAAGTCTTACTTTGCCAGCTTCTATACTATTATTTGAAGACCATGCGCCTTCAAATTGTCTCATCTCTCTTCTTAAGACATGGTCTTGTGTAATGTTGTTACCAGTAAATAGGATTTTTCTTGTATATGTTCTTTTTCCAGGGACTACAGTAAATATAATCTTTACTTCATTAGTATCATCATTTATTTCAGGGTCGCCGCTTACCTCAGCAAATGCATAACCACTATTTCCTAATACATTTGTTAAGTATTCTTCAATAGACGTGATTTGGGCCTGAGAATACGTCAGGCCATCTAATGATTCAATTATTGAAGTGTAGGCTTCTTCTTCAATCGGCACCTCGCCAACAACTTCTGCTTTAGATATTGAATATTTTTTACCTTCAAAAACATTAAAGTTTATGAATATGCTCTTCATATCTCTTGAAAGGCTTATTTGAGAAGATTCTATTGAAAATTTTAAATACCCTCTATCTTTGTAAAAGGACTCTAAAGTTTCAATATCACCTTTAAGTTTTTCTCTTGAATAAGCATTATCATTATTTAAAAAAGAAAAGAATGATCCTTCAGACAGTTCAAATCCTTTAAGCAATTCTTCATTTTCAAAAACTTCATTTCCAATTATATTAATTTTTTCTATTTTGGCACTTTTACCCTCATCGACAGTAATATTGATATCAATTCTGTTTCTAGGTTTTTGTACTTCATCAATATCAACACCTGCACCATATCTTCCATTTGATGCATACGATCGAACTAATTCAGATTTAACTTTTTCTAGGGTTGATCTTTTATATACCTCACCTTCCTTGATTCCTACCCCATCTAAACTCTCAAGCAACTGCTCAGTTTTTAAAGCTTTATTACCTGAAATATCAATTGCAGATATTGATGGTCTCTCAACAACACTAATAATAAGAGTATTTCCATCTTTAGCTATTTGAATATCATCGAATTGCTCAGTAGAAAAAAGGGATCTAGTAATGTCAGTTGATTTTCTTAAATCAATTTTATCTCCAACACTAATTGGAATTACGTTAAATATACTCCCAGTAGAAACTCTTTGGAGACCAATAATTCTTATATCACTTACAAGAAACTCATCAAAAGCATTTAGATTAGCAATTAGTAAAAAGCTTAATAAATAAAATTTATGAATTTTCAATTGCCTGCCTGCCTATAAAAAACGAGCAACATCATTAAATATTGCAAAAATCATTAATGCTCCAACCATTAATGCTCCACCAGTATAAATAAAGTTTTCAGTTCTTTCGGTAAATGGTTTCCCTCTGATAGCTTCTATTCCCAATAATGTTAGTTGTCCACCATCCAAAACAGGTATAGGCAAAAGGTTTAAAACTCCCAGACTAATACTCAATAATGCCATTAAATACATGAAAGGAATAAAGCCTGCCTGGGCTGTATTACCAGCCATTTGAGCAATACCAATTGGACCACTTAAATTCTCGGTGCCCATATTTCCAGTAATCATTTTGCCAATAAACTGAAGTGTTTTAACACTCAAATTGTATGTCTCATACACACCTTTTGATAAAGATTGATAAATTGAGCGATTTGTTCCAAATGAAACCCCAATAATGCCGAATTGATTACCATCAGCATCTGCTGCTGAACCCACCCTTACTGGAATTTGAAGTAAATTTCCATCTCTATAAACATCAATTAAGACATTTTGATTTGGTATAGATGATATTTCTTTTCTTAGATCGCTTGCATAATTAATTTCAGCATTTCCTATCTTTGCAATGACATCATTTGCTTTGAGGTTAGCTTCGTCGGCTGGACCATTGCTAATAACAGAGCCTATTACAGGTTTCATCTTATACTCAACTTCAATTCCTAAATCTTTTATTGGATTAGATTGTGATTCTGAGGTTGGCAAAAAGTTATTTACCAAAATACCAACGTTTATAGGGTTAGAAATGTCTGATCTTTTTAAAGTTAAATTTATCGCTCCAGTGAAGCCGGCATAAGATAAAAGCTCTAAATTTAGATCTTTTTGATCAGATATATTTGTTGAATTGATTGTTAGTATCTGGTCTCCAGGCAATATAAATTCGCTTGATGAACTCATACTTATTGAGCTATTAACTTCTTTAATTACAGCAGTTGTTTGAGGATCTGGTGTATTTAAAAAAATTAATGTAAAAATAAAAATCGATAATAAAAAGTTTGCAAGCGGACCTGCAAACATTATCAGAGCTCTTTGCCATTTTGGCTTAGAATCAAAGGTGTTCTTAATTTGCTCTTCAGTTAATTGATCTATAACTTCTGGCTCATGTTCTATTAGCTTGTCTGTAATCATGGAAACATAACCACCGAGTGGTAATGCTGATATAGCAAATTCCGATCCATATTTATCCAATCTTTTATATATAACAGGTCCCATACCTATGGAGAACCTTTGAACATGAACTTTAAAAATTCTTGCAAATATGAAATGGCCATATTCATGGATAGTAACTAGTACTCCTAAAAGTGCTATGAATGAAGCAATATATATAAGCGTTGTTGTCATAATTTTAAGTGATGGATTTTACCACCTTCTTGGCCTCTCTGCGTGTTTGATTATCTATTTCATAAATCCTTTCTATATCTATATTTTTAGACATTGGGATAGTATCAAAAGTTCTATAAATGACCTCATAAATTTTATCAAATGTAATTTTTTCTTCTAAAAAATTTTGAACAGCAACTTCATTTGCAGCATTAAAAATTATTCCAGACGAACCTCCGTAACTGCATACATATCTTGCTATATCAATAATTCCAAGCCTATCTTCTGGAATATTTTGAAATGTAAGCTGTAATGATGAGAAATCAATTTCAGAAAAATTAAGATTTAAGCGTTTATCATTTACTGATAATGCATGAGCAATTGGGACCCTCATATCTGGATTACTCATCTGACAGATACTTGAGCCATCCTGATAAGTAACAATAGAATGGATTATGCTTTGAGGATGAACGACTAAGTCAAAAAATTTTTCATTAAGATTAAATAAGTATCTAGCCTCAATTAATTCAAGGCATTTATTCACCAATGATGCTGAATCAATTGTAATTTTTGCTCCCATTTCCCAATTAGGATGATTTAAGGCCTCGTTTTTAGTTACTTTCGTAAGCTGGGAAATACTTTTATTTAAAAAAGGCCCCCCAGATGCAGTTATTATAATTTTTGATACATCGTCTGTGCTTTTTTCTGAATCTAAGCACTGAAATATAGCATTATGTTCGCTATCAATCGGTATTATCTTGGTATTATATTTTTTAGCTAAGGGAAGAACTATTTCACCTGCAACTACTATACTTTCTTTATTAGCTAGTAAAATTGTTTTTCCAGTTTTTGCAGCCAATATAGTGCTTTCAAGACCTGCAAAACCTGAAATGGCCGATACTATTATATCTACCTGATCACTATTGAGCATTTCTTCTAATTCAGATTTATCACTAAAAATATTTAATTCAGCATTGTTTTTAAATGTATGTCTGAAATAACTACTGCTTTCACTAGAGTCTGTGTATACATTTTTCAGATTAAATTCATTAATAATACTTGATGCTTTATTGAAGTTTGAATTGAATGTAATTCCAAAAAGATTAAGTTTATCTTTATTTTGCTTGATTACGCTAAGTACGCTATCTCCAATGCTCCCAGTAGCGCCTAATATAATGATATTTTTCATAAAATAACTATTAAGATAAAAAATAAAAGCGTTATTGGTGAAGCTAATAAATGAGAGTCTATTCTGTCTAAAACTCCACCATGTCCAGGCAAAATTTTGCCAGTGTCTTTTATAGATTTTTCCCTTTTATGAAAACTAATTAAAAGATCTCCATAAAAAGCTAAAAGACCTCCAAATATAAATATTGGTATAGACCAATAACTAATCTTAAATAAAGAACTAACAACAAGACCAAAAAATAAGTTAGCTAACAACCCTCCAATTAAGCCCTCAAAAGTTTTATTAGGGCTAATAGTTGGAGAAATATTTCTTTTACCAAAGTTTGAACCAATAATATAAGCAAAAATATCAAAAAGCGCTGTATTTAGCACTATAAATAGAATCATGAAGTAAACAGAGACTGGGCTCACCTCATGTAAAACATATAATTCATTAAAAATTGTTGATGGGATAGATAATACTCCAACCATAAAACAAATGGACAACCAAAAATATATAAAAATTAAGCTAAACCCCCATAAGATTGGATGCCTAAAACCATTTCTAACCCATTCTAGGAAACCCACTATAGATATAAATGATATTAAGGAAATGAAAACCCAAAAGTTTTCTAAAATCACTATACAAACTAAAGGAATGGCAATTAATAGTCCAGTAATAGTTCGTTTTAATAAATTTGAATTATATTCTTTGACCAAACCTTCTACTCACTTTTTTAAAATTATCAATGCATTCTATAAAATCTTCTTTTGTAAAATCAGGCCAGTATTTATTTACAAATGAAATTTCAGTATAGGCTATTTGGTACAGCAAAAAATTACTAATTCTTTTATCTCCTCCAGTTCTAATTAATAAATCTATATTTTCAACAGGAGATGATGAAAACTCTGAAATCATTTTTTCATCTATTTGCTCTATTTTTATTAATTCATCTTTTACTTTAGCTGAAACTTTCTTAGCTATGTTTACTATATCTTGTCTTCCGCCATATCCCAGAGCAACATTTAAATTCAACACTGGTTTATATGAACTAGTTGCTGTTTCTGCTTCATTGATTTTAGATAAAATTTTAGAACCAAAATCTTCGATTTCACCAAAAAACTTAAGCTTAACTTTCTGTTTTTTTAAATCTGGCACTTGTTCATTAATAGCTTTTACTACTAGTTTCTTAATAGCATCTATCTCAGATCTTGGTCTTGACCAGTTTTCTGAACTGAAAGCATATAAAGTTAATGATGATATATTCTGTTTAACTGATTCTTCTACTATCTCTCTAACAATTTCAACACCTTTACTATGTCCTTTGCTTATGTTTAAAGAGTTTGAGACAGCCCATCGTCCATTCCCATCCATAATAATGGCAATATGTTTGGCGATGTTTTTTTGCTTATTTATTAATGAGTTAGCCATAAGGCTTATTTTAAATTTCTAGAAGGTCAGATTCTTTTGCTTTTAATTCTGAATCAACAAGCCCGATATGCTTGTCTGTTTCTTTTTGTATTAAATCTTCCATTCTTCTCAAGTCATCTTCTGAGATTTCTCCTGATGATTGGAGATCTTTACATGCTTGATTTGCATCTCTTCTAATATTTCTTATGGATACTCTAGAATTCTCAGCTTCAGCTCTAGCCTGTTTAATATAATCCTGTCTAGTTTCTTCAGTTAATGCTGGCATAGTAATTCTAATCAAATCCGATGATGTACTGGGATTTAATCCCAAATTTGAATTAGATATTGCCTTTTCTATTTCAGGTATAAGGCTTTTATCCCAAGGCGAGATAACTAAAGATCTACCATCTTCAACACTTATACTCGCAGTTTGGTTTAGGACTGTTAGATTACCATAATAGTCAACTTTGATATCATCTAAAATAGCAGGATTGGCTCTCCCGGTTCTAATCTTATTGAATGCTTGGCCTAGCGATGAAATAGATTTCTCCATTCTTGTCGTTGCATTGTTTAAAATTTCGTTCATTTTATGATATTAGCGTACCTATTTTTTCACCGCAAATTATATCTTTTAATGCATTTGCAGTATTTACATTGAAAACTGTTATAGGAAGATTATGATCTCTTGCTAAAGTTAATGCGGTAGCATCCATTACTTTGAGATTTTTTGTAATTGCATCATTGAAAGATAGTTCTGGAAAAAATTCTGCATTCTCATTAATCTCGGGGTCTGAATCGTAAACTCCGTCAACTCGTGTGGCTTTTAACATTAAATCTGATTGAGTTTCTATAGCTCTAAGGCATCCAGCCGTATCAGTTGTAAAAAATGGGTTACCAGTACCAGCTGTAAAAATTACAACATATCCATCATCTAAGAGTTGGATTGCTAGCCTTCTATCATAATGTTCTACTATTCCAGACATAGAGATTGCAGACATTACTCTAGTCTTAATGCCAGCTCTTTCCAGTGCATCTCTAAATGCAATTCCGTTCATTACGGTCGCCAACATACCCATGTGGTCTCCTGCAACCCTATCCATCCCTGCTTTATTTAACTTCTCACCTCTGAAAAGATTTCCACCGCCTATGACAATTCCTATTTGCGCACCTAATTCTTTGCATGATGCAACTGAAGATGCCATATGATCTAGAATTTTAGGATCTATGCCATGCTCATCATCACCAGCAACAGACTCTCCACTAAATTTAACGAGAATACGTTGATGTTTTAGATTTGACATAAATTTATTTTAACTGCTCAGCAACCTCATCAGCAAAGTTTTTAGTTTCAACTTCAATACCTTCACCAACTTTTAATCTTGTATAAGATTCAATTTTTGCATTATTTGAATCTAAAAGATTTTGAATTGTAACTTCAGGATCTTTGACAAAATTTTGTGACAATAAAGAAACCTCAGAAAGAAATCTTTTTAGCTTACCTTCTATCATTTTTTCCATAATCTCTTGAGGCTTTCCTGATTCTTCAGCTTGAACCATATAAATTGCCTTTTCTCTTTCAAGAATTTCTGGATCAATATCAGTCTCTGATAAACATAAAGGATTGAATGCAGCAACATGCATTGCAATATCTTTTGCTAAAGTTTCGTTACCACCAGAAATTACCACAATAGAACCAAGCTTTGAGTCTGAGTGGACATAAGAACTAGTATTCATTTCGGAGCTATATTCAATTGTCTCCAGTCTTCTAAGCTGGATGTTTTCTCCAATTGTTTGAACAAGTGCTTTTCTTTTATCTTCAACCTCAGATGCTTGAATATCAGCAATATCGATTAATTTATTTTCTGAAATAAATTTCTGAACATCATCAGCAAATTTAATAAAGTTTTCATCCTTTGCTGCAAAATCTGTTTCTGAATTAATTTCAATCAATGTTGAGTAGTCATCTCCAACATGAGCTCTCAGCACGCCATCAGCAGCAACTCTAGCCGCTTTCTTCTCTGCTTTCAAAGCACTGTTTGATCTGAGCAAATCAAGAGCCTTTTCAATATCTCCACTACATTCAACAAGTGCTTTTTTGCACTCCATCATTGCAACACCTGTCATGTCTCTTAATTCTTTTACTTGAGATGCCTTAATTTCCATTTTATTTTTCTTCCTCTTTAGAATCATCATTATTAAGCTGTTCTTCATCTGAAACTTTTTCTTCCATTGATTCAGGTGCCTCAGATTGATTTTCATCTTCAGATGTCTCTTGCTTTAATTCATCATTGGATGGTTCTTCTATAACCTCTTCATTCTTATCAGCTTCTGCCTCAACTGGTTCTTCTTTCTTAATCGTTTGAATAACTGGAGCTTCAGAGTCTGATTTAGGCATATAGCCTTTTGAAGACTCTAAGCCTCTAGAGCAAGAGTCAGCAATTATTTTTGTTATAAGTCTTATTGATCTAATTGCATCATCATTTCCAGGAATGACCATATCAATTCCGTCTGGATCAGAGTTAGTATCTACAAGTGCAATTACGGGTATTCCCATTTTTTTTGCTTCTAAGACTGCAATTTTTTCGTATTTAACATCAATAACAAATATTGCATCGGGTAAGCCTTTCATATCTTTGATGCCACCAACACTTGCTTCAAGTTTTGTATATTCCTTTTGAATTTCTACTGCTTCTTTTTTAATAAGTTTTTCAATCCTTCCAGAGGATATCATTTCTTCAATATCTTGAAGTCTTCTAATTGAGCCTCTAATTGTTTTCCAATTAGTTAGTGTTCCACCCAACCATCTTTTATTAACATAAGGAAGGCCAATTGCTGATGCTTCTTCTTTAATTGTTTTGCTAGCTGATCTTTTTGTGCCTACAAATAGAACTTTATTTCCTTTTGAACATATATCTTCAACTTTTGATGCAGCAGCGCTAAGATGCTCCTGAGTCATGTCTAGATTTATTATGCTTATTTGTTTTCTGGTATCAAAAATAAACTTTTCCATTTTAGGATTCCAGAATCTTTGTTGATGACCGAAATGAACGCCTGCATGTAACAGGTCTTTAACTGAAACTATACTCAATTTAATTCTCCTTGGGGTTATTCTCCAATCCCTATAAAGCTGACTCTGTATTGAGCACCCCAACTTTAAATAACTAGGATTTTCGTGTTAAAAAGTTGTTGTATTCTATAGGCAAAGTAGACAAATTTAAAGTAATTTCTACCTAAAAAAATCTTGAGTTGTGTACATTCCTGGGGGAATACCAATCATTGATTTTGCAATTGATATAGCACCGTCCGCAAATATTTTTCTTGATAAAGCTTCGTGCTTAAAACTTATATGATTATTATCGTTAAAGAAGGTAACTTCATGGATTCCAAAAACATCTAATATTCTTTTAGATTCTATTTCAATTGAAGATATATATTTTTCATTATTGTTTAACTCAATAAACTTTTTTAGCTCGATAGCAGTTCCAGATGGTGCATCAACTTTTTGGGTGTGATGTGTTTCAGAAATTAAGCATTTCATAGAATCTGAGTTGTCTTTTAAAAATTGTTTAATGTTTTTTTTTAAATAAAAGATGCCTTTACTCATATTAAAGGAGAGCATGATTGGAATTTCATTTGAAGCTTCTTCTATTTGTTTGAGTTCAATATCTGTAAAACCTGTTGTACCTATAATTAATGGCTTTTTATACTCCTTAGCTTCTTGAACAAGAAATATTGTTGATTGAGGTCTTGAAAAATCAATTACTACATCTGAATCACTAATTGTTTTTACAATTTCAAAATCTTCATCATCTAGAATTAAATTGTTTATAGTTTTACCCATCTTTCCAGACAAACCATTAATAAAAATAGTTTTCATTAACTAATCCTTGATTTCATTACAGGCTTGATTAAATGCATCTGTTCCAGGAAAGTTCTTTGATTCAGATAATGAATCGGTAAATGATTTCAGAAGTTTTAGTTGTTTTCTGTCTAAATTTGATGGAGTTTCAACTACAACTCTGCAAAGAATGTCACCTCGTCTGCTATTTCTTACTACCGTGGCACCTTTCCCTCTTATTCTAAATACCTTTCCTGTTTGTGTTTGTGCTGGAATTTTTAATGAAATTGAGCCCTCTAAAGTAGGTATTTGTATTGATCCGCCTAAAATTGACACTTCAAACGGGATTGGAGATTCAATATATAAATCTTTACCATCTCTTTCAAATAAGGGGTTTTCTAAAACTCTTATTGCAACGTATAGGTCTCCTGATTGACCACCTTTTTGCCATTCACCCTCACCACTTAGTCTAACTTTATCCCCATTATCAACCCCTGCTGGAATGTTAACTGATAAAGTTTTATTCTCTTTGATGGCACCCATGCCTTCACAAGTTCTGCACTTATCTTTAATTACTTGACCTGTACCAGAGCAAGCTGAGCATGTTTGTTGAACTGAAAAAAATCCCTGTTGTATTCTAACTTGGCCTGATCCATTACAATTTGAACAAGTTACAGGACTTGTTCCTTTTGCAGCACCACTTCCATTGCAATCATGACACTCTTTATGAGATGGTATCTTAATTTTCTTTTGGGTACCAAGAACCGCTTCTTTAAGGGAGAGATCTAAATTGTATTGAAGATCAGATCCTCTTCTTTGCCTTCTTGATGATGATCTGGTTCCAAAAACATCTCCAAATATGTCACCAAAAATATCATTGATATTTATATCGTTAAAATTAGGGCCTCCGCCACCCATGCCCTGCACTCCTTGATGGCCAAACTGATCATAAGCTGATTTTTTTTGAGGATCTGATAAAACATCATACGCCTCTGCAGCTTCTTTAAATTTTTCAGCAGCTTCAGGATTATCTGGGTTTCTATCTGGATGAAACTTCATTGCCTTCTTTTTGAAGGCTTTTTTTAACTCAGCGGCAGAAGCGTCTCGAGAGACTTCTAAAGTTTCATAATAGTCTCTCTTAGACATTTTTGATTTATTTATCTTCTTCTTTTACTTCTTC
>Ga0181596_10002451_pt1 | contig 17857 bp, 28 predicted proteins | sample 041ome_6_FD_148655 | JGI IMG/M metagenome (GOLD analysis project Ga0181596, IMG submission 148655) | Coastal salt marsh microbial communities from the Groves Creek Marsh, Skidaway Island, Georgia - 041402US metaG (spades assembly) | ecosystem: Environmental > Aquatic > Marine > Intertidal zone... | reverse complement strand
TCTTGGCTTCAAACATACGTTTTTGCATGGCATCTGGACTCTCACGAGACGTGATTTCTTCCTTTTTGAGCGCCATTTGTAATACGATTGCGCGACATCTTTAATTGATTGTAAGAAGTGCTTTGTCCCTCCATTTCGTGACGGTGTACACGGTGACACCCAATTCCACTGCGAGGTCTTTTAGGGTTAGGTGTTTACCATAGTAGTTTTCAAGAATGTATCGGCTCACATCATCTAGACCATAGAGGATATCGGGTTCTTTGTCGTAATACGGTGGAGTTTCATAAAATTGAAGTTCCTCGTGTATCGTGGTTCGTCGCAAACAATTTTTACAACTCCAGTAAATCCACGGATATGCGTACGTACTAAACTTGAAACCCAACTCTGGGTTAAACTTTTGAGCCGCCCGAACGAGACCGTGTAGCCCCACACTATTTATATCCTTCCTCGTATGTATACCGCGTTGTCGTGGATATGTTTTGAAATATACATCATTTGAAACTTTATAAGCAAGTTTGACATGATTGGCTATCAATTCCTTCTTATAGAGGTTCATCTTGTACTTTTTATGTTCGTCTACTTTAATAGGTATGTTTGTAGCATTAACTGTAATCGCAATTTTAGTCTTGATACCGATTGTAGTTGTGACGTGCACTAGGCTTCACAACGATACCGACGAGTCTATTTTTTGACTGGTCCTAAAACAACTTCTGGTGATAAATACTTCTTTAGAACATTCGGTGGATGGAGCATATCAAACTCTTCCGTCGCATCCTTTCCAGCGAAAAGCATGATCGCCTTCTTTCCACCTGGATGATCTGGCAAAAACTTTGTGAGATCATACACGATATCTTTGATAATTACCCAACAATCGTCTTCGGTATTATGCTTCGCAATTTCAGTGAAAGATAAGTCTCTCGGATTGATGTGATTGTTTATAGTTCTCACTCTATGCATTCTTACTTAACTATTAGTCCTATTTTTTAAGAGTCTCTCGAGTCTATCCCTTTCCCTGTTCATAAAAATTGTGAATGTCATGTAATCACCTATGAGATGTACCTCCCCGTGTTTGGAGTTTGCGTATTTATGTATTTGATCCACGCGCACCATGTCGACGAGTGACATTCGCGTTTTAGGAGCTTTACTGAAATGTATCGCGAGAACAGCCGCATCTTTTTTCGTTTCTTTAGACACGGTATCCCCCTCGTGGCATATAATCACATGAGAACCGGGACATCCACTCGCGTGCATCCACCATTCGTTAGGATAACTTGACATCGTGAGACTGTCATTTTCCTTCGCATTTTCACCCACCTTAATTTGAATACCGTCGAGTGATGTGTATGTCTTCATGTCAATCTTTCAATTATAATCTTTATAAATAATAAGATGTTTAGGAATCCAGCCGACAACGACGCGGTCCGAATCAATAACTCAGACTCAAATTACAATGAGGCTAACTACAACGGAGCGCGTGGATTACGAATCAATAACTCGAACACAAACGAAAATAACGTCGGTCAGATCAGGTCGCGAGTCATAGACCCCAACAATCTCAGGCGTATGCGAAGAATGCGAATGCCCTTTGCTAACGCGGGTCTGGTGGGTCGGCGTCTCAACTTTGGGAACAATAGAATAAATGCATCCAATTATATGAAAAATGAAAAGAGAATGAAAAAGAATGCGAATGAAAACGCAAAGACCAAGAAGATCACATGGAAAAAGATGAGCGTGCGTAATATGCCAACCGACCCCATCAAGTATGAAAACTTCAAGTCCGGGCAAAAGGCTGTGAAAATCAATAAATTGTATCTCACACCGGATTCCTTTCGTAAGTTGGCGCGTATGTCCATGACGAGTGCTATTAACGCTAATGGCAATATGGTATTATTCGCGAATCCCTTCACTCGTGGAAAAGTTAAAAAGGGTGATTTAAAGTTTGTAATCATTGAACGCGCAAACAAAAAGTAATTTTATTAATGATATAAAATATATGCACGTCGCATTTAATCCCAGTCCATCAGTCGCTCATAAATATAGAGTAACCCTCCCCAACAAGAGAAGTATCGATTTTGGACCGGTGGGCGTCGCAGATTATACGAATCATCAAGATCCACAACTCATGCGTGCACATCTCATCGGAAAGGGAGCGATTGTTTCTGATGAGTTGCGAGTGGAGGCGGATTATGGTGAAATCCATCGGGGTATGCTCATGATTGACGAAAGCACAGAAGAGGACTGGGATGATTGGTTCTCCCGAGAGTACTGGGAGAGGTGGATGTTGTGGTCATATCCCAACATACATCAGGCCAAGTTGTGGATGACCATGCGTAAGGGAATTCTTTTCATGCCGACCGCGGATGACCTTTTTTATTTAACCCCGCGCGGACCTATGTAACCTTTTCCCGTCAGCCAAAGTGATTTCTATCGAACACGCCGGTTTGAATAACCTCTCGGACCATTGACCAGATAGCGCCATTAGTCTCGCCCGAGATCGTGTATGAGAAGGCGATCAACACTTGCACGGGTGTAATCGATCTTTTTGAGATCGGACGTCTCGAGGCTGAGGCTGGCGAGCATGGCGGTGGGTCGTTTGCTTTCTTACTTTTTATAGTAAAAGTGGCGACTTAGGCACCAGTAGACCCAAAACCACCCGCACCCCTCTCCGTCTCTTCGAGGATACCAATTTCTACCACTTCGGGTGTATCGCACTTCTCAAGAACAAGTTGTGCGATACGATCTCCTTTTTTTACCTCAAAGTCTCTGTCTCCGTGATTGAAGAGCACGACCTTGACTTCACCCGTATAGTCGGGATCGATGACACCCGCCCCAACTTGGATACCATGTTTCACAGCGAGACCGGATCTCGGCGCGACGCGACCGTATACACCGGGCGGAAGGACTATCGCGATACACGTACCGACGAGAGCGCGTTGTGTAGGCGCGATAACGCAGTCATCACAAGCATACAAATCGTAGCCAACAGCACCACCAGATCCACGAGTCGGGATGCGCGCTTCATACGCGAGTTTTTTGACCTTGAGCGCATTCATGCTATTATGTGTATCACGATGGCCTAAGCTTTATAAAGGTTTTGAAATAGTGATGAATATGCGCCTCATCGACCAACCAGAGCTCGTACTCGCCGAAAACGATCACGGGGACTGGAAGCTTCGCACGTTTCCGTACTACACCGAACGCTTCTGTCTCCGCGAAGTGTCTGTAGGTGGACCAAAACAAAAAACAGTCACCGACGCGTTTGAAAAGATTGAATGCCACGTCGGAGATCGTCTCGAAGACTTCGTCGCGCGTAAACCTCTGTGTGTACTACCGATCGGACACACTGGAAAATGCATCGGCAATTTCCCGTGCGTGTGCCCAGTCACGAAATCTAAGTTGAATTATATCACCGTGAGCGAAGGCGAATCCGAGGGTCCACTCAAAAATAGAATATCAAGACTGTTTCCAGTGCGCGTGAGTAAGAAGACGGCGTCACTTTTCAAAAAAATCGGACTCTCAAAAGTAGCCGTTCCGGTTTCAAATTCAACGACACCCGAGGGCATGGCGACGTGTCTCATCGATATTTATACGTATATTCAGAAAGTCAAAGGCGAAGGATTTGAACATCCGGTATTTGAGGAACACTGGAAATACATGTGTTCGGTGTACCCACACATGTGCCGAGACGATATACTCGTGTGTCCCGTCACGGGTGAACCGATCACGATGCACATGCTCAGTCTCAACGCGCGCGAAAATGAAGATGGTATTGAAATAGGGCATCTCGATTGTCGATGCGAACACCGTTTCACGATTCGGGGTATGAATGTGTTTTTGATGACTCGGAAAGGGAATCGACTGGTCGGTGAAAATCGATTTGATTCAAAAGACTTCCGGGATGATCTCATCCGCATTGGGCGTTATGGAACTTAAAAAGTCTAGCGTATTATTTTGTAATGGTAGTGCACGTTCATCATGGTGACTGCTTAGAAAAACTCGACCTCGTCGCCGATGCGAGTGTCCAACTCGTGTGTATAGATCCACCCTATAATATAGGGAAGGATACCTGGGATACCATAGACAATTACGTCGAGTGGTTCACGTGTGTCGTTCAAAAACTCGAAACAAAGATGAAACGAAATGGAAGTTTTTTGTTTTTCCACAATGATATGGAACAGATATGTGAACTCATGATTTCAATACGAAAGAATACATCACTCGTGTTTCGAAACATGATCACATGGAACAAACGTTTCGATGGATCCCCGAAGAAGGGATACTTGGATGGATACGTCGTCAAGAATGATATGCACAATTGGAATAAGATGTGTGAATATATACTCTTTTATACTTTTGATAATTCGAGCATCATCAAAGAACGGCGTCAACACCTCGGTGTTAAACAATTAGATATATCGCGTGAAATTCTCTCGAGGACTGGAGGTCTGACGGGATGGTACTCGAATATAGAAACTGGAAAGAATATGCCGACGCGTGACACGATTAAACCCATTGAAAAGTTTTTAGGACTCACATACGAAGACATCGTACCCAAATTCAATAATCAAAAAACCGATCACTGTGTATGGAATTACGATATGGCGAAGCGAAGTGATGTACACATCACACCGAAACCGACGGATCTACTTGAAAATATTATTCGCCACACGACGGATGAAGGTGATCTCGTGCTCGATTGTTTCGCTGGAAGTGGGTCGATCGGACAGGCGTGCATTAATACGAATAGAGATTGTCTCTTGATTGAGAAGGAACAAAAGTATATTGAATTTATTCAAAATCGATTTAAGGATAGTAATCACGTGCATAATAATGAAGCTCGCGTGGCAAATTCATAACGCTATCGTCCCACCGAAGTCTGATTACGATAAACTCAAGCGTAAAATTAATAAGACCACATTGGGGTATGGTACGGCGCTCACATCGGCGTATTTTATCACACACGGCGCGGAAGAAGGTGTATCAGCCGCACTCGGAGTCGTGTCTTCTCTGGGATACATAAACCTTCTTTCGAAACACGTGGATAATATTGAAAAATCACCCATTCAAAAACAGTTACTCGTACCGATTGGTACGGCTGTTTTTGAAACGATGTGGAATCACGCGCCGTTTGGTTTTGATTTTGATTACGGTGCAACTCTGTTGGGTTTCCTCGCCTACAAATTTGCTTTGCTCACCGTTTTATACGACGTCGTGAGAGATATGATGTTGTCGGACATCAGGGATGAGGTGCATGAAGATTAGCATTCGCGGTGCGATATGTCTTCCCCTTCATGACATAACTGTGAACCCTCGCGTACCCCCACGCTTGTGGAGAAGCTCCCGGACGATGCCCGGTTCTCCACGCAGCGAGACCTCGGTTGTATACAGTCTCTATGGTTTTGAGTGGAATCTTCGTAGCTTTCGCTATATCTGGGAGGGACTTGACACCCGGATACTTCTTTCTGAATCTCTGAGTGTATGAAGACGTGCGAGTCTTTATGTCTTTATTCGTCTTGAAATCCTTGTAATCCCTTTTAAGCATTTTCGTGTACCGAGTTTCAATGTCCCGGAGGGTTTTGAGACCCCTGAAGTACTTGAGAGGGGCATAAATAGGACCCTTTGTTTTGCGCAACTCTTTCACTTTTTTGGTTATTTCTTGATCCGTGAGAGGCATCTTAATTATTATGTAGAATTATTTTTGACTCAGATGTTTGATTGCTTCGAAAATATTCGAGTAAATTGTGTTACCAAAGCGAACTCTCCCCGACTTTGCGGACATCCAACCACGATGCCCATTGAAATACGCGCGCTGTATATCAACCATTATAAAAAAGAAAGATTATTTTATAGAAAGCTGAGATGGGTCTCACGATTATTATGGGAAATATGTTTTCCGGTAAAACTTCCGAACTGATCAGACGACTTAAGCGTTACAAGATCATAGGTAAGAAGATCGTCGTCATAAATTCAGCGAAAGATACTCGATCGCCTGATGAAGTATTGAAGACCCACGACGGTGTTCGATTTCCGTGTCTCAAAGTAAATCATATATCCGAGTGTATCATCACAGATGAGTTCTGTAAAGCGGAGATCGTGGCGGTCGACGAAGCTCAGTTCTTCGCAAACCTCAAGGAATTTGTAGATATGTGTTTATTCCTTGACAAATCCGTGATCATCGCCGGTCTCGATGGAGATTATCAACAGAACAAGTTTGGTGAAATCCTAGACTGCATTCCAGTGGCGAGTGATGTCGTCAAGCTTTCAGCGCTGTGCATGGATTGTAAAAATGGAACACCCGGACCATTCACGAAAAGAATCGTCAAGAGTGATGCACTCGAACTCGTGGGTGGCACGGACATGTACAAGGCGGTGTGTCGCAAACATTTAATCTCACCATAATATAAATGAAAGAGCTTTTGAAGCAAAAGGCACCGTTCATGGCTAAAGTTTTTGCGAATCTCGTTCTCCAGGGAAGTATCGCGTACGCCACATCCATACAGGATAGTCCTCACGTCGCGCGTAATATACTCGCGTACACACTCGCCTTCGCTGCGTGTGTTCTGACCATGATCTTCGCGACATTGTCCATGAATGTGCGTTTCGTCTTATTCAGTGTCATCTCGTCTCTGCTCGGTGCGATCCTCGGTGCCACGCGAAACATCGACAAGGATGTGCTCAGAGAGACCATGGCGAGTATCGTCGGTGTTTTCGTATCCATGTTCATGCTCGGAGTCGCCTCCGTTCAGTTTAATATAAACATACTACCACTCGCACTCATTCTATTCATGGGTCTCACGGGTTTAATGATCACACGTCTTTCACTTTCTAAAGAAAAGAAAGGATCACTCTCGAAAGCGTTCGTCGTTTTGTTTGCGTTATACATTCTCGTTGATACAAATGTGATTCTTCAACGAAATTATAAAGGAGACTTTGTGGATGCGTCGTTCGATTATTTCACAGATCTCACGCAAATATTTTCAGGATTAGTAGCGTCGAATATCTAATATCAACGTGATTCGTCGCTTATGACCAAGCTTTTGAACCGCGTGATATCTCGAGTGATCAAATAAGAATTCTTCACCCGTCAGATGTACGTGTTGATCATACTCCGTCTCTAATATACAATCTTTACCACTCTCCAACGTGAGATGATATCGTAGTTGTGTATTACTTTCGGCTTTATGTGGAGGAATGGTGAGTGGACCTTCAATCACAGAAAACATTGCCGTGTCTTCGTCGACACATGGAATCGATCGTAAAAGTGTATATAATTTAGGGAAGTCCTTCGCCTTGTAGTAATAATACTTATTGTTCTTATCGAACCATTTATCAAGATCGTGAAAGTAATACTTATCTGTTTTAGAAAAGGTATCATAAAACTCGTGACGAATCGCCCAGAAATTTGTTTTAACTTTCCATAAACCTTGATAGTCGTTGTGATCGTATCTCCGCCTGTGCATGAATATGTCCGTCAATGTGTTTCGTATACCGACCAAGGGTCTCCATGGATTTTGAAAATAAAGAAGATCGATGGGTGCCTTGAAAAAGTCGTATAATATCAGAATGACGACGAGTCTCCACATTAATTTCTTTGTACATAATAAAAATGCCCGGATACAAGCAGTCCGAAATGTTCGCACCCCAGCCCACAGAAGACAAGCCCGACATGAAGCGTCGTTTCACGATGCCGCGTTTCACCATGATTCAGTGGACGATCATGGCTTTGGTCGCGTACGTCGCGTTTCAATACAAGAACTTGAACAAGCCGATCACGACGACCATCATGTTCGCGATCGCGCTGTTGCACATGTACGATCACTTGTTCTTGATTCATCGCCACGATGAGCGTCTGTTTCTTTTGCCGGGGGAAAAGAAGGAAGGATACTGCGCGGCGTGCCAAAAATAATTTACCCGCGTATCATAAGTATGCGTGTTAAAATTACACGCAGTCCTATTCGAACTAAGAAGTTTAGGGTTATTTTACCCGACGGTAGGACTGTTGACTTTGGTGCCAGTGGATACTCGGACTACACCAAACACAAGAATCCTTCGCGAATGCGGTCGTACGTACTTCGCCACGGTGGGAACGTACCCAAATCTATAATAAAGGAACGAGATCCGAAGAAAATTCACAAACGCATGCTCACGGTCGACGCGAGTGACAAAGAACAATGGCTCTTAGGTGGCGTCGCGACCGCGGGTTTTTGGTCTCGCTGGTATCTGTGGAGTCAACCAACGTTTCCAGAGGTGCGAGCATTCATGACACGTCGGTTTGGTATTAAAATTACTCATTAACACGGATCGAAATGTATTATTTATTTCTTGATATATCATAACAACGATATGATCATCATCATTCTTATGATATGTATCTTAATGACTTGCGCCGGCGTAATTTTATATGTCAGGCGAAAGAAGTCAAAGACGACGACGCAGAAGACTTCCGAAATCGAAACATTGCGCAAACAAATCGGTGATATGAAGAAAAACGATGAAAGCACACTCGAAGCGATGCGCGCTCTTCGTGAAAGTATCGAACAATCCAAACCGAAAGCCGAGCCGGTACCAGTAGAGAAGGAAGTTACGTACGCGGATATCGATACGACGAAGGGTCACCCGCGTGGGTATGGATCGCATCACGTGCCGTACGGTGGCACGTGGCACACCGTCGCACCCGGAAAAGCGCAAACACCAGAAGTGTGTTGGGAACACGCCAAACGTAATAAATTGAGCAACTGGGGGTGGCGTTCGGGTGATAAATCGTGCTGGTCATACATGGACTCGTACCTGTGGTCCGGCGGAGGCGGTGTGTCCGCGGCCAATCACACTGGTGGGTGCACCGAACCCGGTATGAAGCTCGAGGATGGATGTTTCGATCTTAAAAAAGGTGACGTCGTGGTTGGACACAAGGGTGGTCTCGCGGGTGGTTATAACAATTTCGCGGGACAGAAAAAAATGACTTTTAAAAAGTGTCGTTATCTCGCGGCAAAGGAGGGTATTCGTGTATTTGGATACAGAACTAATCGCCACCCCGATAACAACTGGACAAACACGTGTTTCGCACCGAATAATCCCGATAATCTAGAAGGATTCATTGGTTCCGCAACCGATCACGCGCACATGATGGCGTGCACTAATACAGATAAGAAAATGCGAGACGATTGTCGTTAATTGTTTGCCACGAGCGTTCTTCAGGCCTTTATGATGCATGAATAAAAATAATGTACGCGTATTTAAATGAACGATTGGTTTCTCTTCGTACTCGTGTTTTTTATTACTTTGTTCATGTATTTTAAATATAAGAGAAAAAGTAACATGGATACATCGGGTATGGACGTGCTCTATCACCTCGAAAGTCCCTATCAAACCATCGATCTCGTGAGAGATGTGAAGACGAAGCACATAGCCATGTTTCTCAACGGTGATATACAAAACCACACAAAGGAATACAAAAAATCACACTACGAGATGGTAGACGTGTCGATTAAACTTTTCGATGGTCGTCCAAAAAATATTCTCATTCTGGGTGGTGGTGACGGGTATCCGGCAATGCGCGCACTCAAATATGACGGTGTTCGTGTTAAAAATGTTGAACTCGATGACACATTGATCAAGTTTGTACAAACGAATCCAATCATGAGAGAACTCAGTGAAGATGCATTTAACGATCCAAGACTCGAATTGATCGCCATGGATGCGTACGATTACATCCACGAAGAAAAGGAAAAGTTCGACGTCATCGTGTACGATGTGGAATTAAATACGAATAACATAGTCACTGAATTCGATGATCATCACGATCACATATTAGAGAATCTCCTCAGTAAAAACGGTGTGATTAATATGACTGGTCATCTCGGAAGTTCGGGAATAGATACGGGATTTTCTGAAATATGTAAAAAATACCTAAAGTTACAAAAAAGATACGACGGAAAACGTGTCGTCGCACTTTTACAAACGAAACACGAATTTGATGTGTTTGATAAATACTTCCCGATGAATATTAAAAAGTTAAAACGATCGCACCCGAACAGTGAAATCGGTATTTCCATATACGATTTGAATTCGTCTTGTGGAAATTATCAATATAGACACGAAATATATTTCTACATTTCGAAAGAACCATTTGATAAAACAAATCCAGACGTGAACTTTTATCCGTTCAGGAAACTTTGTTAGTAGTATATATATAATGCTAGCGCCGCTGCTGCTAATTGTTACAATTGTAGTCCTATTGATAATGAGACGTAAAAAGGATCACGTGGGTATGCATTATATCATAGACGTAGATCACGCAGACGAACGACTTCTCTACGATAATACGGCTATGATTAAAGTGTGTGATGAAGCGTTACGAAGAGCTGACGTCACCATCGTGAACAAGGCCGTACACGCGTTCCACCCACAAGGTCTCACCTTGTTGTATTTACTCACAGAGAGCCACTTCTCTTTGCATACGTGGCCAGAGCACAGAAAAATCCGTATCGATTTTTTCTCGTGTCAAAACCACGAAAAATGTGAGATTGGGTACGAATATTTGAAACGTGCATTCCACGGGTCGACTGTTCGAGTTCAGCGACTCTATCGATGATAGACACCCGCGCGTCCAGCGGCATCATCAATTTCATCGACCATTTCCCACGCCCATAAACACTCTCGCGCATCTTGGTGTTCGCAAATAGAGTGTGCGATATCCAATGCCTCGACAAGTATCATTTTTAAACGCATTTGTCGAGGTGTTATTTGTTTTTGTTCCCTGAAATGCGGTGCGGCGTACATATGTTCGAGAGCCGACCGCGTGATTTCAGACTTCTTGTGTTCATAATCACCGTTATGCGCCGCGATGATGCGAGCTTTACGCGAGTATTTAGGTACGGGTGGTTGCGACCAGTATCCAAATCTTTTCAGCGTTCGCATATTTAAATAATGTATGTCTATTTTTTTAAGCAAAGAAATCGTCAGTTCTGTAGAGTTTCGTCGTGTACGTCCCATTCTTACTGAGCACGGCGACGTTTTCGTTTCCATACATTTCGGGACATCCAATATCTTCCGTGCACTCACGACCGTTATGCGACACGGTCAATGGGTACAGGTTTTCACCGGAAGTTGTCGTGTAATAATGATAGCGATCTCTGTGACCTCGAACTTCTCGTCCATACAGAGGCAAGGTTTCGTTATTGTCCCCGACCAAAAGCCCCATCTGTTGCGTGTGTCCAGGTTTATATTTACGAATCGGGGCTTCCCTGAATTCCGGCGCGCGCGTGGATATGGGTCTACGCTGTACGATCGCCGGTGGGGGTGGGGGTCGCACGATGACGATGGGTCTACTTTTCAAATAGACGAGCACCGCGAGTGTGAGCACCGCGACTATTAAGAGACGCGTCAAGGTCTTTTGTTTCATTTCTATTTACGGAGAATATGTTTCACGGGTGCGAAAGCCTCGTCGAGACGACCGAGTCTAAATTGCACCACGAGCCATAAGAAGAAGAATGCGACTTTGATGAAGTAACTCGCGGCGTGATCATCGACGTTATATATGGGACTCATGACCTTTCCCATGAACGTTTCGTATTTACTCTTACCCGTGAGCCACGCCTCGAGTTGTGTCAATGCACACGTGTCATCGTTCGTCGTCCAATGAAAAAATAGGAAAGGTACGAGAAGTGAGTAAAACTCGAGGTGTTGTGTACTTCCTGTGAATGGTACGACAAACATCGATATCAGAAAAATGAGATGGATTGTAAATATAATATTCATCTACTGTATTATGAATGGAGAAATTATTGACGACGATGCGTTAAAAAGACGTGAAATGCAGCTTCGCGGTGAAAGTTGGAACGACCAACACGAAACCATTTTGAGACAGTGGGGTGAAGCCTCTGGATGTTATAGATATATGCATCACAGGGCATTTCTCATGTATAAAAGATTATCTATGCGTTTTACATTGCCAGTTATCGTCTTAAGTACGATTACAGGTACTGCAAATTTCGCACAAGAACAATTCCCAGAATCCATCCGACCCATGGTTCCATCGGTGATCGGTGGTTTGAACCTCGTCGCGGGTCTCGTCGCCACGATCATGCAATTCTTGAAGATTAATGAACTCATGGAAAACCACAAAACCGCAGCGCTTTCCTACGGTCTTTTATCGCGAAATATTCGATTGACACTCGCACTCGGACGCGAAGAACGTAACGCCGACGGCCTCGACTTCGTGACGCACTCGAAGACGGAATACGATCGACTCATCGAGCAGTCTCCGGCGATCCCGACGAACATTCTCGCGTCTTTTGAAAAGGAATATCCGCTCGATAACGTGTTTACGAAACCCGAAATTCTCGACGTGCGCGCGATCCCAAAGCTCAGGCTCGACAAACCGAAAACGATCAATACCGTCACCGCGGTGACGAAGGGTGGACCACTCGAAGGTGTCGCGAAGTTGTTCGAACCGAAGACTTCTACGGCGAGTGATATTGAGGAAGGTGAGATACTCGACGAACCAGATACACAATGAGTACAAACATGATGATATTAAACACTACCGCACATAACGCGTATGGTACGATTTTCTTTCTTAAAGGTTCTACGATACGTTCTTGTAGTGCGTTATTCTTCAGCACCATATCTATGGCCTGATTAGTAAGATCATCCATGGACTGCTTCATTAAGATAACCGATCAAAAAAAGATTGATAATAAAACGACGATTCACACCACACAGCTTAAAGCGTTTGAGGCGTGTTTGCGAGAGGGGAAGAATGTTTTCGTGTGTGGATCGACGGGTGTCGGGAAGACACATTTCGTGAGTGTATTACTCAATCACGAAAATAGTATTGAAATTGAAAACGAGCACGTGTCATCCAAGAGTGCATTTCTCGGCGTCATTCGTGGAAGTAACAAACACCTCGTCATAGAAAACTATGAACATTCGCAGTATCCGTTCAAGACCTTGATCGATCGCGTGTGTGACGGATATCGCGTCACGAATGGTTCACTCGTCGTCATTTCAAATGAACTGTGTATGGGATACCCAAACTTTGAAACGATCATGATTCCACACCCGACGATAGATCAATTATTAACGATCGAGTGTGCTCCCAATGCGGAGGCTGCCGCTAAGATGTGTCGCGGTGATATCCGGACGTTCAAGAACATGTTACACAAATATGACGACCGAGACGTTTTCAAAACACCCAAAGAATTCATCAGTGATATATTGTGTTCGGGTGAACCCGTGGGATTTCAAGAGTCACTGACGGAACACGGAAATATATGGAATATTTTTCAGGAAAATTATTTAAATTCAAAAGACGTGGACATTCAACGAAGTTCGTATTCGTTTTCCGACGCGGACATTTATGATACATTCATTTATCATGGAAATTGGGAGATCATGCCATTCTTTGCTTTGAGTGCCGTCACCATTCCACACGCGTCACTCGGAAAACCTCTCGACCGTACGAAACTTCGTCCGGGAAGTTGTTGGACTAAGTATGGTAATTATAAAATGCGATATCAAAAATACCGCGACATTCATAAACGCACGCGTCTCGACATCGATGCCTTATGTCTTTTGAAAAAACACGCCGAGTACGGAAACACGAAACTCCTCGTGGACTACGGGATCACGCCACAAGACTTCGATGTCATGAATCATCTCGCCATTTCAAGTAAATTAAAAGCAAAGCACGTGACTCATGTAAAGAAAGCATTGAAATATGCCATCGATCGAAAAGATATTTGAAAACATTCTCACGAACAACGGCAAGGAAAAGGGACCCGGTGAAACCGAAGAACCAGACTACACGAAGGTCGTCGGAAACGAAGTTCATTTCTATGGTGAAATCACACCCGAGAATACACTCGAGTTCGTCGAGGCATTCAGGTCGCTCGAAATCAAATTGCTCAAGCAAAAGGCGGATCTCATCGGATATGAACCCGAAATTCGTGTACACATCATGAGTGAAGGTGGGGACATGTTTTCCGGTTTAACACTCAAGAATGTACTCGAGACATCGAGAGTCAAGGTCATCACGATCGCACAGGGATCGTGTTGTTCGGCCGCGACGTTCATGTTTTTGGGAGGACGCGAACGACGCATGGGTGAGAATGCGTATCTCTTGATTCATCAAATTGCCACTGACTTTTGGGGGAAATACCAAGATCTCAAGAATGAAACCAAAAGTTGTGATAAGTTCATGAAGGCGCTCAAGAAGATGTACATGTCGAAGACGAAGATTCCAGAAAAGAAGTTTCGAAAACTCATGAAGAAAGACCTCTTTTTGTCGGCATCAAAATGTCTAAAGTACGAGATTGCGCACGCGATTGACCGATGATGACAGCCCGTCTGTACAGACCGAGAATGCACACGAGTATGATGCCGATCGCGAAGGTATTGGCGTTCATGGGTATGGTTGTGCTTTCGGGTGGCCTAAGTCGCGCCATTCTACCGTAATTAACTACTGGTATCATTAATAGAGCGTGAGAAAATAATGGAACGCATCGTGCGCAATGATAAAAATGGACGTCAACGGTTTACGGATATTCACGTTGAAGATCGTGGGGATGGGACGGCGGACATCGTCAAGGTGACTGGGATCGTCGGAGGGAAGTCCATCGAATCGAGAACACACGTCAAGACTGGATACGACAAGGCGGTGATGCGTGCGCAGACGATGTGGAACAACGAGCGAGCGAAAGTGATTCAAATTCTTCCGATGTTGGCGAATAAGTGGGAAGATCGACACAAGTACATTTCAGAACCGTTTTACGTCCAACCCAAACTCGACGGTATACGTCTTTTAGTGTCGAACGCGGGGTGTTATTCGAGAACGGGAAAGCCTGTACACGGGGTCGAGCATCTCGGAAAGGATCTTAAGGATGGCGAATGGCTCGACGGGGAAATGTACGCGGCGAACATGACCTTCGAAGACATCACGAGTGCATTCAAAATGAACCCACACGCGCTCACATTTTATGTGTTTGACTATTTCGACACGAAACGACCGGATCTTCCATTCGCCGAGCGACAAAAGCACGTGACGGTGGAGACCGTGCTCGTGAAAAAGAAGGGTGATATTCCGACGTGGCACGCGACGTTCGTCGATCAGGGACACGAAGGCATCATGATTCGAGATGCCGTGAGTACGTACGAAATCGGTAAACGGAGTAATTATCTTTTGAAATACAAAGAGTTCCAGACTGAGGAGTATGAGGTCGTGGGTGTGAAGGAAGGCACGGGACGCGAGAAGGGGGCGGGAATATGGGAGTGTCGCGTCGGGAACCACGTGTTCTCAGCCAAACCCGAGGGGACCTTGGAATTCAGGCGACACTTGTTTCGGGATCGTGAAAAGTACATGGGTAAAATGCTCACGGTTCGGTTTCAAAACCTCACGGCGCTCGGTGTGCCTCGATTTCCGGTGGGTGTGGTGATTCGCGATTATGAATAATGTTAGTGACTTTTAATATGCAAAGAATAGCCGTCGATCTCGATGAAGTTTTGGTTCCCCTTTTAAAGCCCATGGCTGAATGGCACCGTCGCGAACTCCCGAAGCGCAAACACCCGTACTTGTTTCGAGACGTGTTTCGAGTCTCTGAAGACGAATCGCGACGCATGCTCTATGAATTTTACCGATCACCCGAGTTCCTGTACCTTCAACCGATTCTCGGTTCGCAACGCGCGATGATTCACATGCGTCACGGGGCTGAAAAGATGTACATCGTCACCGGTCGACAAAACATCGCGCGCGAACAAACCGAACGATGGATCGATCGACACTTTCCAGGCATATTCGATGACGTGATTCTCACGAACAGTTTCACGTCGAATGAAGTTTCGAAAGTAGACATTTGTCGTTCGTTGGCGTTCGATACGATCATTGATGATAATGAATCGACGTGTCGCGCGTGCATGGACACCGGTATGCGCGCCATTCATTTCGTCGGGGACGAGGTGTACCCGTGGTGTCGCGAGAGTGATATCAGTATGAGGGGGTGGATGTGAGGTCAAGTGACAGAGTCACTTGGAATGGAGTACGAGTCCTTCGGACTCGGGACGACGAACTTTAGAAACCTTTAGAATGGGTTTGTAAAGTTTGTGAACGATGAGTGAACTGATGATTTAGTTATAAACTGTCGGTTGATGTTTTAACCCACCCTTCTTTAAATGACTCATACGCTAAAGTATACAAATTTGAATTTGGTGCGACATTTGATGTTGCGACCGAAGTTATTATTTTAAATGGCTCAAATCCATTTCGGCGCGCATCTTCTGAGATGTAACAACCAAATTGTGTTTCGATGTGGTAAAATTCTGGATTGTTCTTCTTTACAAAAACACTACCATCTTTGATCCCTACGTAATAAGATGTTAATTCCTGGCCATTTTGAAGTGTGATGCTGTCATCAACAATAAGTCCCATAATTATATTATATCAATATTTTTTTATGCAAGTCTATTATTCAACACAGTGTATCTGAAAAACATAGTTCTGGGTCCACTGAGATACGAGCTCCAATAAGCTTGGAGATAATTACCAGATATTCGAAAATCTATTCCATTATAAGTCAACGCTGTGAGGACCGCCTCATACGTACCCGTATCTGTACGAACAAAAAAGGCGGCATGAGCACTCGTGCCGATCCCGTAGTCGCTACCACTTATATATGTTTGACCGTAAGCGAATGTACTGCTTCGATAATCAAGAATATTAGTCCACGTCTGTTTCGCGAGTGACTGTGAGAATTCATATGTTAAAAATCCGGATGCTGCTCTACATTTTCCATTCACCTCCAAGTTGTAACCCGGACTTGTCGTCCCAATCCCGACGTTGCCGGTACGTGCAATGGTCATTCTGGTATCCGCAACCCCCACATTATTCGCATCGTCAGCATTATCCACACAAAATTTAAGGTCACCACGACCGTTGACTGAGCGTCGTTCAAAAAATATACCAGCTTTTGCGACACCAGGATTTTCAGATGGATCATTCACACCGAAGGTTACCTGAGCCGTACCCGACGCACCATTCGGTTTCTCTATGAATAGACCACTAAGTTGGTCAGTCGTAGCTTTATATATATGTAATTTGTTTCTCGGATTCGTCGTCCCGATGCCGACGTTGCCAGCCCGGTCTATACGCATTCGTTCAACGAGTGGATTGTTGTAGTCAAGAGTTGTCTTAAAACGTAAATCTGAATTATTGTTCGCGCCATCAACGTTCACACATGCTTCTATGGCCGATGACATGTGATTACCACCCCCAGTTTCACCATTATAAAACTCGATGTATCCAATTCTGTCGTTGACCGCAGTTTTGTTGGATGTATTTCTTAAAATCAAACCCGTCGTGCTTGAAATATCTAATGTGGCACTTGGACTCGCCGTCCCGATGCCTGTTAAACTATTTTCATTGTATTTGCCACATGTGATCACTCCATAGACACACGAGACGAGTGTCGGGGATCCTGGTTCGGTAACTACCTGGTATCCAGACGATAGAGCCCGAATATCGTAATTCCCACTATTGGAATGAATTGGACGAACCCATAAGTCGTAATCCGAGGTATCTACGGACTGATAATACCATTGGTATCTCGCGAATGCCTCTCCTGCATTACCACTCACTACAGGGTGTGCATTGTAATGGCGCAGCACCTCAAACGTACTAGTCGAACCAACACTCGAACCAGATGTATTGATTTCTATATTGACCGGTCTACTTCTCGCGAACCTCCCAATGTATAAATTGGTAGTCGAGCCATCGGCGCTTCGATAACCCCAATTTTTCGTAAAAATGTCACCATCAATCCCGACATTACCAACAACATGAAGCGGATAATCCGGACTGTCCGTC
>Ga0181596_10002443_pt1 | contig 17895 bp, 15 predicted proteins | sample 041ome_6_FD_148655 | JGI IMG/M metagenome (GOLD analysis project Ga0181596, IMG submission 148655) | Coastal salt marsh microbial communities from the Groves Creek Marsh, Skidaway Island, Georgia - 041402US metaG (spades assembly) | ecosystem: Environmental > Aquatic > Marine > Intertidal zone... | reverse complement strand
GCTAAAGATGAATGCTAAACCCAGTGAACAAGCCTGAAAACATAAGCCTGTCTTCAAAAGCTTGTCATCAAAAGCTTGTCATCAAAAGCTGGTCATCAAAAGCCCGAATTCACAGGCCCGAATTCACAGGCCAGGTCAGTGTCGCAGTATACCCACCATAATGCCTTCAATGTTGAAGCTCTGGTAACGCAGATCAACCTCGATAGGCGAGTAATCAGCATTTTCAGGTAGCAGCGTGATGAGGTGCTTGCTGCGATTTTTCTGCAAGCGTTTGACGGTCACCTCATCTTCTACTCGAGCAACGATAATGTCGCCATCATTCACCGACTGGGTTCGGTGAACAGCCAGCAGGTCGCCATCGAGGATGCCGCAGTTGATCATGCTGTCGCCGTGAACGGTCAACAGGTAATCTGCTGCAGGATGGAAGAAACTGGGCGAAAGCTCGCAGTAATCCTCTATATGCTCCTGCGCCAGTATGGGACTGCCGGCTGCGACTCTGCCGACGATAGGAATGCCATGGCTCTCTGGCAGTTTAATCCCTCGAGAAGTGCCCGGGATCATCTCGATCGCGCCTTTTCTGGCGAGGGCTTTCAGGTGCTCTTCAGAGGCATTAGCACTTTTGAAGCCAAGTTGCCGTGCAATGTCGGCGCGCGTTGGTGGATATCCGGTCTCGTCCAGATGCGACTTGATAAATGCCAATACTTCAGCCTGTCTTGATGTCAGTTTGGTCGGGCTTTTGAGTTCTGCTTTCATCGCGGGCTCATCCTACTTGTTGATTGACCAGGTTTAGTGAACAGGTTTATTTTTTGAGTCTGCTGATTAGGTCTGTTGATTTGGTCTGTTGAGTCAGTCCCTTATTGGTGCTGCTCAGCAACGGTTTAGTCGCGCATTTCATCGGTTTTATTACCCCGGCAGGTTCGTGAAGCTGAAACCCTAAAGCTGTCTTTATATACAGTAGCTGTGATTATATACAGGTCGGCAGCAAATACAACAGGAAACTCAGCCGAGACTTCTGATCCACTGCTGCTTCGTGGTAGTCTGGCGGCCGGGGGAACCTGGGCTCGAAGGAGTTTGCGTTCAGGAGAATACAAAGGTTCATGTTCTAAGCGAACCGTCAGCACACAGGACGAAAGCATATGTCTAGACTATCTGCCTGGCGCAAAGGCGCTGCTATCGTTGCTAGTCACATTCGAGGCGATGTCGTTCGAGCGGTCGGTCGCCTATGCGCTTGCAGCCTGATGTTGGCGCTGCTTTGGGTACCCTCGAGCGTTTTGGCGCGAGACAATTATTGGGTCTTGGGCAGCTTTGCCAAGGAGAGCACGGCCAGCCGTGAGGCAAAGCGTCTGGGCCAGGTGGCCGCGACCCAGGTCGGCTATCAAGCATTTCAGCGCACAGACGGTAGTCTTATTTATCGAATCGTGGCACCGGCGTCGATAGCACCTGATGCAGTCAAACGCCTCAGAGCCGAGCTGGCAAAAACCAGCGTTAGAAATCTTTGGCAGATCACTCTGACGCAAGTACCTGAGTCGTTGAAGGCGACAGAGACTCAAACAGCGACTCAAAGCCCTTCGATGCCCCGTCCCTCGACTCAGAGCCCCTCGATACCCAGCTCTTCGATACAGAGCCCGTCGACTCCGACTCCTTCAACCCCGAGCCCTTCGGCACTGATGGCCTCCGAGGTATTCGCTGTTGCAGAGCTGGAACGACGCTACCAGCTGGTGGTGGCAAGCACCACGGATGTCGATGCCGCGGTAGCACTGGAGTTAAAGTTGCAAAAGGACTTCGCTGGAGTATCAAGTATGACAGCGTTGGATGATAGCAAGGTACAGCACCGAGTCCTTATAGGGCCGGCGCCACTTAAGGCATTTGATCCAGTCATTGCTCGACTTCAAGAGATGGGTATTACCGGCACCTGGATGCTGCCTTATGAGAGTGAACCAAACCCGTCTGCGGCCAGGACGCCGCTGCTGCTTATGCCAGTGCCACAAGAGACAGTGTCGGCGGACGCTAGCTTGAAAGCAGACGAAAAGCAGGTTGCTCCTTTGGATGTCTGCGGCCGGGCCTATAATCTGGCCCGCCTGCAGCGAGACTGCCCATCTTCCTGACGGTAAAGAGAGATAGTCTGGCGCAGCCGGACCAGTATGCAAGAAAAAGGAGCCACTATGGCGAAGATAGATTCAACCACAGCGTTTACCACACACCTTTGGCGATGGATCTCGGACCCTGATGTTCTGAGTGTGTTCCTCATAGTCCTGGCGACGATGACCGCAAATTTTCTCGCTCGACGGTTGCTGGACCGTGTTGCGCGACGAGTAGAGAGCACGCTCACGGTCTGGGACGATGCGCTGTTGAATTCGGTTCGACAGCCGCTGGCTTTGCTGATTTGGGTGCTAGGCATCAGTTGGGCTGCAGAATTGGTGGCTGCTCAGGCTGAGACCGGCTTTGGCGAAATGATTCAGCCGATGCGGTATATCGCCGTTGTCGGCTTGCTAGCCTTGTTCCTGTTTCGCTTTATCCAACAGACCGAACGTGGCTTTATCCATAACGGCGCCGACGTGACCACTGCGACGGCTATCGGTAAGCTGCTGCGGATATCGGTCATCATCACGGCGATACTGTCAGTACTGCAAACCCTGGGAGTGAGTGTTTCCGGTATCATGGCCTTTGGCGGCATAGGTGGTATTGCTGTGGGTTTCGCCGCCAAAGACCTGCTCGCCAATTTCTTTGGCGGTTTGATGATTTACCTGGATCGGCCCTTTGCCGTTGGTGATTGGATCAGAAGTCCAGACCGGCAAATAGAAGGTACCGTTGAGCATATAGGTTGGCGTTTAACGATGATTCGAACCTTTGATCGCCGGCCTCTGTATGTGCCGAACTCAATTTTTGCCAGCATTGCCGTTGAAAATCCATCCAGGATGCAGAATCGCCGAATTTATGAAACCATCGGGGTGCGTTACGATGATGCTGGGCGAGTCAAACTGATCGTGGATGAGGTGCGTGATCTGTTGGCGCACCATGAGGACCTAGATCCGCAGTGTACCCTGATCGTTAATTTCAATGAGTTTGGTGCGTCATCCTTGAATTTCTTCGTCTACGCTTTTACGCGCACGACCAACTGGGTTGAGTTTCACGGCGTTAAGGAAAGAGTGTTACTGCAGATTCTGGCCGTGATCGAAAAACACGGTGCCGAGTGTGCCTTTCCGACCTCGACGGTACATCTTGTCAAGCATGCGGAACCTGAGGCTTCATGAGTCAACTTCCGCCGGCAGACCAGCTCTACAGTTATACAGAGATCAGCGCAGCCCTGGACCGTATGGCGCTCGCTATCAATGCAAGGTGCAGCGATGGCGAGTGGCTTGTCATCTGCGTGCTGCAGGGTGGCTTGATGCTGACCGGCGAGCTCCTGCGGCGATTTAACTTCGTTCTTAAGTTGGATCAATTGAAAGTGTCTCGTTACGCCGAGACCACGCAAGGCCAAGCCCTGGTTTGGCACAGCAAGCCGGCAAGCGAGCTACAAGGCCAGAAAATTTTGCTTCTGGATGATATCTTCGACGAAGGCGTTACCCTGGCGACGCTGGCAGCCGACTGTGAGGCAGCAGGCGCGGATGTGGTACTGACCGCGGTCTTGATTGACAAGCATCACGATCGTAAGAAAACCGATTATCGGCCGGACTTCGTTGGGCTTTCGTGCCCAGATCGATATCTTTTTGGTTTTGGTATGGACTATCAGGGTTACTGGCGAAATTTACCGAATATTTGTGCGCTACGCTGATGCTCATCAGTGTCTTTAGATTATTGACGTTATCATGGTTGCGAGCTGCAGACTTGCTCGACAATCATCACTAACTAGAGCCATGGTTCGAGGGGTGTAGAGATGGAAAGCTTATGCAGCTTCGCCAAACTCAAGGGCGCGAACCATAAAGGCTGCACAGCATCGGCTTGTGGTTTTCGAGCAGTGACTGTTGCGCGCCATGTTGTCAATCGAATCAGGGGGTGCTAGTGCTGGCAATTATTGGTGGGACCGGCTTTGGCGAATATGCCGGCTTGGTTGAGATTAAGCCGGCTCTGATCGGAACCCCTTTTGGTGACGTCTACCTGGAGACAGGGTCGCTGAATAAGGTGCCAGTGGTGTTTTTGCCCCGCCATGGGCAGCCAGCCCGTTTTCCGCCACACCGAGTAAACTACCGAGCTAACATTACCGCTCTTGCGCAGCTGGGAGTGCGGCAAATAATAGCGGTGACCGCCGTTGGCAGTGTGGTCTCAGCGTTACAGACGGGTGCGATCGTGATGCCTGACCAGATAATTGACTACACGCATAGTCGAGCGCAGAGTTTCCATGATGACAAAATCCATCATATCGACTTCACATACCCCTATGACGAGGGTTTGCGGCGCGAAATATCATTAGCCGCGGCCTTGTTAAAAGATCAGGATGAGTCGCTGGTATTTGTACCCCAAGGGGTTTATGGCTGTACCCAGGGACCGCGCCTCGAAACAGCGGCCGAAATCTCGCGGATGGCGCAAGATGGATGCACCATCGTCGGAATGACCGCCATGCCGGAAGCGGCGCTGGCGCGAGAAAAAAATCTCGCATATGCAGGTGTCTCGGTGGTCGTCAATGCGGGAGCGGGTATTAATGATCAGGCTGTCGATCTTGCAGCAATCACCAGCGTGCTGGAGCAGGGTATGGCCCAGGTTCGCCAGTTATTGTCTATCGTCTTGAAAAACAGGTGCTGAAAAACCCTCACCTGGCCGGTGGGCCAGCGTAATCCTCAATTTTGATGAGGATGCCGAACAGGGGGTGATCGATATAGTGTAGTGTTGCGCTTCGCATTCTTCTGGCGTGCTCAAGCTGATAGCTCAACCTTGGCGTAAAAGCCGACTGGTTGTCCTTTATAATCTCGTTAGCTAAAAACTCGTTGGTGGTCGGTGTGAATCTGTTTGGTGCTAAAGCGTTTTGAGACGAGGCCTCTTCCGCAGTGATTAGCGTGTACCAGAGGTCAGCTTTTACGTGCAGAAATCGCGAGCGATAAAACAACAGAGTGCCATCAACTTCATAATCATCGCCAGCATGCATGCCAGTCTGAATCAGTATTGGTTCGGCAAAAGACTCCTCCGTGAAGGGTTGGCGCCAGGCCTGGTGCATGAGCAGTCTATAGCGGCTGGAGCGCTCAAGGCTGCGAGCGATTTTGCTCAGCTCATGTTGCGACGGTTCCAGTGCAGCATAGGCTCGGCTCCTGTTTGGGTTAAGGGCCGCGGACACTACTTTCGTATCAAATCCATCGAGTGTGCGGCGTTCAGCAGTAATCTTTGGTGGCGAGTCGCCCGCCTCAAAAGGCGCTCGATCTGCAAAACGGCTGCGGCTTTCAAAAAGAAAATTGGGTTCTGAATCCGGGGCCGGCTGTTGATCAACGGTCTCAAACAGTGCCAGGTATGCATCGATCTGGGCTTGTTGCTCTGCATTTTCTGGTGTCCATTCAGCCTCAGCAGGCGCCGCCACAGAAAACATAGAAGCCGGGTAATAGCGCTGTTTAAAAGGTGGAATCTCATTATTCTTGGCAGGATTCTTGTTGGCAAAGATAATGATTTCGACCTGATACCAGTCGTGATAGTCAGCGTCAGTGGTGTCAGCATGCGTGAGAGATAGCTTCTCTTCAGCTGAAGCGCTAGGGCTCAGCAGCAGACAAGCCAGATTCCAAAATATCAGCTGCAGCGCACACTGTCGCACTGAGCGCAGCCGTAGCGCGGGTAGCCGCAAGCAGGCGTTCAGTGATGTGACGAATCTAATTGACCGGTTAGCGGACATTCCCATGAATTTTCTGCTCAAGGCGTTCAAAGAGTTTCTCAACTTTTTGGAATCGAGTTTCTGAGGTTTCCATTTTCTCCTCAAACGATAGTTGATTTGCGGTGGTAAGGCGATATCTATGTGGCTCAGCTTGAATGAGCTGAACTATGATGAATGGATCCACCGGCGTCCTCTGCGCAAATTCAATCTTACCGCCGCTAGGGCCAGCGTCCAGCTTTTTGATACCCAGGTGTTCGGCGCGTAATTTTAGCGCTGTGACTCTGAATAGGGTCTTGGTCTGTTCTGGCAGCAGGCCAAACCGGTCAATCAGCTCAACCTGGAGCTCCCGTAGCTGATGGTCGCTCTTGGCATTGGATATGCGCTTATAGAGTACCAAGCGACTGTGCACGTCGGGCAAATACTTCTCCGGAATGAGTGCTGGCAGGCGCAAATTGATCTCGGTATCTTCTCTCAGCGGCAGATCCAGATTCGGTGTCTTACCCTCTTTGATAGCCGCCACAGCCCGATCCAGCATCTCCATATACAGCGGGAATCCGATACTGTGCATGTTACCCGTCTGATCATCGCCGAGTAGCTCTCCGGCTCCTCGAATCTCCAGATCATGAGTTGCGAGGATAAATCCCGCGCCCAGATCCTCGGCCTCGCTGATGGCTTCCAGGCGCTTAACGGCATCCTGCGTCATGGATTTGGGGTGTGGTGTCATCAAGTAGGCATAGGCCTGGTGATGGGAGCGTCCAACCCGGCCTCGTAATTGGTGAATTTGGGCAAGCCCAAATCGATCAGCGCGATCCATGATGATCGTGTTGGCATTAGGAATGTCAATGCCCGTTTCAATAATAGTGGTGCACACCAGCACATTGGCGCGTTTATGGTAGAAATCTGCCATGACCTGCTCAAGTTCCCGTTCTCGCATCTGACCGTGACCAATGACAACTCTGGCTTCAGGCACGATATCGAGAATCTTTTGTGCAGTATTCTCGATGGTCTTGACTTCGTTATGCAGATAATAGACCTGTCCGCCGCGCATAAGCTCACGCTGAATGGCTTCTTTGATCAGTGCGTCGCTGTTTTGCCGAATAAACGTTTTGATCGATAAGCGTTTCGCCGGAGGTGTGGCGATTATGGTCAGGTCGCGCATGCCGGACATGGCCATATTCAAGGTGCGTGGAATGGGTGTCGCTGTCATTGTCAGGATATCAACTTCAGCCCGCATGGATTTCAATTTTTCTTTTTGACGAACACCGAAGCGATGCTCTTCATCGATGATAACGAGCCCGAGATCTTTGAATTGCATCCCGGTTTGAAGCAAGCCATGGGTGCCTATGACGATATCGACAGTACCAGCAGCCATCTTGTCAGCGACAAGTTTTTGTTCCTTTTTAGTCTTGAATCGAGAGATAGACTCAACGGTGACCGGCCAGTCGGCGAAACGATCTCTGAAGGTGTCGTTATGTTGTTGGGCCAGAAGTGTCGTTGGGACCAAAATAGCGACCTGCTTGCCGGCATGCACAGCCAGAAAAGCCGCCCTCATCGCCACTTCTGTCTTACCAAAACCCACATCACCGCACACCAGATGATCCATCGCTTTGTTCTTGACCATGTCGCTGATGACCCGTTCAATCGCATTTTGCTGGTCGGGGGTTTCCTCAAAAGGGAAGGCGGCTGCAAACTCTTGGTAAGCGGTGTCAGGCTCAGGAAAAGCAAAGCCCTGTTTCGCCTCGCGGCGAGCATAGATATTCAATAGTTCTGCGGCAACATCTCGAATCTGTTCTGCAGCCTTGCGTTTCGCTTTCTCCCACGTGTCACCACCGAGTCTGTGTAAAGGTGCGAGCGCTTCGTCTGCCGCGGCATAGCGGGAAATGAGATGTAACGCTGACACAGGTACATAGAGGCGCGCATCATCTTGATAGCCTAAGGTGAGAAACTCCGCTTCTTGATTATCGATAGACAGGGTTTGCAAGCCCAGATAGCGGCCAACACCATGATCTATGTGGACCACAGGTGAGTTGATATGCAATTCAGTTAGACTTTTGATGACCAACTCGGCGGCATTGTCTTTCTGGCGGTCACGGCGACGTTTCTGCAGAACCTGTTGGCCAAACAATTGCTGCTCAGTAACCACCAGAAGATTTGAGTCTGGCAACAGCAGGCCGCGATCCAGCGGTGCTACGGCAATTTGTAGCTTTGCCGGATGACTGAGAAATTCGGCCCAGCTGTCAGCGATTCGAGTCGTCAATTGGTGGCGACGCAGCAGATCATCCACCACTTCTCGCCGGCCATTCGACTCGGCGACAATCAGTATCTTGAGTTGAGTCTCTTTGATGAGTGCCTGAAGCTTTTCCAGGGGCAGTTGGCCACGTTCATTGATGGTCAGGTCCGGCAGAGGTGCAAAGTCGAATTGGTCACCTTGATGATGGCGAGTTTCTTTGAGCTCGATTCTGGGACGCAAGTTACATAAGGCCAGCAGATCATCAGCGCCCAATAGAATCTCTTCGGGCGCTAAAATGGGTTTTTCAATGTCAAATCGCAGGCTCTCGAATCGAGTCTCGGCATCACGCCAGTGGCGCCGAAGAGCGGCGTCAATGTCTTCGCTGACGACCAGTGCATTGTCTGGCAAGTAATCAAAAAGGGTCTCTGCCGACTCAAAGAATAAAGGTAGGTAATATTCGACGCCTGCTGGCGAGAGTCCCTGAGAGATGTCCTGATACATTGGACAGCGGCGCGCGTCGGTATGAAATTTTAGATGCCAGGCGTCCTGAAACCGTTTGATAGCAGCGGCGCTTAAAGGGTATTCGCGGGCCGGCAGCAGTCTCACATGGGTAACCTTGTCGACAGACAATTGGGATTCTGGATCAAATGTCCGCAGCGACTCGATCTCATCGTCAAACAGATCCACTCTATAGGGGTGTTCAGAGCCCATGGGGAAAACGTCCATGATGGCGCCGCGAACCGCGAATTCGCCATGCTCCATGACCGTCTCGACACAACGATAGGCTGCAGACTCGAGCTGCCGGCGCATGCTTTTGATATCAAATTTCTGTCCCACATCAAGTACCAGGCTGCTGCCGAGAGCAAATGATCTGGGTGCGAGTTTGTGCATGAGGGTCGCCGCAGGAACCACCAGTGCGCCAGTCCGCATGCCGGGCAATTGATTAAGTATCCTCAGACGCTCGGAGATGATGTCCTGGTGAGGTGAAAAGCTGTCGTAGACAAGCGTTTCCCAGTCGGGAAATAGTTGAACCTGGTGTGACAGGTCTGATGCTGCAGCCTCGAGAAAGAAGTTGAGCTCGTGATAGAGACGCTCCGCTGATTGCATGTCTTCAGCGACGACCAGGCAGAACTGCTGTTTCTGGATAATCGCCTCTGCGATCAGAAGCGCAGCAGCGCTGCCTGGCAGGTTGCTCCAGTGACGTCGATCCCCTGAAAGCTTGGGCGTGGTCAAGGGGCCGATAAGCGGGCTTGTCATAGTTAATAGCTGTGTCATTTGAGCGGGGGTGAAGGTTACTATCTGCTACTCTTAAAACAAAGAGCTTGGGTGGAAATGCCACATCTAAACCTATCTTTGCTGATCCCGGTCTTTATGGTGGGTTTTGTCTGTGGCTGGCTGTTACGTGACGTCGAATCTGTCGCGGTCGAGCTGGCTGACAAGCCGGCCTCGGTAAGCCGGCCACCGCCGCAGCCGGCGAACGTGACGCCGACTACTGCCGGCGCGGCCAGCGCCGCAGGTTTGCAGACTATTCAGCGATCACCCAATGCGCGTCAAGCGCCCGCCTATCTGGGATTAGCCGCAGAGCTTGAAGAGGATTTTGAGGTGCTGGTTGAAACTGCGTTGTTGGCGCGGTCTGAAACGCTCTATGCGATAGCCATAGATCACTTGCTGAGGGCCGCGCTGGTGGTCGAGACAAAAGCTCAGCAGCAAGTGCTTGAGGCCCAGTTGGCGAACGTGACAGACGCCTATGCTCGGTCTCTGATCAGCAGTCAGCGTTACGCAGATCTGGATCGTATCTATGAGGCGATTACCCTCGCACTGCCAGAGTTGGGTGATTATTTTATGGCGCTAGGGTTGCTCCGCATTCAAACCGGCGATTCAGCGGCAGCCCTGTCGGCGCTTGCCCAGATTGAGAACCATGGTCGCCTTGGGGCTCAAGCCCGGCAATTGATGGCGGATATCAGTAGCAGTAGCGTCGATGAATCAGCTGCCCTAGAGGCGCTGCCACTGATACTGCGAGGCAGTCAATGGCTGGTTAAAGCCGAGTTGGATAACCGAGAATCGATTACGCTCATGATCGATACCGGGGCTGCCATGACGGTGCTTCAGCCGCAGTTATTGGCTCGTCTCGGATACTCTCTCAGGGGGCGTGAAGCCTATTTCTCGACAGCTAACGGCGTAGTTCAGGCACCAGTGGTGGCAATTCAGCGGCTGTCGCTGGGGCAGACAGGGATCAATCAGCTGTCAGTCGGTGCGCTTGAGCTAGCCCTGGATCAGAGCATCGATGGCCTGCTGGGTATGAATTTTCTGCGCCACTATCAATTCCGTATCGATCAGGATCAGGAAGAGCTGGTGTTGGAACGTTCGCGCGAGAGCCCCTAATCACTTTAAAAAGCACAAGGATCTTTGCCGTTTTTTCCGCTGTTCAGAGATTCTAAGATTGCGTTGCGGGCTTCAACAATCGATAATACTGGCCGGTAAAACTATCACTGAGAGGATTTTCCTGTGGCACGACCTGGTCTCGAAGGCGTTTTCGCCGACTGGAAGGAACGCGAAGCGCTGGCGGAAGCCATGATCCCACTCATCGGGGGTCTCTATCGACGCAACGTCGTCATTTATATCCACGGTGTACCCCTCTATAACCAGTCAGTTATCGAGCTCATGAAGGCGCATCGCTTTGTTCGACAGATCGAGAACAACGAGATGTCGGAGTTCGAAACGTATCCGATTCTTGAAACCTTGTCCTGCCTGGACCTGGGTCCTGCGCATATTGACATAGGGAAGTTGACTTCGCAGTTCATGCGGGACAATGAGGGTCTGTCAGCTGAGGCCTATGTCAGACGCGAATGTGCCCATATCATTGGCAGAACCGACACCATTACTCACGAGCCGATGGACGTTGTGGTCTATGGGTTTGGTCGTATCGGCCGACTGGCGACCAGGCTGCTGGTTGAGAAAGTTGGTGGTGGTCAGAATCTGGTGCCTAAGGCGGTGGTTCTGAGGCCACCGAAGGACCCGATTCTCGACTTGAACCGCCGTGCCAGTTTGTTGCGCCGGGATTCCATTCATGGTGGCTTCAAGGGCACGATCCGAGTCGATGAAGAGAATCATGTGTTGGTCTGTAACGGCAATGCGATTCGCTTCATTTATGCCGCCGACCCGTCATCTATCGATTACACCCAGTATGGTATTAACAATGCACTGGTGATCGACAGTTCCGGCGTCTGGCGCGATGAGAAGGGTTTGTCGCAACATCTGCAGAGCAAGGGTGTAGCCAAGGTCCTGCTGACAACGGCGGGCAAGGGCAGTATTAAAAATATTGTTTCCGGGGTGAACTCCAACACGATCCGTGAAGACGACAAGATCATAGCTGCCGCCTCCTGCACGACCAATGCCATCGTACCCGTGCTAAAGTGTCTGCAGGAGAGGTTTGGGATCGAGCATGGCCATATGGAGACGGTTCATGCTTACACGGATGATCAAAATTTGCACGATAATATCCATTCCAAAGAACGCCGCGGCCGCAGCGCGCCACTGAATATGGTCCTGACAGAGTCGAATGCCACGAGTGCAGTGGGTAAATTGCTGCCTGAGCTGGCTGGTAAGCTCACCGGCAATTCCATTCGAGTACCGGTGCCCAACGTTTCTATGGCGATTTTGAATTTGTCCTTGTCGGTTCCAACAACTCGAGAAGAGCTCAATGGTTTTTTGCGAAATGTGTCTTTGAGTTCGACGTTACAGCGCCAGATAGGTTATACGGTTTCCAATGAAGTCGTGTCGTCAGACTTTGTCGGTGATCGGCATGCGGGCATCATCGATGCCGAGGCTACCATCGTTGATGGTAAACAGGTGGTCGTCTACGTCTGGTATGACAACGAGTTTGGCTACACGTGTCAGGTGATCAGGGTCGGTCAGAGAATGGCCAATATTCAATACCCGATTATTCCCCTGCAATCGCTCAACACTGATCCTGCTGCTGATATCGCCGCCGGCTCTGTGAAACTCGCGGCGTCGTAGGGTCGGGTCGCGCGGGCGATAAGATAGGCCTCATCTGGATGGGCACAGCAGGCTGCTGTCAGGCTCAAATTAATCCGGCAATAAACCGCTGAAGAGTAGATTAAATGAGAACCTGTCACTATAATTGCCGCGCTCGGCGAGGCCGCGTAGGGCCGTTGGAAGGTTTGCTCGTCGGTTTGGCTGTTCCGGTCAAGCTAGTCTGACAAGCTATTCTGACAGGCTGTTCTGACAGGCTGTTCTGACAAGCTGTTCTGACAAGCTAGTCGGGCAAGATCCAGCAGTGCTAGGATCAGGTTTAATGCAGGCCATCGGAAGCGAAGTGCGGCTTCCTTAAACTTTCTTCGTCAAGATTGGTTGTTAGGTAGCTGATGATTAAGACAAAAAAAGGGCTTAATTTGCCCATCGCGGGTAGCCCTCAGCAAACTATCGAAGCGAGCCGCCCGGCGCGCAGTGTGGCGTTAGTGGGCTATGATTATCCTGGCTTGAAGCCAACCATGGAAGTCGCCGTTGGCGATAAAGTGGCTGCCGGTCAGCGATTGTTTACTGACAAGAAGAACCCGGGTGTCATTTTTACGGCCCCAGCCAGCGGTACCATCAGTGTCATTAATCGAGGTGCGAAGCGTTTTTTTCAATCCCTGGTCATAGACGTCGAAGAAGGCGAAGCCAAGCAGTTCAACAGCTATACACCTGAGCAATTGAAAGGCCTCGGCCGGGCTGAGATTGTTGAGCAGCTGGTTGAGTCAGGTGAATGGACCGGGATCCGCACGCGTCCCTTCAACAAAATCCCGGCACCCAGCTCTGAGCCTGTCGCAGTCTTCATCACCGCGATCGATACGCGACCCTTGTGCGCAGACCCTCAGATTATCATTCAGGAACAGCCAGCAGCCTTTAATGCCGGTGTCGACCTGCTGGCTGCACTCACGAGGGGCAAAGTCTTTGTCTGTCAGGCCGCTGGTGTCAAGTTGCCGATGAGCCAAAACGCCCGTGAGTGCAGCCAGCAGCCTTTAATGCCGGTGTCGACCTGCTGGCTGCACTCACGAGGGGCAAAGTCTTTGTCTGTCAGGCCGCTGGTGTCAAGTTGCCGATGAGCCAAAACGCCCGTGTTCAATACGAAGAATTTTCTGGCCCTCATCCTGCAGGGTTGGTTGGCACCCATATTCATTTTCTGGCGCCGGTTAATGAGAACAAAACTGTATGGCACGTGGGCTATCAAGACGTCATCGCGATCGGCCACTTGTTTCTTACCGGTGCGCTTTTCACTGAGCGGGTCATAGCGCTTAGCGGCCCAGGTGTGTCTCAGCCACGTTTGTTGCGTACTCGACGGGGTGTCAGTCTGGACGAAATTACCGCTGGCGAACTCAATCCAGGCAAGCAGCGAGTGATCAGTGGATCTGTGCTTGACGGCCGAACTGCAGGGACGACGAGTGCCTTTTTGGGCCGTTACCATGCGCAGGTCTCAGCGCTTGAAGAAGGGACTCAGCGGCAGTTTATGGGCTATCTGACGCCGGGCATGGATAAGTTTACATTGACGAAGCTCTACGGCGCAGCATTGCTCGGCGTCAAAAACCTCATGTTCACGACCTCCACCGGTGGTAGCCAAAGAGCCATGGTGCCGATGGGTACCTTTGAGCAGGTCATGCCATTGGATATTCTGCCAACCCAATTATTACGGGCGCTGCTGGTCAAGGATATTGAGACAGCGATTCAGCTTGGCTGCCTTGAGCTTGACGAAGAGGACTTGGCGCTGTGTACTTTTGCGTGTCCCGGTAAGTATGAATATGGTCCCTATTTGCGGGAAATACTGACGCTCATAGAGGCGGAGGGATAAGAGCCAATGTCGTTGAGAACCTTATTAGATAGTGTCGAGCACCATTTTGTTAATGGTGGTAAGTACGCCAAATTTCATGCGCTGTATGAAGCGGTAGATACGATTTTCTATACGCCAGGGCAGGTCACTGTTGGCGCTTCTCATGTTCGCGATGCAGTGGATCTGAAGCGCATCATGATTACCGTTTGGCTGTGTGCCTTTTTCCCGATGTTTGCCGGTATGTATTACACGGGTCTGCAAGCTAATCTGGCGATGGATTCGATGGGTGTTGAATCTCTGGCGGGCTGGCGGGGCTGGATTATAGCGTTGTTAGCCGGCTATGACGCGACTAGCTGGTGGGATTGCCTGATCTATGGCGCGGTCTTTTTCATTCCCATCTATGTGGTCACATTTTGCGTCGGGGGCTTCTGGGAGGTTTTGTTTGCCAGCAAACGTGGCCACGAGATCAACGAAGGCTTTTTTGTCACCAGTATTTTGTTTTCTCTGACGCTGCCCGCGACGATTCCTCTTTGGCAAGTTGCCGTAGGCATCTCGTTCGGCGTCGTTATAGGTAAGGAGATTTTTGGCGGTACGGGCAAAAATTTTCTCAATCCGGCCCTTACTGGTCGAGCATTTCTGTATTTTGCTTATCCAGCTCAGCTGTCTGGCGACGCGGTGTGGACCGCGGTTGATGGTTACAGTGGCGCAACAGCGTTGGGTATAGCAGCCCTGAGTGGTTTGGAAGGCGTACTCGCCAGTGGTATTACCTGGACTGATGCATTTTTAGGCAATGTGCAGGGCTCTGTTGGTGAGACCTCGACGCTGGCGATTTTCATTGGGGGTTTCTTCCTGTTGCTGACGCGTACCGCCTCCTGGCGAATCGTGCTGGGTGTTTTCCTGGGGATGACGGTACTGTCAACTCTGCTTAACTGGATTGGCTCTGACACTAACCCCATGTTTAATCTGCCGTGGCACTGGCATCTGGTTTTGGGCGGTTTCGCGTTTGGTATGATCTATATGGCGACTGACCCTGTCTCGGCCTCAATGACAAACACGGGCAAATGGTACTATGGCGCCTTGATCGGGGTAATGGTCGTACTGATACGGGTGATCAACCCGGCATTCCCAGAGGGCATGATGCTGGCGATTCTGTTTGCGAATCTGTTTGCACCCCTAATCGATTGGTTTGTGGTCCAATCCAACGTCAAAAGGAGATTGGCACGTCATGTCTGATACTACATATGATAAGGACTCGATCAAGAATGTCGTTGTCGTTGCCCTGGGCGTTTGTCTGATCTGTGCTGTCATTGTATCGTTGGCAGCAGTACAACTAAAACCGCTCCAGACGGCCAACAAAGAGCTGGATCGAAACAAGAACATTCTTATCGCAGCCGGTTTGTTTCAACCGAATGTGAATCAGGTCGAAGAAATTGATCAGCTGTTTGAGCAATTTACCGTGAAAGTGGTCGATATGCAGGAGAAACGCTTCCTCACTGCAGAGGAAGTCGAAGCAGCCGGTATCGACATCAAGAAATATGACCAGCGCAAAGCCGCCAAAGACCCAGCTCAATCCATTCAATTAGACAAGCAGCAGGACATTGCCTCAATCAGTCGCCGCGCCCGCTACAGTATTGCCTATTTGCTGGAGCATGATGGTCAGGTTGATCGAATCGTACTTCCGGTCCATGGGTACGGTTTGTGGTCTACCATGTACGGCTTTATTGCCCTTGAAGGGGACGGCAATACCGTCGCCGGCATCACCTTCTATGAGCAGAAGGAGACAGCTGGCCTGGGTGGTGAGGTGGACAACCCGGCTTGGAAGGCCTTATGGCCAGGCAAGTCGATCTATGCCGATGACAAGGTTGCCTTTGAAGTCGTCAAGGGTTCGGTTGATCCGAGTTCCAGCCGAGCACAGTATCAGGTTGATGGCCTGGCCGGGGCATCCTTGACCAGTCGCGGGGTACAGAACCTCATCGCCTTTTGGATGGGTGAAGAAGGCTTTGGGCCAATACTCAAAAATTTACAAGGTTAATCCGACGGGAGCATGACTGTGTCGAAAAGTGTAAATGAGGTCCTGTTCGGGCCGATCCTGAAAGATAACCCCATTGGCCTGCAGATCCTGGGTATCTGTTCTGCGTTGGCTGTGACCACCCAAATGAGCGTTGCGCTCGTCATGTGTATTGCCTTGACGCTCGTCACTGCCTTCTCAAACTTTTTTATATCCCTGATACGACATCAGATTCCCAGCAGTATTCGAATCATCGTACAAATGACGATTATCGCCTCGCTGGTGATAGTGGTCGACCAGATACTGGGCGCTGTGGCTTACGACATCAGCAAACAGCTCACCGTTTTTGTGGGTTTGATTATCACTAACTGTATCGTTATGGGTCGGGCGGAAGCCTTTGCCATGCAAAATCCACCTGGTATCAGCTTTCTTGATGGCATAGGTAACGGACTGGGCTACAGCGTCGTCTTGATGTTGGTGGCGGTCATCCGTGAACTCTTTGGTTCAGGACGCTTGATGGGCATTGAGATTCTGCCGCTGGTGACGAATGGCGGCTGGTATGTCCCCACAGGGATGATGCTGCTGCCACCGAGTGCGTTTTTTATCATCGGTTTATTGATCTGGGCGTTGCGCAGCTGGAAAACTGAGCAGATTGAAGCAGCAGATTACGAGATCGGTGGACACACCGCCCTGTCGAGAGCTATGTAGGATAGATCATGTTTGAATATTTCATCAGTCTCTTTTTAAAGGCAGTCTTCATCGAGAATATGGCCTTGGTATTTTTCCTGGGCATGTGCACCTTTATTGCCATCTCCAAGAAGATTGAAACTGCCATTGGCTTAGGCATAGCGGTGATTGTGGTTCAAGCCATCACTGTGCCGGTCAATAACCTGATATTTGCTTATCTACTTCGAGATGGCGCCTTGGCTTGGGCAGGTTTGCCAGACGTTGATCTGAGTTTTTTGGGCTATCTCAGCTATATCGGTGTGATTGCTGCCATAGTCCAGATTATGGAAATGTTTCTTGATAAGTACGTACCTGCGCTTTACAACGCCCTGGGTGTGTTTCTGCCCCTGATAACCGTGAACTGCGCGATTTTGGGCGCTTCATTGTTTATGGTGAATCGTGACTACAACTTTGGTGAGAGTGTGGTCTATGGTGTTGGTGCCGGCGTTGGTTGGGCACTGGCGATTGTGACCCTGGCAGGTATTCGAGAAAAGCTGAAATACAGTGATGTACCGGAAGGTTTGCGGGGACTGGGAATTACATTCATTACCGTTGGGCTGATGTCATTAGGCTTCATGTCCTTTGGTGGAATTTCACTCTAATTTGAAGTGGCTATGAATACTGAAATTATCTTAGGTGTATCGATGTTTACCGTCATCATCATGATGCTGGTTTTTGTCATTCTCTATGCGCGCAATCAGCTCGTTAGTACCGGGGCTGTGACTATCGAGATTAACGAGGATCCCTCTAAGGCGATTACCACTAACGCCGGCGGTAAGTTATTACAAACCTTGTCAAATTCTGGCATCTTCCTCTCCTCTGCCTGCGGTGGTGGTGGTACCTGTGGTCAGTGTCGATGTCGAGTGTTGGAAGGTGGCGGCTCTATGCTGTCTACCGAGGCGATTCATTTCACCCGCAAAGAAGCCCAGGAAGGCTGGCGGCTCAGTTGTCAGACTGCCGTCAAGCAGAACATGAAGATTGAGGTTGATCCCGAGTTCTTTGGTGTCAGACGTTGGGAGTGTGAAGTAATCTCCAATGATAACGTTGCGACGTTTATCAAAGAGCTGGTGCTCAAGTTGCCGGAAGGTGAGGAAGTAGATTTCCGCGCGGGTGGCTATGTCCAGTTCGAGATTGATCCCTATGAGGTGGATTACAAAGACATCGAAGTGGCAGAAGAGTATCGGGGAGATTGGGAAAAGTTCGGCGTCTTCAACCATCACTCTAAGGTAGACGAAGTCACGATTCGCGCCTACTCCATGGCGAACTACCCTGAAGAGAAGGGCGTCATGAAGTTTAATATTCGAATCGCATCACCACCACCA
>Ga0181596_10002432_pt1 | contig 17950 bp, 11 predicted proteins | sample 041ome_6_FD_148655 | JGI IMG/M metagenome (GOLD analysis project Ga0181596, IMG submission 148655) | Coastal salt marsh microbial communities from the Groves Creek Marsh, Skidaway Island, Georgia - 041402US metaG (spades assembly) | ecosystem: Environmental > Aquatic > Marine > Intertidal zone... | reverse complement strand
GTTCAAGGTCAAGTTGCGAAACCTCCTCGCCAAGCACGACGAAGAAATCAAGGCCATCGCTTGATGTTGTGGGAACAGCAGCCGTATACATGGGGCCCTTGTGTACGCCCGTGAATGCAACCGTACCGTTGTGGCTACATGCGGATACAAGGGTTCCCCTCGTGTATACAGCCGGCTCTATCGCTTTCTTTGGATGCTAACCAAAAATGGGTACCTTATCTTCAAAAGATAATCACACCTCGTTTCGGACGATTTAATTGGCCTTCCTTTCTCAGATTTCCTAAGTAATTTTACTGCATGTTGTTCTATCCCTGGCGGTCTATCGCTTTCCCATTGGCCTTTTTCATTCCACCATTCAACTTTCAAGTCTGAATCCTTGTCTACATGAATTATTTCATACACTTTGAGAGCTAAGCTGGGATTCGCTGTAATCTTATGACGTGTAGCATCAATTCCCTCAGGGATTTCTTCCCAACCTGTCATATCTCTGTTTAAGTCATGTATTCCCATGCTTTTTTTCTTGAAGAGTACACCTTCATTGAAGTGAGTTGCTCTCGCCCCTTCCTTTGATGTTCCTTTGGTTTTTTCAATACCTAACATGACATATGCAAATCCATCTCCATCCGTGTTTTGCCGGAGTGGTATTCTCCATTGATCTGCGATCATGCTTTGCCGAATGGATCCCATCCCGATTGACCAATACGTGTATCCACATGTGTCTATTTCAGACGCTTTTCTTTCGATAATCGTTTCATAACTTTCCTGGCCATGCTCGTTGAATGGATGCCAAAGAAAAACATTGGTCGGTATGACATTGCTTGCGTTATTGACTGTCATGAAATGACATATGTTCACAACTATAAAAACGGTTTTGATATTGATTTCCGTGGGTTTTACCTTAATGACGATGTGAAAGTTGTGTGTGGTTATATGGGCTTGCTATGGGCCATATTGAACGCTACCCTTGTAGGCGTATTCAATCGTACCATGCTGCAGCATCGGTGAACAGGTCGTAGAAGGCGTCTAAGGAGGCGTCAATCGGCTTCGCGTAACCCCCGCCCATGAACACCACCAAAGGTACATCCAGGGCTTGAGCGGTCTCGAAAACGAGGTGGTTGCGCTGCCGCATGCCCTCCCTCGACACGTTGAGCTTACCCAGAGCGTCCGCTTCCAACCCGTCAACACCTGCTTGGTAGAGCACGAGTTCGGGCGCAAAGGCCATGCAGATGTCCAGCGCCCTGCGAACGGTGGCCAAGTAGACCTCATCGCCCGATTCGGGCGGCACGGCCAGGTCATGGTCGCTCACGGATTTCCGAAAGGGGAAGTTGGTCGAGCAGTGAACGGAAATGGTGCAGACCCGGTCCTCCTCGTGGAGGATGGTGGCGGTCCCGTCGCCCTGATGCACGTCCAAATCCAAAATCGCCACCCGTTTGACACCGAGGTTTTCAACGGCGTGCAATGCACAAACGGCGAGGTCGTTGAAGACGCAGTAGCCCGAGCCGAAGTCTCGGTGAGCATGGTGCGTTCCCCCCGCCATGTTCCCGGAGATGCCACCGTGGACGAGGGCGTGTTCCATCGCTTCGACCGCCCCGCCCATCAGCACTTGGGTTCGCTCGATCATGGCCGGCGTCCACGGAGTGAGCCCGATGCGCTTTTCCTCCTTTTCCGTCAATTCACCGGCGAGAAAACGGTCGACGTAAGCCGCATCGTGGGCGAGCAGCAAACGTTCCCGAGCGATGGCCTTTGGCGTATGAACAGCGATGCGCCCGTTCGCCTCGGAACCTTTCAATCGGTCGAGAAGCAAGCGATATCGGTCGCGGGGAAAGCGCGCCTCGGGGTGGATGCCGTCGGTGTAGAGGGGATGGTACCACAGCGCGAACGTCCGTGGCGTGCTCATGCAGCAACCTGCCTCGTCCGGCGAATAAAGCCCTGTCTTCGCTGCAGTCGTCGAACCTGAGCGGCGCTCTCTCGGCCGTTACCAAAAGCGCCTCGTGCGAGCGTACTCCACCTCTGCGAGATGAATGGCGTGGAGCAAGCCCTCTTCGTTGCCCGGCATCACCTTCACCAAGAGACGATTGGCCGTTGCTTCACCGATGCCCCGGCCCATCAAACACAGGATGGCTTCCAAACCTCGATTGGCCACCAAATCGGCGTTCTTCATCATCCTGTCCTGGTCCTTCACGTCCTCGGATTTCACCCATTTCTCCAACATTTCCTGAAGCCCTTCGCGAGCGCACGCCAACCGGTTCCCCCCGCATTTCAAGCAGAAACCCGGCTTTTCCATGTCCAAGAAGCGTGCGACGCGGAAGCGTCGTACGCCGTGACATCGCAGACAACACAGAACGGCTCGTTCGTTGGTCAAGCGCAGTTTGAGCCGTTCACGAATCGCGGCGTTGTCCCAATTCGGAAGCAGCATTTGGTTTTGGGTGGTGTTGGACATCCCCAGCGGGCCTTGCGCCGTCACTTCGATGGAAAGAACACCCGATTGAAGCCCGTGAAGCACGTCGCCCGCACCCTTGACATCCATCCGCTCGTGAAAGAGTTTGGAGAGCACCTCTTCCATCACCACGGTCCCCTTGTATTTTCGCAGCAGGGCTTGGAGGTTGATGCGGCGTGGGTCAACCCCGTGGCGCAACACACCGAAAATTTTCGCTACCTGAGCAAAGCGCCAACGAACCTGTCGGGAATTGGGCACCGTGATGCTGAGCACGTGTTCTATCGCATCTGGTGGGGTCTCGAGCAACCACGCCATGATGTCCTCGGGGCGGACGTCCGCACTTTGCAGGGCGACGCGTGTCGGTTCAACCACCAAACGCCCCCATTTGCCGGATTTGGTAGAAGCCATGGCGAGCAAAAAATGACCCAAGGCTTCGTTGATTTTTGAACCCTGACAGCTGTTTAAGACCAGCGCATCGTCCCGCTCCTCGATCGTGAAATGACGGTCGGTGGGCAGCGCCCCCGTCGCATCCAAGTGGCCGGCGATTTGTTCGGCAAGCATGCTTCGCGCTTCGGCGTCAAGCGGAAAATCCGCAAGCGTGAGATGTCGCTCAGGAACCAAACCCCTCGGGTCCAGGCTCACCGGTTCGGCCTTGGGAAGCAAACCCAAATCTTGGGCGACAGCGTGGCGAAGGTACCCGACTTCACGGGCAACGCTTTCGGGAACGGGCGGCAATTCACCCAACCAATGCGGGGCAGCCCCGCTGTCTTTGACGGGAGCCACCAAGAGTTCGGATTGTTCAGGGTCGGCATCGACGATGAGCCACGTTCGTCCGGCGATAACAAAGCGTCGTGGGGTGCCGTCGTCATCCTCGCCCGAATCGTTGAGGCTGAGAACAAAGGCTTCATCGACGTTGCCCAGGCTCTGCCGAGTTACGGCGTCACGGACACGGTACGAGCGTTTGTCCGGGATCATTGACAGGTGGTTGGAGACCCAATCACGGGTGCGCCCAGCACTCGAGAACCATCCGTTCGCAAACCTCCGGGGCACGTCCACCGTTCGCTCGGTGTAGAGCCGCGGTATGTCATCATCGGCCGTTGAATAAAGCGGAAGGGCTTCAGGCAAGGTTTCGCCCTGTTCTGCGGCGCGTTCCCGAGCAAGCGCATAGACCGCCTTGGGCCATCGGAACCAAGGCACTTCGCTCGGCTTGGGCGTAAAGCGGACGATCCAATGCTCGGCCAAGACCTGCAAAACGGCTTCCGTATCGGTTCTCTCCCAACCCTCAAATTGAGACGTGTTGGCCAACAAGGCCGTGGCTTCGTCGATGCTCACCGCTTTGAAGGCGTGAACCATCAACACCAATTGGTTCGCTGCGATGGTGAAGGGGCGTTTGCGCCACTCCACGGGCTCAATTTGACCCGCCATCGCCCGGCGGGCGACGACGGCCGATTCCAACAGATGGTCCGTGTCCCAAGTGACCACGTGACCTCGGCCTACACCCCCGAGCCGATGGTCGGCTCGTCCGACGCGTTGGAGCATGCGGTCAACGGATTTTGGTGAATGCAATTGGATAATTTTTCGGATGCTGCCCACATCAATGCCAAGTTCCAGACTTGACGTGCACACCAATCCGGACAAGGTCCCGTTGCGAAGATCGTCCTCCATTTGCTGTCGCGTCTCAGCGGCAAGCGACCCGTGATGCACACCGAACTTGAGGTCGGGGGCCATGCTCTGAAGCCGGGTGGTGAGCGTTTCAGCCTCGCTCCGGCTGTTGACAAAGAGCAGGCACGGCGGCTCTTTTCGCAGCAAATCGCACAAATGCCGGTAAGCTGCGTGTTGTTTCGGAGAAGGGAGCGACATCTCAGCGTAGGCGATTTCGTCCTCGGGCAGGGCCGTTGGCGATTCAACGCTGAGTTCGGTCATTCGGTCACCGGTGGTGATGAGCGGCGTTGCGTTACGGGACGAAAGCCACGCGGCGACCTCGTCGGGGTTGCCCACCGTGGCTGACAGGCCCAAGCGCTGAACAGCACGCCCGGTTAACGCTTCCAAGCGGGACAAACCGACGCTGAGTTGCCACCCGCGCTCGGAGGCAGCGAGGTCGTGAACTTCGTCGACAACAACGGCTTGCACGGTGCTCAACATCGCCCGGAGGTTCTTCCCGGTGAACATCAACTGGAATGTTTCGGGCGTGGTGACGAGCAAATTCGGAGGACGACGCGTCTGTTTTGCACGTTGGGCTTGTGGGGTGTCACCGTGGCGCACGTCCACCTTGAGACCGACAGCAGAAGCCAATTCACGAAGCCGGCGGTCGACATCGCGGTTCAGCGCACGAAGAGGCGTGATGTACAGGATGGACAACGAAGGCCATTCATGCTCAAGACACCGGTGGAAGAGCGGAAGGATGCCCGCCATGGTCTTTCCTGAACCGGTAGGAGCCACGACGACATGATCGGTGCCTTGGACGATTTGAGGAAGCACGTTTTCTTGAACCGGCGTGGCCTTCCAACCCTTTTCCTCAAGAGCGTTCGCAAGCAGGGGATGAAGGCGGGAAAAAACGCGCGACATACTCTCCCCTCCCCTTTGGAAGGGCTTTTCTCACCGCATTTGAGCGTTTGGCTTTCGGCTGAAAGGCCGCGAGACGTCAATCGTCGTCGTCATCGTCGTCATCGTCATCGTCGTCGTCATCGTCGAACTCGTCATCATCGTCGTCTTCCCAATCGGACTCGTCCTCCTCAAAGGCGCCGTCGCCAAAGTCGATGGAGGTCTTTGTGGCAACGGTGAACACAATCGACAAGGTGAGAATGCTGAGGAAGGCGAAGAGCCAAGCGAGCGGTTGTTCGCGAACCGAGTCAAACCACCCAAGATATTGGGCATAAGCGATGGTCACGGTGTGCTCGGCGGTGTTGTCGTCGTCGTTGGCTTCGGGAATCTCGTTTTCTGCGTCAACGACCACACGAATGCGGTCCACGTCCTCAGAATCCCATGTCGTGTAAACGGGGAACGTTTCGCCTGCATCGATGCCGACCACTCGAGCAACGTGGAACGGTTTATTGCTGTCACCTGCATAAAAGGCGACTTTGAATTGGGCCGTGGTGCTTCCACCTGCGTTGAAGATGTCCGCACGGATGTCGATCTTTGCACCCGGGGCGATGTGGTCATCGCTTAACACGATGTTTCGGATTTGAAGTTCGGGACCAACAGCGCCAAGGCGAACCCATTGACGCTCAAAGTCGGTGTCGTCCGACGCCAACTCTGGAATCGGGCTGGCCTCGGAGTTGGAAACGAGCGGGAATTGGTTGCCCGCAGCGTCGTAGCCAGTGACATAGAACCCAACGAAATCGCCCTCCTTGGGCAAGATGGTGCCCTCTGCGGTGATGTCGACAACGCCGGTCCACTTCACGGTCTGGCCGTCCTGCTGCATGCCGAGCAGCGTGGAGCCTGCACCGATGGTCATGGTTCGGGTCGCATCCCGCATGACCCAGTGAACAATTTGCTTGGAGCCGGTCAAATCAGCGTCTTCGGTTCCTTGGAATTCCACGACGACTTGCGTAAGGTCATTGCTTGCGGATATATCGATGACGTTGAGCGGTGCCACACGGCGTGTGACACGAGGCGCAGCATCGTCAACGATGACCTGAAGGGTGGTGGAAACAAGCATTCCCGTCATGTCTTCGCCTCGACCGGGGATGTTCGTAATTGAGATCAGGCAGGTCCTCGAAGGGGACGATTGGAGGGTTGAGGCCGAGGAGAGGGGAACCTCAACAGCGTACTCACCATCGGCGGTCAGCGAACCGTCGGACCACAATTTCTCACCGTCAAAGACCTCCACAAGAATGCCGAGGTCTCGAGGTGCAGGGGTTTGGCTGCCTTCGTAGACCACGCGTCCGCTAAACGCCAATCGGTCGTCCTTACGAACACGGCTCCCATCGGCCACTGGGCCCGTGCGGGGCTCGCTCACGTCTTCGACCGTGAAGTCCGTGGGGGACAACATCAGATCGTTCTCCACGCGGAAGGTGTGTTCCAAGAGCAGAATGCGGGACGGGTCTGAACTGCCCAATTCCTTGTACATCAGGGCAACATCGCCCATCTCTTCATCCGGCCAATCCCAACTGAACTTGAAATTGAACTCGAGCAGAATCCAAGGCAGACCGGATTCGTTGGTTGTCTGCGTCATCTTGCTGGTGGGCGAGAGGTGGATGTAAGGTGAATCGGCCCAGAAGGTGTTGTTGACACCCGAATAGGATATTCTCTGAGCGTCTCGAGCGGGGTTGGGTCCTTCAAAGTCAAAGACGAGAGCGATGAATTCGAAGTCGATGGCGGTGTTCGCGTCAATGAAGCCGAGGCTGATGGTTTGTGGCATTCCAGCATAGACAGCATCGTTGTCTTCGTGACCCAACCACTCAAGACCGGTGAAGATGGCTGAGGAGTCCTTGCGAGTACGGAAGGTGGCGTCGTCGTAAAGGAACCCTTCTGCGGATTCAAACATCATGATCTCTTCGTCGTCGTTAAGGACTTTGAAGTGGAGCGGGTTTCCAGCCTCGTCTCCACCGTCCCAGAAGTATGAAACGCGACCCATGTTTGGATTGCGTGACGTATCGATGCTGGTGATGAACCATTTTGATTTCGCTTGCGTGTTGTTGCGAACGATCTTGCTGGCGTATTCCTCTGGGTCTGCTTCTCCGTTGCGGTTTGCATCGTGGTCGGCCTCAACCCAATAATTCAGTTCAAGTTCCATCGGATGACCAACTTTGTCCTCAACGAGCACCTGGATGGACTGTTCATTGGACGCAGCTTCGTAGGCATCGTCCAACGGCGAGACGACCATTCGCTCGGGATGCGTGGCATCCACACGATAGGTCCGGCGCCATTCGGCGTTGGGTTGTTGGACGTGGTCAGGGTTGCGTTCGTTGTAGGTCTGCACTTCGTAGGTCAAACCATCAGGAACGTCGATGGTAGGGAGGTCAATGGAGATGAAATAGGACCCGTTGTTGTTCGTTGTATCACGGGCCGTTTGCTCAACATAACCGTTGCGAGAGACGCGAACGTCAAAGGCGCTGTCCTTAGGTGCGTCGTCGGTATCCTGGAACCACATCGCTCCAACAAAGTGGATTTGTTCTCCTGCTGCAACCCAGGAATTGTCGGGGAGGTCCTGCGAAGTCACCTCACCGTCGTTGTCTCGGACGTTGAGCCACCCAAGGCCAAAGGAACGGTTCACGCGGAGGCCGTTTTCCGACATCAACGGAAGGGGAGCAAATCCGGAAGCCCCGGTGTCATCAAGGCATCCGGTGCGGAACCGGACGTTTTCTTGGTCGGGCATTTCACTGGTCACGAAGAACTTCCAGTGAATCTCCAAGATGCCGTTGCTCTCCACTGAATAGGACGTGGGGTCAACCTCAATGTATTGAGCAGGGTCGTTGGGATCTGGGAAAATGTCCCCGTACTGCCATGAAAGTGTGGGCCAGTTGGCCATCGAGTTGGTCATCAACGTCAACTCTGCGCTGACAATGCTGGTGGCTTCTTCACCGATGATGTGCCGGGTCACCACCTCGTAAGGCGTGATGCGTTCGTGGAGCACTTCGCCTTCGGGAATGGTGATGTCAAGGTTCACGGTTTGCATGGTGTAGGTGATTTCAAAGGACTCGAGAACCAAGATGCCTGGCGATTCAGAGGTCAGGTTGATCGGAATCTCTGCGACACCCGAACCCTGGTCGGGGATCGCGTCGTTCAACTTGGCGAGAATGGTGTTTCCGCTTTGTTGACTGGTCACCGTGACGGGACCGATAAGCGCCCCGCTCTGGGCTGAACGTTTCCACGCACTTAGGCCGTTGATGGTGATCCCCGGTTGGTCCGGAGCGTTGGAGTGCAGGGCGATCGACAAACCGGTCAGCGAAGGCGTGTACCCCGATGAGGAGGTTGACAGCATGATGCGGACGCAGAAATAGTAGGAGCTGCCCGTCATAGGCTTGGTTTGGTTCGGTGACGTAAACTGCACCACACCGGTGCTTCCTGAATTGCACGAGGTGCTCGAGGAATAGCCGATGTTGACCTGCACGGAGGTTGCGGCCGGACCCGTCTCGGTCCAGTTCACCGTCGCAGCGACAACGCTCTTTGTTCCGCTTCCGACATATTGGTAGGCGTAGTAATACCCGCTGCTTTGGAAATTGGTGGTGTAACTGAGGACGACATCGCCCAAAACCGGAGTTTTCGAGCTGGTCCCGTTCAGCGTTGCCCGCCAAAGGATGTAAGAGCCAGCGCTCGAGAACACGACCTTTTGACCGACGGAGGCACTTTGCCAAGTCGTTCCGCCGTCGTTGGAAACATCGACGTCGATGCTGGTGCCGGTGGGGACCGAACCGAAGATGGCGTCGACGTTGATGGTGTCAATGGCTCGGGTGGACGAGATGGTTTGACCCACGACGGTTTGGCTGGTAACGGTGGATGAGCGAACGTCAAAGTGCGAGCCGTCGCCGTAAATGTGTACCTTGCGGGCGCCTTGAGTGCAGTACGCCGTGCTGGCGTAATGGCAAGAAAAGTACACCTTGTGGTCTTCGGTGTCAACGAGCCCGTAGTGGCCTCCGCCAGGCATGGTGCGCTCACCTTGCGAAGTCAGCAGACCGTTCTGCATCGAGTAATGATAGTGGACGCTCTTGAAGTCGGTGTTGTAGTAGTAAATGTTGTAGGTCACGCTCGGTATGCTGACAGAGAGGCCTGCCCCATAGTCGGCGTAATAGGAGGTGGACGTCATCAGCCAAGTGTTGGTGACGACCGTTGGAGAGGCCGGGTTGACCTCCCGGAGATAGTGATTCTGGGCTTGTGTATCGTAGACCGCGACATACATCTTGCCGGTGTTGTCGTCGAAGTCAACCCCTGAGACGTAGTTTGGATATTGATAGTTGTAATTGGATTGACACGACCAAACGACGGAAGTCCCAGCGGCGTTCCAGTCCACGTCCCACTTGTTGACGGAGTAATATGACCAGTGTGCGGTGTAAACATAGCCCCCGTAAACGTCTGCGTCGTGGATGCTGTAAATGGCCGACGAACCGCAGTTTCCGGTGTTGTAGGACGCCGTACCAAGGTATGCGCCGGTGCTCGGGTTCACTCGAAGAATCGTCGGGATGCTCGATACCGAGGTGCTCGTGTACCGCATGATGTGGATCTCGGACGCGTTGATGGGGACCACTATGCCAGTGTAGGTCCAAGGTGCAGATGAACTCACGGCGAGATCGGTGTATTTCTTGGTTGGACTGACATAGCCCTGATCGCTCAATGCAACGAACTCACCGGTCGTGTTGAGGTGAGCGTTTCCAAGAGTACTGACGTCGTTTGAGGATTGAAAGCGAGCCATAACTTCGGTGGGGTTGCCTTTCAGGAAAACCGTTTGACCGGACACATCCAAGTTTTCACGGTAAGTGGTTTGGAAGGGCGAGGGGGCGAGACCGCTCGAGCCCTGCACCCTTGAGTCGCCCTCTCCGCCGTAATGGTTGTTGGACGTGAAGTTGGTGTAGGCCGTTGAACTCGCATCGCCTCGGAGATTAAACGTCGCCGATGTGACTTCCGCTCCGTACGGAATGGTCACCATGCCGGCGGACCCTTCCCCTTTCTGAGAAAAGGTGTGGGAGTACGAGGTGGTGCCGTCTTTGAACTGTGTTTCCGTGGTGGCCGCACCGGCCAAAGGCGATAGCACAGAGAGGAGGAAAACCGATACGAGAAAAAGTGCACGACGCATGTTAGCCACCCGCTATCATTCCGAGAGCCCACATCACATTTGAATGATGCCCTCTCTGGACGATTTTCATTCTCGTGCATCATTCCCAAAAATGCGAGCATTGAAGGCAAGTTCCGATATCGGTTGGACAGGTGAGCATCGTGAGCGAAACGACCTCTTTCTTGGGCCGCTGGTGGGCAAAACAACACGGACGACAATACGCCATCACCGCGATTGCATCGGGGGCCAGCGGCATCCTCCTCGTCCTTTGCGCCTACCAATTGATGTTTCTTCAAGACCATCCCGAATGGCAGGAATTCACCGGAGCAGCCATCGCAGGCGCCGTTCTCACGCTGATTCTTTTCTTGGTGGCCTTCCCCGAATTTCTTCGGTTTAAAGGCCACGTCGCCACCCTTGAGGAGCTGAAAGCGATCCAATCAACTTCGGAGTTGAGGAGGCGCAAGGCCGACGGCGTCTTGGCCGCAGAAGCGCTTGGTGCTGGCCATTTGGAACAATGGAACGCATTCCTTGAAAGCAAAGGCCTGCGACGTTGAACCGGGGCCACCTCGATGACGACCTCTCATCCGCTCAAGTCGTTGGTGTTGGAAATCGGTCTTGCCATCGGCATGATCGCCTGCCTGATCGGAGCCATGGTGATTCATACCGGTTCCATGCCGCCGCTGGTGGTCGTCGAATCGGCGTCCATGGTCCACGACGAAAACGGGGAAATTGGGAGCATCGATGCGGGCGACCTGATTTTGGTGCACGACCAACCGGCCAGCACGGTGGTGACGTTCGCTGAGGCCACCGAACCATCGCACCCGGCGTACGGTTACGAGCAACACGGTCTTGCAGGTGACGTCATCATTTACGACAAAAATGGAGAAGGGGGCACGCCCATCATCCACCGCGCCATCCTGCGGGCCGTTGCAGAACAAACGACGATTCCAGACCGACAGGGCAGCGACCCGTGCCCGGATGGGGGGACCTACGACGCCCAAAAACCGGCCGATGACGGTCTGCCTGGAACGTGCATCCAGACCTGGTCTGTCCCCGGAACGGGTGTTCGAGATGTCGCCAACATCACCGTGGTGTTTGACGGTACTTCGGCAGGCTACTACGACTGCAAGCGTCCTTCGCACGCAGGGGTTGAATCTCATTTGGTGGTGTGGGAGTGGCAACCCCCGCACGAGGGCATCTTGACCCTCGGAGACAACAACAAATGTTCGGTTGACCAAGGCAGCAGCGCCACCAACGGTTCTGCCGGTGTCCACAGCCCGTCCGGGGTGGTCGGCCCGATTCGTGACGGTTGGATTTTGGGCGTTGCAGGCGGCGAAATCCCGTGGCTCGGGACCGTGAAACTGATGTCGGGAGGCCCAACTTCGTACGGAACAGGAGATGTCCCCTCCTCGTCCTTCATGGCCCTGGTCATCCTTCTCGCTGCGGTGTTCGCAGCGCCCCAGGTGAGCGATGCCTTGTTTCGGAGATGGATTGCTTCATCGCCAGACCTCCTGCACAAAGACCTGAGTTGGGAAACGATTGGCGACTCGCCTCAAGAAGCCTCGTAACCCGCCTCGATCAAGGCTTCTTCAAGCGTGAGTTGCCCTCGACTCACCCGCCGCGCCGCCTCGATGGAAATCGTGAGGGCCCCTTTCGACCGTTGCCGGCTGATGCGTTGCAAATTCCGAAGTTCGCCCAACGAAGGCACGTGGTCTCGTTGTTCGTGAACCGGTTTTCCTGCTTGACGCCCGATCTTGACCGCCGATGCGCCATGGGCATGTCTGGATGTTCCGGTGCTGGTGCGGTACTCGTTCACTTCCTCAACCCAAAAGCCTCGGCCAATGGCCTCGTTGATGAGTCGGTCGCGGTGCATGGGTGAACCGTGACCGACACGAACCAAAACGGCATCCGGGGACATGGCATCGACCATGCGAGCCATGAAGCCGAACAACGAAGGGAAGTCCTCCTCCACGGTCTTTCCCAGCACCGTGCCGTCCGCAAAACACGCACAACCCGGGCGAGGGCCGGGGTCCAGCCCGAACACCAATTGCTTGGGCGACATGGGGTGGGCTCGGGTCATCGTCCAAACCAACACCTGTTCGTCAACGGTGTCAATCGACACGGGAACACCTCGCCCTCCGAGGCGTTTGATCTCGCCTGGCGAGGCGAACCACCAAGCGGAGGGGTCCGGTAGCGGTTCGTCCGTCGAGAGCATGAGAACTGGGATTCGATGAAATTCCAAAGCCTTCAGCAAACGATGGGCCAGTTGGAAATCGTCGGTGCGGACGTAGACGCGCTGCACGAAGGTTGGTTGGTCCGGCTCCGTTCTAATCTATCGGTTCGCCTCGATGGAGAGACCTGGAAACCCGTTGAAAAGTTGTTCGCGTGAACCGAAGTCATCAAGAACGATGGACGACGATGTCGGTTCATGACAAGCGCCTACGAAAGGGAACTGCGGGAGGTTCTCGCAGGCACCGAGAAAGGCGTGGATGCGGTCATCAAGAGTTGCGATGAAGCCGAGCGTCGTCGAATGCGGCGTGTGCTTGAACGCCCCTTTCTCGTCGTTCGTGCGGCGGGCTCGGGTATGGAGGGAAGCGGTGATTTGGTTGCGCTTCGCGGCGATTGTTCGTTCCCCATCGAAGTGAAAACCACCAAAGCTGAGAAACTGTATTTTTCAGGACGAACAAAAGACCAGTTGGAAGCCATGATTCGAGAGGGTGAGCGCAGCGGCCTCATGCCCCTTTACGCACATCGAAGAAAGGGCGTGCGGGGCGATTCGTGGCGGTTGTTTCGGGTTGAAACGCAGGGCCTGCGCGGGACCCTTCGGTTGCTCGCACCAAAAATTCCGGCCCTGCCCTTGAACCGAAACGGTTCACCGTTTATCGATTGGGGCCAAGGCATGCCGTTGAACGAATTCATCGGTTTGATGTGCTCCGCAGAAGGGAGGGAAGACCTACAGCCATCGCTTCACATGCGCGCCAAAAAGCACGCATCAACGGCGTATCGGGATGAGGTCTCCGCAGCAGATGTCCTGGCGGAACTTGAACGCCGTCGCTCAGATGCGATGGACCTCAGAGATACGGCACCACCATTGTGAACACCAGCATCACGAGCAACACCAGGGAAGAGTAACTGGATGCTTTGGACGAGAGATGGTCCACCCACATCGGGTGCAAGTCCCACAACTTCAATTTCCGACCGATGCGTTTGACCCCGCTCAAGAAACTGTGCAACATGTCACGTAGCATATGTCCACCGTCAAACGGCACCATCGGAATGAGGTTGGTGAAACCCAAGAGGATGTTGACCCACATGAGCCAAAAGAAAAGATTCGCCATGAACAGCAAACCTTCGGTACCAAGAACGGCACTCACCGGCCCGTCGCCTGCCGTCAGCAAGGCTTCTTCAAAGGGGTGAATGGCGACGCCGTTGAGTTCAAACGGCACGATGAGGATGTTCAGAATGTGGATCGGGAGCATCAGCACACGCTGCAAGACCGAACCTTCCCACCGCGGAGAAAAGGGGCCGGCCAGCCGGTCAATACCTGCGGTGCCCTCAGAGAGACCTTCTACGCCCAAGAACGGGTCTCCGGGGGAAATATCGAGATTCCCCAACACCTCGTCCTCCCATCCAAGCGCTTTGTAGTACGCGTGTTTGTCGCCAAACGTGGCGGTGAGGGTTTCCCGTTGGCCGTCTTGCCTGAGCACCACGAGGTCAACGGTGTCGTGCGCAGCGTAACCGTCAAGGACGGTCCGGAAATCTTCGCTGCTTTGAATCGGTTTGCCGTCGATGGACACCAGCGTATCCCATGGCTCCATGCCGGCGCGTTCAGCACCTTCCCCGACGATGATGCCTTGCACGTGAAGGTAATCCTCCTTCGCCGTGACCTGCCCGGCAACGCCGCCGAGCAGGAGCAGCATCACAAAAGCAGCAAAGAGGTTTGTTGCGGGGCCTGCGGCAAACATGCGCAACCGCTCTCGACGGGGAGCACGCATCAATTCTTCAGCTTGTGGTTCTGCGAAGGCCCCGAGCGGAAGTGGGCCCAATTGGAGCAAGCCGAACGATCGGACGCGCATACCGTGGCCTCGGGCCAGCAGGCCGTGGCCAAATTCGTGAATCACCAGCGAAACGACAAAGGCCATAGCACCCCATCCGAGCGGAATCACGGGATTCAGGCCGGGGACAGCAACCAATTCGCTGGCCGAGGGCGGGGTGGCGGTTGGTGGGTTCACCAGCGAAGTGATAAACGCCAACACAACCACCAAAGCCACGGCAAGCATGGCCAGTGAGCAGACCCAAAGCGAGACCTCACCGTAGGCTCGCCAAAATTTACGTGGCTTTGCGAGGCGGTCAAGCAGGCGTTGACCTCGTTGCGTTCGAACCATCAAGACGATTCCGAGGGCGCGGGTGGCATTCCATCGGTCGAGGGTCCCGTTGCGTTCCCACGTCCGAATCAGGATGTACCATCCGAAAAGGAGGACAAACAGCAAAGTCCAGTCGGCTTGAACCGAACCCCACGAGCCCACCATGGCTCGGCGACGACCTGTTCCGCCTTGAACGTTGATATCGCTTCAGCGAACTCTGGGGGACAAAACTTGATGATGGGTTGACGCCCCTTCCCTCTCATGAACACGCATCACTCAGCCATCGAAGCATGGTGCGACGTCACGTGGGGTGAGCGACCCGTGCGCATTTCGGACTGGGCGGTTCACGACGATATCGTTCAGGTCTTCCTTCGTTTGTCGGCCAGCGTACTCATCGCTGATTTCACCCTCAACGCCAACGGACGTCTCAGCATTCAACAGCACCTTCACATCCCGCTCGAAACCTGGAACCCCGGCTCCATCCAGGGTCTTCGCACCATGGAAGGAAAAACGCGCTTCCAACATCGCCGTCAGTCCATCTTGCTCTCCAGCGAATTGAGGGTTCCCGAATGGGGGGCGGCGCTCCTTGAGGAGTGGTTGATGAGCATGCGTGGTGCGGTCAATCGGCCAAAGGACAGGGTGCAACGGCTCAATGAAATCAAGCGAATGCAAATGTCCGTTCAGCGAAATCTTGAGAGCGCTGGACTGTCAAATGCTGAGAGTGAAATCAAGGCTTTGACCGATAGGGTCGACCAAATCGATGCGCAATTATCGAACTGATTCTTCCATCGTGGTGTCAACCCCGGGAAACTGATCCTCCCCTTCGCGGTACACCGTGCGCATGTTGCTGATGAAGTTCCGCTCTTTCACGACGATGGTGAAGTTGCGAATCCCGTAGTCCTTCTCGCCGTCCAGCATTTCGAGAAGCACCTGGAGGGTGAGGCGGGCCCCTTCACGATGAGGGTAGGCAAAGACCCCCATGGACAACGGCGGAGAGATGACGCTACTGATGTTGCCGAGCTCCTCGATCGTTGCAAAGAGGTTATGATAGGTCGTCGCCAGTAATTCACGCCGTGCTTCGTCTTGGTTCGGTCGACGGCAATCGGGCCCCACGGCATGGATGATGTGAGTGAACTTCGAGGCGAGAGCAAAGGGTTCGGTGACGACGTTTTCAGTCACCGCGCAAGGAGGTGCGTTGATTTTCCGCATTTCCAAGCAGATGTTGCGGGTGATTTGGGTTAATTCCTTGCCCGCTTTTTGATGAATCATCTTGTCGATGCCTTCTCGTCCAGAGAGGCGGTTGTTGGCGGGGGTCACGAGCACGTCGCCCGAATGGTCCCAAACCTCTCCACCCATCACGCGCAAGACACCGTGCTTGCATGTTCTCGCCATGTAGAGTTCGGCCATCATTACCCCATAGAGGGCCACCCTACATATGCTCTGCGCCCTTTTTTCATGAACCGATGACGATTGCGATGTCTTCGGCTTCCTTGGGTCGAGATGGTCGACATTTGAGCGATACGGCTAAAGAGGCCCCGATGGTGCAACAACCGATGCACACAAAGCGGAGCAGTCTCGCTTTCGTGGTGCTCATGTTGGTCTCGATGGTTCCATTGCAACCCAACGGAACCGCTCCCTTACCGCCGCTCCTTGAGGTCACGAACACCATGTTTGATGGATTTCTGGTCGGTGAAGCCGAGGGTCCGTGGAACGAGACACCGATGCGAAACGTAGCCGTTCCCGACGGCTTCTCTTACGGGAGCGTCATCAACTACGGCGATGTTGGGGTCCTCATCAACAACCTCTCGGCCGAAAGCCGGACCATCGGTTGGGCCTTCGTGGCTGCGCGAAACATTTCCTTGGACCGTGTGTTCATCTTCAACGAGACCGGGACACCAACGGGCGAAACGGTGAATCGGAACCAATTCACCAACTTCTTCGCGCTTCCGTTCCTTGAAATGCTCCAAAACCGAAGTTCGTCAAACTCACTCAACTACCTCGTCACGACAAAAGGCATGCCACTCCGCATTTCGGGTGGCAACGACAAAGCAAGCTTTGACCAGGAATTGGCTTTGCTCGGGGGCACCTACAACGCCTCCATCGGAGGGGATTATTGGTTCAACCACGATTACGGACCGCTCGCTGGAAAGGCGATGGAACCGTTTACACGCAGCAAGTACGGCTTTTTCCTCGTCACTCGACTCACCGGGTACACCGTCGATACAGCGCTCGAACTCATCGAGCGTGCGAACCAAAGTCTGGGGCAACGAGGAACCTTCGTGCTTGACTTGGCGACCAACCGAAACAACTCGGGTTACAAATTTTGGAACGATGACCTGTATGCGGCCAACACCTCGTTGAACGGAAGCTTGGGCCTCCCGGTCATGTTCGATGAGGAGACCGAGTTCATCACCAATATCTCCAACGTGATCGGTTATGCATCTTGGGGAAGCAACGACGGCGACTGGAACAGAAACCACTTGCCCAACGGTGGTTTTGACACCATCGATGCCTCTTGGCAGAGCGGGTCGCGTTATTGGACGCACAGCGGTCCGACGGTTGCCGCTGAAGACACCTTTGCATGGGCCTATCAAACCGATACCAAGCAGGGAGGAAACGGGGCGTTTGAAGCCACGGTCAAGACGGCTTGCGAACAAGACGCAGGCGACATGATGCAGGGCATCTACGGTGAGTACTTCGACAACGACGGGGTCTCGTTCAACGCCGCCTCCATGCCGTCCCTCATCGACCGAGAACCAGACCGTGTTCAAATCGAGCCCCACCTCAACCGAGCTTCCTCCAACAACGCCTATCCCGGCCTTGATGATCGATTCAAGGAACATTGGGGTGCACGGTTCAGCGGCCTCATCGATGTCCCATTTTCAGGGAACTGGAGTTTTTTCCTCAACTCCGATGACGGTTCGGAATTGTGGGTCAACGGCAACAGCGTGGTCCAAAATCACGGCATGCACGGCATGGTGGAACGTTCCGGCTACCTCAACCTCTCCGCCGGCCTCCACGATTTCCGAATCGAGTTCTTCCAAGGAGGCGGACCCCACGGTCTGGTCTTCTCTTGGCAGGGCCCCAACACCTCGAAAGCCGCTGTTCCAAGTTCGGTGTTCTATGTCGACGGTGATGTCGTGCCGAAGGCCAACCGACTCATCCACGCATGGGCCTTTGAGGACGGCTCCGGAAGCAAGGCCGTCAACGAGGTCAACACCAGTGCAAACCTGACCTTCACGGGAATGAACGCCTCCAACTGGCGAACCTGCGTGGACGGGGGGTGCTTGTGGTTTGACGGAGTGGACGACGTGGCGAGCGTTGACGTCACGGATTGGACTGGAAATTTGTCCGTGAGCCAATGGGTGTGGGCCAACGGCAGCAACCAAACAACGTACGCCTCAACCTTTGCGGTCAACGACCAAGCGGGTTCCAACCTCT
>Ga0181596_10002408_pt1 | contig 18066 bp, 14 predicted proteins | sample 041ome_6_FD_148655 | JGI IMG/M metagenome (GOLD analysis project Ga0181596, IMG submission 148655) | Coastal salt marsh microbial communities from the Groves Creek Marsh, Skidaway Island, Georgia - 041402US metaG (spades assembly) | ecosystem: Environmental > Aquatic > Marine > Intertidal zone... | reverse complement strand
TACTTAGAGATACGCTACAGGCAAAGAGTGAGGAATTTTGGAAAGTGGTGAAAATTGGTCGTACCCATCTTATGGACGCTACACCACTTACTCTTGGACAAGAGTTTTCCGGTTATGTAAGTCAACTGAACCACGGGCTCAAGGCGCTTGAAAATACGCTAGATCACCTGAGTGAAATAGCCCTCGGTGGAACGGCGGTAGGCACAGGAATTAATACCCCGGAAGGATATTCGGAAGGAGTAGCTAAATACATTGCACAATTTACGGGACTGCCTTTCCGTACTGCTGAAAATAAATTTGAAGCGTTAGCTGCTCACGATGCTTTGGTTGAAACTCACGGGGCTCTGAATCAATTGGCAGTGAGTTTGAATAAAATTGCGAACGATATTAGGTCGCTTGCCTCTGGACCGCGTTCAGGAATAGGCGAAATTATCATTCCATCAAATGAGCCTGGTTCATCCATAATGCCCGGTAAAGTGAATCCTACGCAAGCAGAGGCAATCACTATGGTCTGTGCGCAGGTAATGGGTAACCAAACAGCGGTAACTATAGGTGGCGCACAAGGACATTACGAGTTAAACGTTTATAAGCCAATGATGGCCTACAATGTTTTGCAGAGTGCAGAATTGATTGGTGATGCCTGCGTAAGCTTTACAGAAAAATGTGCAGTGGGTATAGCGCCAAATTACCAAGCTATTGAAAATCATTTGAATAATTCTTTAATGCTGGTAACTGCGCTGAACACAAAAATCGGGTATGAAAAAGCAGCAAAAATCGCGAAGTCTGCTCATGAAAACGGAACTACGTTAAAGCAGGAGGCCATTGAATTAGGATATCTTACCGCAGAGGAATTTGACCAATGGGTAAGACCAGAAAATATGGTGGGTAAGCTTTGATGTCGCTTGCCTACTAAGGCATAGGTTGAACTAAAACGGTTTCTTTCTCAAGACGCAGTTTTAGCCAATTTTCAAGTTGTTTGTTTCGTTTGCTAAGATTCAAAGAATCTACGTCTGCTTTCCAATTGACAAAAGCCACAGGAACCAAAGATCCGTCAGATATGCTGTCTATCCCGTATTGTAGGGTTCCGATTGAAAATCGTTCTAGTTCGGGGTAGTTGATTCTAATTTCAGCGGTTAGGTTGGCTGGAATGAGCTGCTGCTCAAGTTGAATGAGTTCGCCTTCAAGGAAGCTTATTTTTTCTTGAAAGGATCTAGCTTCGTCTCTACCCTCAGAGTATAACTGCACCATTTTAGACATTTCCTCGAGTCCTTGAGCTTCTTTTTCATCTTGCACAATAGTTAGTGTTCCGCTGAACTTCTGACTAAAAGCGGTGGACCATTTGTCTGCAAGTTCCACCGGAACACGATCACCAAATAGAACAAGAGTGACTTCAGGAGTACCGTTATTAAAGGCCACCTTTTCTTTCAATATTTCTGTTCCTGGATAGTCTACGGTTTCTACAAGATACGTTTCAATCTTTCCTTGGTTGATTGAATCCGTTACGGTTCTATACATGATATAGATGGAGGGAACGATTATGATTATTAGGCCAATAGTGAAATATCGACTGCTTTTTTTTGCGCGTAAAGGATCCAATATTTCTTTTAACGGGAATCTTAAATACCTTACAATAAGGGTGGTTGATGTTGCTATAAGTACTGCGTTGATTAAGAAGAGATAAAGGGCTCCAAAGAAATAATGCCAATCACCATGAGCCAATCCATATCCTGCTGTGCATAAAGGTGGCATTAAGGCTGTTGCAATTGCAACACCTGGTATAACGTTATTCTTTTCTTTCCTGGAACCGGCCAATATACCTGCAAGCCCACCAAAAAAAGCTACTAATACATCTAATAGTGTAGGGTTTGTACGAGTGAAAAGTTCGTTTGATGGTGTGGAGATTGGTGATACTAAAAAGTAGAACGCAGAGACCAGCAGTCCAATTCCAATTGCTACGCCAAGATTTTTTAAGGAACGTGTGAGCAATTTAAAATCATTGATCCCCAAGCTTAGCCCAAGTCCCATGATGGGACCCATCAAAGGTGAAATAAGCATGGCACCAATTACCACCGCAGTAGAATTAACGTTTAGTCCAATAGAGGCAATGAAAATAGAAAAGATGAGAATCCAAAGACTAAATCCTCTGAATTCAATATCCTTTTTGATCCCTTCAATGGTAGCGTCAGGGTTTGCGAGGTCAATGATGGAGAATCGGTCCTTTAAGAAACTGATTACGGGACTTATTATTGGCCACCGACTGATGGCCGCATTGATTAATCCCTGCGGTTTATTGGCGTTTTCCACGAATTAAAAATCTAGGTTCTAAACGAAGTCCTCTCCCAATTCTACGCGAACGGCTTTCGCAATTTGTTTGATGGCCTGATCGTTTCCTAAAGGAAAAGTTAGTGAAGTTTTATCAGTTTGAACAACAATTTTTTCTTCAAGACTGTCAACTACTAGCGCTTTATTTTCAGAACTATTAACAATAAGACAGTTTGTGCAATTCTGAGCAATTATATTTTGTCCCACAATGGCATTGCCGTTTTTGTCCTTTTTGCTTAGATCATATACAGCACCCCAATTCCCCACATCCGACCAACCCATTACAGTTGGGATTACACAGACTTTACTTGCGCGTTCCATTAGCCCGTAGTCGATACTGATATTATCACATTCTGCATATACTTTAGCAATGCTTTCCGATTCGTATTTGGTATCCAAATCCTTCCAAGCACGGCCTAGGGTACTCATTAAGTCTGGTAAGTGTTTATCAAGACCTGCACTTAGTGCATCAATATTCCAGATAAACATACCGGCATTCCATAGGAAGTCACCACTTTGTATGAACAGCTTAGCGTGTTCTAAGTCTGGTTTTTCGGTAAAGGCTTTAACTCTGTAAATATCTCCTTCATATTTGGTTTCATCGTATTGGATGTATCCATAACCTGTTTCAGGCTTGTGCGGTTTTATTCCGATGGTGACAAAACAGTCACTCTCTTCAGTTTTTTCTAATCCTTTTCGAATTTGAGCCTCAAAGGCTTCTTCGTCAGTAATTAAATGATCAGCCGGTGTTATGTAGATGTTTGCAGAATCATCGCGTTTCTTGATTTTAAGTGCTGCATATGCAATACAGGGCGCTGTATTTCTGCGAAGCGGCTCCAAAATGATGTTTTCCTCTGGCAATTCTGGCAAATGCTCAATAGTCTGTAGACGGTAATTGGCATGTGTAACTACTAGAATGTGCTCTGGTTCAAAAATGCGCCTTACCCTGCTATACGTTTGTTGAATTAGGCTCTCTCCAGTGCCAAGGAAATCCAAAAATTGTTTGGGTGTTTGTTCTGTGGACATGGGCCAGAATCTACTTCCGATTCCTCCCGCCATTATTACACAATAAGGAGTTCTCATTGATTTTTTCATTGGTTGCTTGGACTTGAAAGCAACTATGTTGTTCAAATCGGGTACAATAGTACGGATTTCTATCTTTGGTAGGTATATTCGTGACCTGAAATAAACAACCTTAAAATGTTAAATCTCGTGCTGTTTGGCCCACCGGGTGCTGGTAAAGGAACGCAAAGTGAATTTTTAGTGAAACGTTATTCTCTAGTGCATTTGAGCACGGGGGATTTATTCCGATATAATATTAAAAATGAAACTGAGTTAGGATTACTAGCCAAATCCTTTATGGATAAGGGTGCCTTGGTTCCGGATTCAGTGACTATTTCAATGTTGGAGGATGCCGTAAACAAAAACCCAGGAGCGAAAGGGTTCATTTTTGACGGTTTTCCTAGAACAAATGCGCAAGCAGAAGCTCTTGATGCCTTCTTAGATGGTCGTGATGTATCTATCACAAGTATGATTGCATTAGAGGTAGGAGAACAAGAACTAAAAGCTCGTTTACTTGAACGTGGAAAAACATCTGGTCGAGCAGATGATGCAGATCCAGGAGTGATTCAAAATAGAATCAATACTTATAACAAAGAAACCGCACCGGTAAAAAATTACTACGATACGCAGGGTAAATACCGTGGCGTGGATGGATTGGGTTCCATTGAAGAAATTACAAATAGATTGATCCAGGTAATTGATTCTCTGTAGTCCGTTTTCTTTACCGTATTAACAATCGTACTTTTACAGAGCAGTTCGTCACATGGCAAGCTGCTCTTTTATTATGGCTGGAAGCAACTTTATTGATTACGTAAAAATCTACTGCAAAAGTGGTCGTGGAGGAAAAGGGTCCACCCACCTATTGCGAAACCGCATGACTTCTAAGGGCGGTCCCGACGGTGGCGATGGGGGTAGAGGCGGACATGTTATTGTTCGTGGTAATTCACAGATGTGGACGCTGTTACCGTTAAAATATCAAAAGCACATAAAAGCATCTTCAGGGGAGAACGGCGCAGGTCAGGAGAAGACGGGCGCTAATGGAGAAGACAGGTATATTGATGTTCCTTTAGGAACTGTTGCAAAAGACGAAGAGACGGGTAAAGTCCTCTTTGAAATTACAGAAGAGGGAGAGGAGAAGATTTTAGTAAAAGGCGGCCGTGGTGGCCAAGGAAATGTACACTTCAAGTCTTCTACTTTTCAGACTCCACGATACGCTCAGCCTGGAGAAGATCCTGTAGAAGGATGGTTTATCCTTGAATTAAAAGTCCTCGCAGATGTTGGTTTAGTGGGCTTTCCAAATGCAGGAAAAAGTACTTTGCTCAGCGTGGTAAGTGCTGCAAAACCGGAAATAGCCAATTACCCTTTTACTACGTTAGTTCCAAATTTAGGTATGGTAAACTATCGGGATTATCGGTCATTTGTCATGGCTGACATTCCTGGAATTATTGAAGGAGCTTCAGAAGGTAAAGGACTAGGTTATAGATTCTTAAGGCATATTGAGCGCAATGCATTATTGTTATTTATGGTGCCCGCGGATACTGACGATTACCAGAGGGAATATGAAATACTCCTTAACGAATTGGTCGTTTATAATCCTGAGTTGGCAGATAAGAATAGAATTTTAGCCATAACAAAGTCCGATATGTTGGATGATGAGATGCAAGCTGAAATTGAGCTGCAACTTCCCAAGGATATCCCCCATATATTTATTTCATCGGTGACAGGCCAAAATATAATGGCATTGAAGGACAATATCTGGTCTGCTCTAAACGAAGAATTGTGATTGCCTTAGTTGACTCTATAATGGAATGGGACAAGCAGTTGTTCTTGATGCTACATCAACTTTTTAGCGCATCAACAGATACCTTTTGGTTGGCGGTGACAAAGACTTTCACGTGGTTACCCTTATATATTGTGCTCGTTGCACGCTTAATTAAACAATCAGAGACCCACAGCACTTGGATTTTTAGAATTGCCTTGTGTTTAGTTGGTGTGTTACTTTGGGATCAAGGGGCGAATTTTTTTAAGGAATTAATTGGGCGTCCCCGTCCCTGTCAAGAAGGGTTTGAGGGTGTTCGTATCCTTGTTCATTGCTCTGCTTTCGGCTTTTTTTCTTCGCATGCTGCCAATACTTTTGGATTAGCATTTCTAATGCGTAGGTGGCTGAAACCCTCATGGTTTCCTATTCTAATCGGAGTTGCTGTGATTCAAAGTTTTTCAAGAATTCATCTCGGAGTACATTACCCTTTCGACCTATTTGCCGGGGCATTATGGGGCATATTGATTTCAACTATTTTAGTACGTATTGATTCCCAGTTTTCATGAGTTCATTCACAGCAATTGTAGCGGTTTTTTTAGGTGGCGGTATTGGAGCCGTATTGCGCTTTGGTACTACTCAAGGTATGTTGGCTGCGGGTATCGCTCAGAGTAGGTTGCATTGGGCGACATTCGTAATTAACATCATGGCTTCTGTTGCCTTGGTCTATGTGTACAAGTTATCACCAGAAAAAAGTACACTTCAATTGCTATTGGCAACAGGAATTTGCGGCGGGTGGTCAACGTTTAGTACGTTTAGTTACGAAACGGTCCGATTAATCCAAGAAGGCAGGGAGTTAGAAGCATTAGCTTACGTGCTGGGAAGTGTCATGATTTCTATAGCGGCCATTTGGCTTTTAGTGAAATAGGTTATTTCAGAAGAGTAACTATTCCTGTTTTCGTGATCACTTTATCATTGGCGCCTTTGGCAAAAACAGACCAAGTATAGGCGCCAAATGGAGCGGGTTTGCCGTTGGGAAAATTACCGTCCCATCCAATTTCAGGTGTTTTACTATTAAAAATTTCTTCACCCCAGCGATTGTAAATTCGAAGTTCATATGATTTAACTCCAACAGCTGTTGGGGCGAACATCTCATTTGTGCCGTCTCCATTTGGTGAAAATGCATTGGGGACAAAAACTAGAGTTTCAGGATTGATTCGAACCAATGAGGTAGAGGTATCCGGACAATTATAAGTATTGATAACAACATGTTCAACTTCAAACCACCCCGTATCGTTGTAGGAATGATTTAAACTTCTTAAATCATAATAGATACTCCCGTCTCCCATGGAAGTAATGAGCGCATCTGTTGGGTCCGCGGCCAAGTCTGTAATTTCAATGTTGCTTGTGTAAATAGTCGCAGTAGGGGGATCTGCTATAAACGCTGATGTTGGTGAGGGATACACAGTAATGTAATCGTCATAATTCAATGTAATCGTATCTAAACACCCTTCAATAAAATACACCGTGAGGGTAAGGTCATAGGTGCCGGGGTCTGTGTAAGTGTATACGGGTGCGCTGTCGTTGCTGAGGACTCCATCTCCAAAATCCCAGTTGTAAATGACTTGTCCATCTGTAATGGTGCTGTCCCAAAATTCAATGGTAAAGGGCGCGCAGCCTATTTGGTTTTCTACATTTACTTCTGTTTCAGGACGCCTGTATATCCTAACGGTATCTACAAAAGTGCCAATACATCCTTTTTCTTCTACGGTCAAACTCACAATTTGGTCTCCCCATGCAGAGAAACTGACGGGTGGTGGATTCCATCCACTAAATGTTGCTAAAGACCCATTGGGCCCAAAATCCCAAGTTGCTTGGGCTAATCCACCATTGGAACTCTGATTTTGGAATGTAATCAGGTTTTCATCAAAACAAACCGGACCACTAGTGGTAAACCCAGCGTTTATAGGATTATACAATTCGTAGGTTACTTCAGCAGTATCTGTGCAAGGCCACCCCACATTGATGACCAATTGAATGGTATAAGTACCTGTGTCTCCATAGGTATAAGTAGGGTTTCGCCCGGTTGAAGATGCCCCAGGGTTATTGGGGTCATTCCATAACCACAAATAGTTGGTGCCGTTTATGGAGCTATCACTCATGGTGATAGTTGTTCCGTTACAAAAGCTGTTTGGCTGGTATAGTTGCGGCGTTGGGTCACTGACTACATTACTTTGACAAGTGGTTACGTTGAATTGGTAATCGCGTCGCAGAGTGGATAACAACACGCCGGTTGAATCATATTCTGACGCACAGACTGCAAAAACATATTGACCCGTTCCAGTTGGTGTTCCAGTTAAAATACCAGTGTTTGGATCCAAACTAATCTGCGGACTTGAGGGAAGAGGATAGGCTGCAGAATATGGAAAAAGAAAGGGTACACCAGAATATGGAGGTGGTGAAGGCGGATTAGGAGCAGGGTTATTTTGGGTTCCTCCTGTAATGGGTTGGCAAAGTGAATAATAAATGGAATCGCCGTTATCTTCAAGAACGGAAAAGTCAATATTTAGGCTGTCATCTTTACACATTACAATTGGCGGGTCCGATTGGAATCGGGCGGAGCCGTTGCAACGATTATCGTTTGGTGGTATTGTTATATGGTAAGTTGATCCCCAGTTACCTGAATTTCCAACGTTTGTTATGGTGTTGTTTCTACAGCATCGTTGATACACTATGGTATATCCATGGGTGCTTGGTTGAAGGGTTACAGTTGCCTGATAAATTGCCTTTTCTGTACATACATTGGGTGGCGTCTGAAGGCAGGGGTTGGCAACTACAGCTGGAATACTTGTTATCTGACCTCTTGCCACACTTAGATTCTGTACGGCGACATTTTGTGCTGCCCCTCCATAAATTGTAATTGGCGCAAAGTTGTCAAAAGGCGCACCAGACGAATTACAATCGCGATAAACAGTCAATTTAATCTGGTATACATTCCCATTAGTGTTTGATCCCACGCAACGATATGAAATTTCACCACCTACAAGGTGCGCCGCGCTCAAAGGAGCGAAGGAGAAGAGTAAGATGAATAAAACACCGACTGTACGCATTGTCGTAAATCTACCAAATATTGTGCCCAATCCTAGGAGCGAATAAGTCCCAGCTCTTTGAAAGGAAAGATTGTTGTAAACCCCTTTTGTTTGAGCCATTGCTCAGAAGAACGAAGACGAGTAACGAGCACAAAATCTCCACCCCATCCACCAAGACTTTTTACCTGTCCAGGAAGTTCTCCAAAGAGTTCTTGTTTAACCTTGGTAAGACCCAAATGTTCAGCAAGAAGGGACTCGTGTTCCTCAATAACATCTTCCAATTCTAGCAGCGATTTGGACTGTAAAAAAGCATCTGTGAGAAAATTGAATCTATCAATCTGATCATCTGAAAAAGGTTTGCTTTTTACCAAGTTCAAGCTTTCGGAGGTCAACTGCTTTTTCCCTCTATAAACAAATCCAAGTTCGTCTAAAAAGTCAAATGGAATGGTCGTGTTTAAGACTTTTGCTTTATTCTCAATTAATTGATAAGTAATTGGCCCATCTGCTTTTGCACAAGCCAGATCATATCCGCTTCCACCATGTGCGTTTTTGAAAGTTTCAAGTGGATCAACTTGCGCACATTGAGCCAATAGACTTGTGAAAGTGCTGGATGTCCCAAGTCCCCATTCAGCAGGAAATTCTAATTCAGTTTTGAAGCTCCCTGGTTTGTCTAAAAGGGATGAATGACTCTTGACTATTTGAAGGTTCTTGAGTAATCGCTTTGCCACCTTCTCATTGGTTGTTCTTAGAACTTCTAACGATAAACTGAATTCTGCCCAGAACCATTCTTGGCAATTATGATCAAGGGAAGACCAAGAAATACTCTTGCCTTCTATGTTTGGGAAATAGTGAATTTTTTGACCAAGACGAGCAGGTAAAGCAAGACCTTTTGCACCTTGAGTAATGGCATACTCTGAGGTAAGTAAAAGTTTTCCGTTGGCGCGGTAGTTTAGCATGGTTTATTAGCTGCCCAGCTTAGGTATGGGCTGTCCACGCAAAGTACAGAAGTAATTTACAACTTCACGGTGATGAGGTACTTTATCTTTAAAGTACTTGGTAATTACCGCTTTCTCTTCCTGAGTCGCTTCAAGTTGATTTAGAATATTCAAGAGGTGCATTTTCATGTGCCCTTTTTGAATCCCTGTGGTTACCAATGCCCGAAGTGCTGCGAAATTTTGCGCTAAACCACTTACTGCAACAATGCCCATTAATTCCTCTGCATTTGGTTTACCCAACATTTCAAGTGCTTTGACCACTAGTGGGTGTAGCTTAGTCAAACCTCCTACCACTCCTAATGCAAGGGGTATTTCTATCCAATAGGTAAAAACTCCATTCTCTAACTTGCAGTGAGTAAGACTGCTGTATTGGCCCGATTTTGAGGCATAGGTATGGCATGCGGCCTCAACTGCTCTAAAGTCATTTCCTGTGGCAATGATGAGAGCGTCCACACCATTCATAATGCCTTTATTGTGTGTGGTGGCCCGGTAAGGTTCCGCATTCGCGATAGCTATAGCACGTTTAAATTTCCGCGCAAAGTCTTCCCCGCTAGTACCTTCACTTTCTAAATCTTCAATGGGGCAACTCACGGAGGCCCTAACGATACAATTTGGGGTGTAATTACTCAGAATACGCATAACTACTTCAAGTTTACTTTCGTCTAAATCTGAATGTGCTGAAGTAAATGATTCAAGGCGCTTAGCCATTTCTTCCAAATTGGAATTGATAAAATTCGCCCCCATGGAATCACATGTCTCAAAGCAAACTTCCAATTGATAATAATGGTCTAACTGAGCTGTTTTATCCACCAACTTGATAGAGGTAATCCCCCCGCCTCTAGCCTCCATATTGGCTGTCAGCGATTTTGTTGATTCTCTTAATTGATTTTCAAGGTTTTCAAAATCATTGAAATAAGGTTGCGCATTTCCCTCATACATGAAATGAACATGTCCAATTTTTTCCGTGCTAATCACTTCAGTTTTGAATCCACCTCTTTGCAACCAAAAACTTGCACTTTTAGAGGCAGCAGCAACTACTGAACTTTCCTCAATTGCCATGGGAAGGGTGTAGAGCTTTCCATTAATTTGAAAGTTTGGTGCCACACCAAATGGCATGTAATAGTTGGTCATGGTATTTTCAATGAAGTCGTCGTGCTTTTGTTGCACGCTGCTGTCGTTGTGCCAATAGCTTTGAAACAGCTCTAGTGTTTTGTCCGGGTGCTCAAAATTGTTTTGAGTTAACCATTCCAATTTAGCCGCTTTGCTAAGTTTTGAAAATCCTTTGATTGGCTTATTCATGACGATACGATTTACATGCACAAAGCTAACACCTTTGAATAATTATTGTTCTTTTTTGGCAGGGGTATGGAGCATCAACCCAAATTCATGGGAACATCAATGATTAAAATGCGACTGCCATTTTCAAGGCTCTTCAGGCTCACCGTATCTGTTTCCCAACATCCGAGTGCATCGCGCTTGTTCAGTTGTTGCCCAGAAACCTCAAAAGAGCCGTCAATTACAAATAAATAAGCGCCATTTTGGGGTCTTTTGACAGAATACACTTCATGACTTCCTTTCTTAAAAGTTCCCATATTGAACCAAGCGTCCTGATGCACCCAAATACCTGCATCACTTTCTTTAGGACTGAGTACTTGGTGTAAGGTGTCTGTTTTGACTAGGTCAGGCAATTGTGTTTGATCGTACCGTGGTGAAACGTCTTTTTCACGGGGAAAAATCCAAATTTGTAGGAATTTAACCTCTTGAGATTGGCTTGCGTTAAACTCACTATGAAAAATACCTGTACCTGCACTCATTGCTTGTATTTCTCCTTCTTTGATAATGGTCTTATTGCCCATGCTATCCTGATGCTCTAAATCACCGCTTAGAGGTATTGAAACAATCTCCATGTTGTCATGTGGATGTTTGCCAAACCCCTTGCCAGGTGCAACTGTGTCGTCATTGAGTACGCGCAACAGTCCAAAGTTCATTTTCTCTGAATTGTAGTAGTTGGCAAAACTGAAACTGTGTTGACTCTGGAGCCAACCGTGATTTGCAGAGCCTCTCTCTGATGCTGGATGAAAAACAGTTTTCATATGATGTCGAAATATAGTTGTTACAACAACGATTTACTCAAAAAAAAGTTCACTTTATGTTTCCCTTTCGATTTCTAAATCTATTTTTCTTTGAATAAGAGCGAGTTTTTTTGAGTATCTCGAAAGCTCCGTTAATCTACGTTCTATTTCCTGGCGATTGATTTTTTTGCTTTGGTCCGCAACACGGTTCAGGTGTTCGAGTACATTTTTAGTCTCAAACTTCATTTTATTGATCAGTGCGTGTTCGTCTTTTTTAAGCGGATGCATAAAGTGGTTTTAAGTGCGCCAAAAGTGTTCATTCAAATTTCGTTTTTCAATGGTAGGGTTTGATGCAAGACTCTTGGAGTTATTAACACGGGTATACTTCAAGAGTCTCAGAGATTGCCTATCTTGCCGCTCGACATAAACACATCTTAACATTATAAATTTCATGAAAACAAGTTTTATCTCTTTCCTTATGTTGGCTGCATTTAGCAGCTTTGGCCAATCTTTTCCTTTTGATTTTGAAAACAATACTCCAGGCATGATTGGTTATGACGGAGCTACATTCACTATTGTTCCTAATCCAAACAGCACAGGAAATTCTAGTGCTAACGTCGCGGAAATCGTAAAAGTTAATGTTGCAGATATCTGGGCTGGCGGGAAAATAACCAATGTCTCTTCCTTGGATTTTTCAAGCGCAGCAACGAGTACCTTGTCTATGAAGGTTTTTACTAATGAACCTGTGGGAACCGTAATAAAAGTGAAATTAGAGAACCCTTATACGTGCGAAGTAGATGCGGTAACAACCGTAAGTGGTGCATGGGAAACATTGACCTTTGATTTTGGTATTCCAGCTCCTTTTGGAAGTGTAGATTTGGTTATTATGCCTCAACCTTTTACTGATGGCGGTGGCAAAACGTTTTATATAGACGATATTAAGCAAGAACCGGGTATCATTGCTACTCCCAGATCGGGATTACCGGTGACCTTTGAATCAGGAACAACGGATAGACACTTTTTTGATTTCGAAAGCGCAATTATGGAAAGTTTACCCAATCCATTAGTAAGTGCAGATAATGGCAGTTCAAATGTTGGAAAGGTGGTAAGATACTTGGGTGCTCCTTATGGCGGTACAAGCATTACGTTTTCAAATAATATAGACTTTGTTAATCATCCGGTAATCACCATGAAAGTGTTGACTTCAGCGCCCATTGGAACATACATAACATTGAAGGCAGAGAAGCCGTTTTGGGGCGAAGAACGAAGTGTGCAAACAACAAAGACAGAAGAATGGGAAACATTATCCTTTGACTTTACCAATGCGCCAACAGATTTGCCAACCTTTGCTTTGATGTTTGATTTTGTGGCTGGTAGTACCAATGTGGGTGACGGAACTATTGCCTCTACTTTTTATTTTGATGATATCAAATACGCAAACGTTCCTCTTTCTGTTGAAGAAAATGATGGAGCGAATGCCTTTGTAGTCAGGCCAAACCCATCTTCTAATTATTGGGTGCTCTCCAACACAATGGGTTCATCCTTCCAAGTAGAAGTTTATGATGTCAAAGGTCAATTAATTGACCAATCGAAAAGTAATCAGGGACTCGAAGTTGCTATAGACGGTACTAAGTATGCTGCAGGGGTGTATTATGCAAAGGTTACTACCGCAGCTGGAAGCGAAATTGTACGCTTGATTAAGAAATAGACACGTGTAAAGCCCCTAAGAAACGGGTACAAATAAAATTGTTATTCGGTGAGAATAAACTTTTCCGAATACATCTTATTTGGCGTCATTACTTGAATAAAATAGGCACCTCTTGCGTAGAAAGACACGTCCATTTTTTTGTTGTATTGTCCTATAAAGTTCACAAGCGTTTCTTCTTGCAGGACTTGTCCAGTTGTATTCAACATTCTGACCGTTACATCTTGTTGTTGACCGATTAAGAATTGTACGTTTAATTCTTCAACGGCCGGATTAGGGTATAACAGCACATTATATGTGCCGTTTTGAACAACAAAAACATTGGATTCAATTTCACACGAATCAAAACGAATGGTGAGCTTATAATTCCCATCGATTGGATTGTAAATTAAACTATCTGTGGATATGAGATTACCGTTTAACTCCCATGAATAGGTAACTGTTGAGAGCTCGTCAGAGATAGAGGGGATGAGTCGGTTGTTTTGTGCAAGCACATCTACGCTAATTACGTTTTCACAGGTATCAAAATGAGCAACGAAATTAGTATTTATCGTAAGGTTAGCTTGAATGGAATCTGCTGTGAGGTTTGAGAATGATGCAACGGTGGAATACCAATGAGAAAAAATATAGCCTTTTTGGGGTGTAGCCTTTAACGAAATAGGGCAACCACCGTGGTACGTTCCATTCCAAGGTAAATTAGGTTGAATACTGTTCACTTGAATGATTCCAGATTCAACCGGGTATGCGCTCAGGTTTACCGATTGTTGTCCCTGTAACGATAGGGTTTGATTGATATGCTGGCGTGCAGTGGCAATACGCGTGGTGTTGTATTGTGAAATGCCAGTAATGGCATTTACCCATTGATTAAAAGAACCTGGTCCAACTTGACCGCTCCACCTAGCTATATGATCAGGGATGGCTTCTTCAATACTTTCTGCCAACTCCAAGCTTACAGCGTTGAAATTTGAAGTTTGAAAAGTAGTATTGATGAGATCGTCATATCTATTGGTGAATTGGCATTTAAAATCATTATTATTTAGGGCGCGATTAAAAATTTGCGCGTGTGGATTAGGAACACTCGGATTGCGCGCAAAATAGAGGTAGTTCGCATAGATGTTCTGTCCAAAATAACCGAAAGAGGCATCTGTATCGTAGAGTACATACCTCCACTTACCCTCTAAAGAATCTGGTCTCCAGAGCTTGATATTGTTCAAGCCCCAAGCGATTCCAAGCCAATCCATATTTTGTATATAAGTTTGAAATATGAAGTAATCTATATAGTTATTGAAGTCAAATCTCGAACTGAACATTTCAATGAAACCGGGGTCATTAATATTGGAGTTCATAATCAAGTCATAGGATTCTAAAAAATGATCCTCTGAACCCGAAAGTGCACCGTCTTTATTTAATAAATCAACTTTCTTGCTATCAATCCCGTGATTACTTTCTACATAATGTTCGTCAATCTTTTCGCGAATTCCATAAAGCCCCCAATACTCCCCATTTAGATAAATAATACAGGGTTGGTAGCCCATTCTATCAATATGGGTGTTTTCTGCGAGCCTACTTATCAAGGCATCTTGTATACGGTCGGACCAATTGTGTTGACCGCCGTTACGTATGTTGAAGTTGTTGTATTGCGTGATGTGCGGTTTTTTTGGAATCAGGGCGTACTCAACATCTCCTGTGTACGTGGGCTTGGTGTCAATCCTAAAAGATTTTTGAGGCTGTGCTCTAGACCAACCCCCATGTATTTCTAAATCGAATTCTGCGTCAAATCGTTTGGTTTTAGAGGCATCAAAAAATTCCATTCTAGACCTCCTTGACCATGGTTCCCAGAAGTTACTTCCAAAAAAAGGATAGTCGGTACCGGCGTTGGGACCAGAAACATAGATGCCTGTGAACCAATCCCATAAATTATCTTCATCTGTTATGATAGAAAAAACGGGTAGGTTATGATTCTCCTCATTGACAATGTACGTTCGGTCAACAACAGCACTTGGAAGTTCCTGATTACCATTGCTGAATGATCTTAAGCTCAATACCGTAGATGAATTGATATTGATTGGGCCATTCACAACAAAATCATCGGTATCCGGAACATCACCATTAGTTGTGTAATAGGTGGTCGCATTGGAAGAGGTAGAGACATTTACTTGAAAAGGATACGGGTACCACCCAGAGAATAAATCCGTAATCGGCTCATTTGTTATTGATGAAAAGCAAACATTTTGATCGTTCAACAGATTGGGTGAAGGACTATTAAAATAACACCAGCTCCCTATGCCATCTGGGATTCTACCGTGGGATATAGTATTAGTAATGTTACTTGGTATTAAGATGCTGTCTAAGACATATTCACCGGTATCACTTATGACGATAGTTTCGCCATGAGATAATTTAAAACTTGCATGTGCATTGATAGAAGGAGGTTCAATCCAACTTGGTATGGATTGATACTTAAACGTTGTTGAGGCAATCCCGGCGGAGAGGAAAAAATTACCGCTCATATCCGATGAGGTTGTTGATGCATTATGTATCTGAATAGCCAAAATATTGGTTCCTTGTACCAATATTTCAGCGACCTCATCGGAATTAAAGAACTTAGATTCTGGAATACCACCGTTGTATAAAACTGCTTCGTGATTTGAATTGGTCAATTCAGTATAACCCGGATTAAATGAATTGAAATTGGTGGATCGCATGATTTCTGTTCCATTCAGGTAGGCGATGAAGCCGTCGTCGTAATCTGCATGAAATAATAATTGAGTGATATCGTTCAAGTCAGTGATCTCGAATTCCTTTCGTAGATACAAGGATGGCGTAACAGCAATGATTGTATTGTCATCATTATCTCCGTAGCCAATACCACCTTGACCGGAATTCCAATTTTGGTCGTTAAAAGCCAGTGTGTTCCAATTGGCCCAATCAGAGGTGGGTGGTGAACTGCCTAACCAATATTTCCAAGTATTTTCCGCAAGCACAAGAGATTCCCAATGGTTAGGTAACCTCATGTTTTCTCTTCCTGAAGCACAAATGGTGAGTATTTCTTGACTGCCTAAATAGGTGTTCGGGAATTGCCACTTATCTAAATTATTTGGATTGTCACTTAAATAGTAGTCTGAAAGAAGCACCGAGTCCGCAGAATAGTTGTGGATTTCTATCCAATCTACGTCATCACCAAATTCATCTGTATACCCCCTGACACAATTAAATTCATTAATAGCTAATTGAGCTTGTAGTACGAAGCTATTAAGGATTAGAACGATTAGAAGTAAGGGTTTTTTCAAGGGTGTGAATTTTGTGAAACGTAAATATAATCAGGTAATTAGATATACTTGAATTATTCATGAAACTTATTAAACCAAAAACGCCCAGCTATAAAAGCTAGGCGTTCTTGTGGTGATGGACGGAATCGAACCGCCGACACAAGGATTTTCAATCCTTTGCTCTACCAACTGAGCTACATCACCCCCGAAAGAGGACGGCAAATATAAGTGGGTTCACCGATTTGGGAAAGGGTTAACGAAAAAAAGTCAACTATTTTTGTCTTCTATGCCTAAATTGCTTCCAGCTTTTGGTAAGAACTCTATGCGACCCATATTATTTGATCTAGGTAATACTACAGTAAAGGCTTGGGATACTGCAACCAATGAATTCTTCCGTTTGACGTTAGGGGAGTTTACAGAATTCCTTCATAATAGACCGGATCAAATGATTTTTGGTTATGCCACAGGTAATGATGCAGTTTTATCCGGGTTAAAAAATCCGATTCGTCTTCTTTCTTCTGAAGATTCAATGCCGTTAAAAAGCAATTATCAAGACATGTTAACATTGGGAATGGATCGATGGGGGTTGTGTAATTCCTATTTCTTAGAAGGAAACGATTCTTTTTTGCTCCTTACCATGGGAACTTGCATTACATATAATATTGTGAAAGAGGGCGTTTTTTTGGGAGGTGCTATTTCACCTGGTTGGGAAATGCGATTTGAATCCATGCATAGTATGACAGCCAATCTTCCAAAAGCAGCGCATAATAGGGATTCAGAATTGCTTGGGTCTACTACATTAGGAAGTTTGAGCTCTGGTGTGGATGTTGCTATTCAGCTGGAAATAGCTGCAATGACAGAAGCGTATTCCAATAGGTTTGGATTAAAAAAAGTATTCATTTGTGGAGGTCATTCAAATCGTTTGTCAAACCACGCAAAAAACTACATATTTGCACCCGTTAATTATGAACTACATGCCCTTCGGCGCCTCCATGACTATTTTTTTAAAAACGGTACGCTTTAAAGCTTTGATTTCAGTCGCCATTGGTTTGACCTTAGCGCTGTCAAATACGGTGATGGGCCAAACTAATTCGGTAAGTCCATTGAGTATAAATGGTTTTGGGGAAACTTCTTTTGGAGTAACACCAAATTACCTTGCAATGGGAGGCACGGGCATAGCGAATGTGGATCGATTCTCCATCAACATGTTAAACCCTGCAGGGTACATGAATATGGATTTTGCTACGCTCGAGATGAGTGGTGCACATAGGTCTTTCCGTCATAGAATAACGGATGAGGACATTGACCAAGCAAATTTCAATACCTATTTCGATTTCTTTGGTTTTGGTTTCAAATTCAATGACTATTTCGCCGGTTCCTTTTCTGTATCACCAATGGCTGCAAAGGGTTATAGCATAAGCGTTGCTGATTCTTCAGATGATTTTGGTGTGTTTGAATACCGTTCCATTGGTACAGGCGGTTACGATAGATTCAATTTTGGGCTAGCATCGCAACCGCTTAAATGGCTATCGGTTGGCGTAAATGCCAAATACATTTTTGGTGAAATAGACGAAAGCAACAAAACCATTATAGCCAACCCAGATTTCCTATCCGTGAGCAATTCTAAGCAGACCGGTATTAGCGATTTCACCTTTGACTTTGGTACACAAATGAAGTTCAATTGGGGCGAATATCGATTTACGGCTGGCGGCGTTTATGCTTTGGGTCAAGAATTAAACGCACGTCAGATTACCTCTCAATACACCTTTATTAATAGCGGGATAGTGGAGACCCCT
>Ga0181596_10002401_pt1 | contig 18109 bp, 8 predicted proteins | sample 041ome_6_FD_148655 | JGI IMG/M metagenome (GOLD analysis project Ga0181596, IMG submission 148655) | Coastal salt marsh microbial communities from the Groves Creek Marsh, Skidaway Island, Georgia - 041402US metaG (spades assembly) | ecosystem: Environmental > Aquatic > Marine > Intertidal zone >... | reverse complement strand
CTGGTGGTGACGACGGTGTAGTTGTCGGTCATCGACCAGATGTTGCGGAGGATGAACGTGGTTTCAGCAATCGGATCACCGTTGAACGCTTCATCGCCGCTCCAGGTCACGGTACCGGACACACCGCTGCTCTCAATGGAGACATCAAGGGTCCGGTCCATGGGCACCACGCGATTGGCTTGGTCGGCCGTCACGTTGAGTTGGGCTTCTCCGAGCCAACTCATGTTGGCGACTTGGCCGAGGATGGCCGTGATTTCGTTGATTTGCCGGTCGTCGTTGGTGTCGGTCAAAATGTCACTCAATCGTTCTGCATACGAGCCGTCTCGAAGGTTGTCACGAGCCTCACTTGGGTCGTAATCCCCAGCAAAGGCGGTCACGCGAAGACGTCCAGCAGGTGCGAGGAAACTGTACTTCCCATCGTCATCCGCATCGACAAAGCCAATGGGAATCCAATAGGTGTCCTCATCGTTGTCAGATGAGCCTTCGCCGGAGAAGGCATCGCGCTCAATGAGGATGCGAACGCCTGGCAGACCCTCGCCGTTATCGGTCATCGTCACTTGACCGGTTAATTCTGCACCGGGGTAGTACTTCAGAATCTTCACCAAGGTGTTGGTGGATTGAATGCTGATCGTTTCGTCTTCCGAATACCAGTTGGAGATGACGAAATGGTTCATCATGGCTCCAGGCAGCGGCAAGGAGTTTGCCAGAACGCTGCCGGGTGAACCCGACTGACCGAAGTGTTGCGCCGGCTGTGGGTTGCTGGCTGCGGTGTTGATTCCGAGCGTTGAAGCCCCGTAGCCGACGTAGGTGCGAGCCACCATCGTGTCGAAGAAGGCAGGGTTGTGATCAACACGGACGTCCTGAATCTGCAACGGGTCAATATCGGCCCCAGCTTGCTGGTTAAGGAAATCCTTCTGCATGGCTTCGTCAACCTCTTCTCGCGTCATCTCGTCTTGGAAGTCGCCGCGGACGGTCTCGTAAACCTCGTCCATGTACGTCCCGATGTCTTGTCCAGAAAGGATGGTTGGGGCACCGAAAATGCCCATCGGTTGGCCACGGTTGTAATTCGAGTCAGCTGTGTAGCGCCCCGCGCGAGGGTAGAGTCGATCATCGATGGCAAAATACCGAATCTCGTGGTCACGAGAAATGGTCTCTCCAGGTTTGCCTTCGTAGTCTTGAACACGGTAAAAGCCCTCCAAGCCGATGAGGTCGTTGTAGAGGTCGTGGATGGTGGCGGTTGGGTGGGCATCAAAGGCTTCGGTCAAGAGTTGCGTCATCATGGCCAATCGGGCGTTCGTTCGGTGGATGTTGGTCGAGACCGAAAGGTACTCATCGATGAGGTCTGCCGTGTACCAGTAATCGCCAAAGATGGAGTGTGTCCGTCCATTGACAGTTTCGTCCGGTGTGCGGATGTTGTTCGTGAACGTGATGTTGGCCTCGCTCATGGACGACCAAGCATCACCCAAACAGGAAGAGGAGAATTCCTCAGTACATGGGAGGGGGACGCCGTCTTTGTAGATGCGGTAAATCGTGGTGTCAGCATCAAAGACACCGGCGGTGGAGGAGTGTCCCTCCGCCATCACGATGTTTCGGTTGGCCTTCACGACGCTGAACGAACGGAGTTCAATGAAGTCGATCATGGTCTCGTCAAACGTGGTTTGCATCGTCAGGAAGTCCTCCATCTGTGCGTCGTTGAGGTACTTGTCCACGGTGTTCTGGAAAGTCGGCGTGAACTTGGGGTTCGAGTTGTCGGTGGTTGCGTAGGTACGGTCGCCTTCCGCAAGCTGCCAGATGAACATCGCTGTCAGGTCGTCTTGGTTTCGGGCCAAAAGCATGTTCCCTGTTGCTGGGATGCCGGACTGGAAGTTGTCCGATACCGACGGGTGCTCACCGGTGCTCATGGCTTGGAAACCGTAGTCCCACCACGATACGAAGGCCGGCTTTTCTGAATACTTCATGTCCGTATCTTGGTTGGCGAGCCATTCGTACGCCGCGTTCCAACCGTTATCGTTGAACGAAGAACCAAAGCTGCCCAAGTACCAACGACCGTCGTAGTTGCTGCTGTCGAGCACCGAGAAACCTAGGGCATCAAAACGCAGGATATCGGGGACGACGTTGTAGATTCGCTCGTCGATTTCTCCCTCTTGGTTCGAAGTCCCGGGGATCGCAGAGTCCAAGCCGTAGGTGGCTTGTTGGCTGAAAATCATGATCATGACAAGGAAAATCGCCGAGAATTGTGGCGTCCGCCAAACGGCCTTTCGTGCGCCAGTGATGCGGTCAGCTGGGGTTCGGATGCCGAATTTCTTCCACGAACGAACCAAACCGCTCCAGTTGGCCCACTGCCAAAGTCCAACGATACCCGCAGCACCGAGAACGGCCATCACGGGAGTGGCGTTGAACATGAACCGAGCAGCGTTCCAAGCCATGAAGGTGGCTGCGAAGACCCAAACACCGAACACGAGTTCCGTGCCTTTGCGATATCGAAGACCCTTCCAGAGCAGCCCGCCGCCGATGATGAGCGCAAGCAAGAACGTGATGGGCCCGAAGGAAGCAAAGAGTTGGGCTCGGTTCGGAGCGTTGGCTTCAGCAACCGTACCGAAAATCTTGGTCTTTGTGAAGTAACCGCTTCCCGTGAACAGGACATCCCATGCGTTTGAGAGTTCCAATGTCTTGAGGATGTACAGCAGAATGAAGAAGACTGCGGCCAATCCAACCAGCGTGCCCAGCACGAGTAACCAAGGTTTGTCACGGAATCCGGTGGTCACGAAGGCAATGGCTAGGGTGAATCCGGAAATGAACAGGAAGGGTTGCAGCCCGGTGGGGTTGAGAATCAAGTCGAATTCCGGGTGACCGTAGAAGGGCAGTGCCATCAGGAAGGTCGTCAAAAGCATCGTGAGGAAAAGCGCACTCAGCGTGGTTGAATCTCTTCGGCGGAACATGTTCAAGGCCACCTGCAAGGCATAGGCGAGGAACAAAATCGATGGCCCAACAACGAACCCTTTCCAACCCAAGGAAACGATTCCAAAGGCGACACCGGCGAGCACGGCGTTGGCGACGGCTGCCTGACGGTGTGCAAGCACGTCCAGGTAAGCCTGGAAGAAGGACTTTGGATGCGCCGTGGTGACTTTTGTAATTCGAGCCGAGCCAGCGTACTTCACCGCACGCAGCCAATACAAGAAGCCGACCGAGATGAAGAGCATCACAAAGGAGTCGTGGTCAGCGAGCGCCCACGTGGAGTGGGTGACGTGAGCGGGCATGAAGGCGATGAGCCATGCTGCGATGACGCCTGCACCCTTTCCAAAGTGATCTTTGGCGATGATGGCGATGGGGAACACGGTCAGCGCACCGTAGACAGCGGGCAGAGCGAGCATGCTCCACCAAACAGCATCTTCAGGCGTGTTGAGGAAGGGCTCCAAGAACATCGCACCGATGGCCATGGTCCATGAGAAGAGCGGGGGACGAGGGTTGATGCCGCCCATTGGATAGAATCGGTCGGCATCGAACACCAAGTGAGCGTTGTTGGCCAGGATGTAATCCACCACGCGCTTCATGTACCAAGGGTCCGAACCCCCCGTCATGTCCCAGTTTCCGGTGCCGAAGGCGTTCATTGAGGGCACGGCGTACCATTGAATTCGAATGGCAAGGCCGACCAAGAAGGCAAGAGCGATCATCAAGCCCGCTCCGTGTGCCCGGAGGAACAGGCGAGCCTGAGAGGGCTCGTGCTCGCCAAGGTTAGCCCATCCACCGTACTTTTCGTGATTGCCGATGGAGTAAATGCCCACGCCCAAAAAGAACGTGATACCGAGCCAGATCAGCGCACCCCATGTGCCGTCCATGTCTTCGTTGTACCAAATACCGGCTTCAAACCAAGCAGCGACTTGGTAAAGTCCCCACATGGAACCCACGAGCATGGCGCGGGTGTACCATCGCTCGGCGCACATGCCGGCGACGATGAGAGCCACTAAACCGGTCAAAAATGCCGTCCAGTAGCCGATGTAGCCGTGGTAACCTGCTTCGGTGGTGATGGCCAACTGGTCAATCGTGTCCACCGAATTGAAGTGGAACAAGGAGCCAACGAAGGCGAGCACCCAAACGACGAGGGCGATGAGGAGCGGCAGGTTGGCGCGGTTGAAACCGTCGTGTTGGCCGAGGAAGGCAAACCAACCCTCAGCACCTGCGGGGTTGACCGTGCCTCGAGCGAGCACGCCCGCCAAAACGCCTACGACCGTGAACATCGTCCAGTAAGCAAAGAAGACGTAAGCCGTGGCTTGACGCTCAAGGTTCATGGTCGAGACGAGCTGGCCGCTCTCCATCGTGTACGTTGAGGGGAGCGCAGCGAGGGCATCCCCTGCCGCAGCGAGGGCGAGCCAAAACCCAACGCCAGAGAAGGTCATCATGGCGACCCACTCGTGGCGCCCACGGCGGTCAAAGTTTGACCCCAAAACCACAAGAACAGCAAACATCAGCGCAGCAAGAGCGTCAACGCCCAAGAAGGAGTGGAGCACCTCAGCACCGAAGAACGCGATTGCAAGCACGCCGAGGGAAAGGGTGGAAGAGGCGAATTCGGGTCGAGCGTCCTGAACGATGCGTGGCACGAGAGCCAGCATACTGGCGATGGCGACGACGAGCATCGGCATCATGTTGTTCAATGTCAAGTCGTATTCAATGCCCACGACTCGGGTGGTGGCAAGAGCAAGCAGCACGGCCAAGGGTGCGAGCAGCAACCCCATGATGGCGCCGGGCTGATTTGCCGTCGTTTCCGTATGTTCTTCCATTTCTATCCCTCAATTTCGGTCCAGCCTCAAGGCTGGCGTCGTAGGCCACTTCTGAACCCCTTTTGAAGATAATGGAACACACGACCCGGCATTGTGCCCCAGTCTGCGCTTTACGACGCTCCGAGGCGACTTTCATTCTTAAAGAAATCACGGCAAGGCTCGGTGACCTATATCGGTCCGGAAGTGGCCTCCTTGAAGGGAAATTTGGTCCATCATTTCGTATGCATTCGCTCGTGCAAATTGGAGGTTCGCTCCCTGTGCAGTTGTTGAGAGAACTCGGCCTCCGGTGGCGATGTATTCGCCGTCATCTGCTAGGCCAACACCCGCAAAATTGACCCAAGCAATTCCGTATTTTGAACGGGCAATGCACGCTTCAAGGCCATCCAACCGACGCCCCTTGAAGGGGGAGGCGGGATAGCCTTCCGAAGCCAGAACCACCGTCACCGCCGTTTCATCGGACACGTTGAGTTCCACGGTATGAAGCTCGTCGGTAGCGGCCCCGTAAAGCAGCGAAAAAACGTCGGTCTTGAGCAACGGAAGCGTCACTTGACACTCTGGATCGCCGAACCGTACATTGAACTCAACAACGAAAGGGTCGTCGTTATCATCGATCATCAGCCCGATGAAGAGCACGCCTCGGTAGGGCACGGGTTGGGAGGCAAGGTGGCGGTGCATGGGCTCAACGATGCGCTCAACGATGCGAGCGTGGACGGCCTGCGACACCACCGGAGCGGGGCAATATGCACCCATGCCACCCGTGTTGGGGCCTTCATCCCCGTCGTAAGCACGTTTGTGGTCTTGACTGGCTGGAAGGGTGCGAAAGGCCGTCCCGTCCATGACCACGAGCATGCTCGCTTCTTCCCCAGGGAGAAAGGCTTCGAGCAAAACAAACCCATCGGTGGCCACAGAAGAATGGATGAAGGCTTTTGCTTCTTCTCGGTCGGACGTCACCACCACGCCTTTGCCTCCAGCGAGGACGTCCCTCTTGACCACCCAGGGCTTGCCTGCGTAGGCATCGAGCGCTGCTTCCACGTCGCTTGAGGCATCCAAGCGCACATAATCGGCGGTGGGCACACCTGCTGCTTGCATCGTTTCTTTGGCGTGCAGCTTTGAACCCTCCAGATGGGCGAGTGCTGCGACGGGTCCAAAACATGGAATATTGGCCGCTGCGCAAGCGTCTGCAAGCCCAGCACAAAGCGGGGCCTCGGGCCCAACCACAACCAGATCGATGCTGAGCGATGCGATGAGCGGCATCAGTTCGCTTTCCGTCACTCCAACATCGTGATTCGTAGCGAGAAGGGCCGTACCTGCGTTCCCCGGAACACAGTGGAGGGCGGAAACCCGTCGAGATTCGTTCAAAGCCAAGCAGAGGGCGTGTTCTCGACCTCCGCTCCCAACGACCAAAACCGAGGCTGCTTCCATGGCTGCTGGATGAAGCGGCAACGCATAATCCCTTCGCGATGTGCTCTTCGCCACCCGCGGACGGAAGAACGCTTATTCATCCGCCACCTCTGCTTTTCATCATGCGAGACCTACCTTACCGAGCCCTGTTGATGATGACACTGCTTCTGATGTCGTCGATGGCCGCATCAGCCAGTCCGCCGTCAAACGGTGACAGCACCTCCGTTCAAACGAACGAAGCCTGGACTGAAGACACGAGGATGGACGGGCACGTCACGGTTGAAAGCGGAAACACATTGACCGTGAGTGCAAACATCACCATGGCGACGGGGTCCTCCATCACCGTTGAAGATGGGGGCCAGTTGGTGTTGACCAACGGTGCCCTGCTCAGTGAAAACCTGAACGCTGGCCTCCGGGTCGAGGTGAACAGTTTTGTTCCTGCCGTGTTAACTTTGAATTTCGGTGACATCGCAGAATCGGGAGTTGTCCAACTCAAGCTCAACCACGTCGTCGCCGACGGCGTGAAAGTCAACTTCACCTACGGTGAGACCACTGTCAACGCTTCAGGATCCGATACCGTTGAATTCGATGTCCCGCTCAACGGGACCGACCTGGAAATTTCCGTTGAAACCGCCTATTTCACGCCAACCTACGTGCTCTGGGCGAAGGCCATACACAGCGGAGGCGATACGATGACGATCCCTGCGCAAGACATCTCCGCCTCCGAGGCACCGCTCTACTGGTTCCAATCAGGTTTCGACCTCCACGCCCACGGCGACTTGACCGTCACGAGCTCCTCCATCCTCGGCGGGAACATTTCGTGTGCTGCGATTTGTTCGTTTGACGGCACCAGCCTGACGGGAAGCGCACCGATTCACGCCGCCAGCACATCCACGGTCAGCGTCCTCAATTCCATCATCAGCGGTTCTCGAACCGACGAGGACATCGTGCTCCACGACGAAGCGGCCATCACCTACACCAACAGCCAAGGCACCGGGGGCACAACCGACGCTTGGGTCCGAATTCTCTCTCAGCGGACGTTGACCACGAACATTCCCAACGGCAGCCTCGACATTTACAACATCGGCTACAACGCCAACGATTGGAACGACGTAACGGATGCCAACGGAGACATCGTGCTGGTTGGCCCGGGCGAGACGAACGAGAACAAGCGCATGGTGGCTTGGATGGACGGCAACGGCGTGGTTCACGAAGAAGAGGCAACCATCACCCTTTCCATCTCCAGCAGTTGGGGAACGTTCTCCAAAACCATCGATGCCCCCACCACCTCAACCGGGACCGTTGAACTCGACCTGCCCTTCATCGCCGTCACGGCCGTCGCTCCGGAAACAACGGTTGGTGTGGCCAACAAGAGCGTCTCCGGAACCGTGACCGTTGAAAACACCGGCAGCGCTGCTGCCTCGGGCGTGAACGTCTGGTGTTACGAGGGCGAAGACATTGCCGACACCACGCAAATGGTCGTGAGTTTGGGGGCAGGCGAATCAAAGGAAATTCCCTTCACGTGGTATGTCTACACCTCTGGTGAAGCCACCTTGACGTGCAAGCCTTTGCTGCCCACCGCTCTGGACGGCATTGCAGGCGCTGTTCACGACGATGCAGGCGCAGCCTCTGAACCCGTGACGTGGTCGTACGAAGAAGAGGTGGAGGAGTTCCCCCTCATCATCCTCATCGTCGCCCTCGTTGGCTTTGGTGGTCTCGCCCTTTACATCTCGGCTCAATCCAAGAAAACTCCGGAAGACTTCAGTAAACCGATGGACGAAAGGCCGTCGGTTGAGGACGAGGAAAAAGACCAATGAAGCCTCGGAAGCAGAGAGCATCCACGACCTTCACATCCAAGACGAGACGGCTTGGCGAGCAAAACGACACCGAACCGGTGAGGGGCGAACCCGCTAACGGATGTGTTCGTTGCCTTCAACAGGTAATGTAGGTGGCATCTTCGTCGTTTTCCCCATCCCAATCTATGTTCCAACTGTTGGAGAAGACTTGGGTTGGGCCGTCGGCGTACACCTCGTTTGTGATGCTCACCTCAAACTCATAGCAACCTTCGCCACTGTAGAATGAGTCTTTCGAAAGGTAAGCGACTCCCGTGGAACTCTGGGCGTCCCCTGAAAGCGCTAACCATCCCCGCATGGAGCCGCCGGAGGAACCGCCTGACGGACTGGACCACGATGCCGTATCGCCGTCAACCGAAATGGTGCTGTGGGACCACTCTTGATCACCGTCCTTTTTGATTTTGACATCGACCGTGTAGTCCCCGCTCATGAAAGGATAGTTGATATCGCTTGAGATGCTGTGGCCGCCTCCGTTGCGGTTGGTTTCGCTGTCTGCATACACACCGGCCGCAATCTCAATGGAAATGCCTTTGACTTCGGTGTCCGAAGAAGTACCTCCGTTCCCCGCGCCGCCTCCGCCTGTGGTTTCCAAGACGTGGGCAAAACGAACTCCCCCGTTCATGGCCTCGCGAACCAGCAAGTCGTGATTGATGAGCACCTCTTCGTTTGAGCCGTCCGACCCGGTTGCTTTAATGACGTAATCTATCAGTTCCTGGCCCTCGTAATTCCGAGCATTGCCTCGGAAAATATCGGAAATATCAACCTTGAAATTTTTGACATCGTTGGAAACGGAAGCCGATTCAGCGAACACCTCAACACCGTCCGCTTCAATGGAGACATCCACGCTTGACATGGTCCCTCGAATCTTGAACGTGATTTGGTTGGTGTCTTCGTTGAGATCCACATCGGTGATGGCCATCGAGGCGTTGGTTGGCACCAACATCACAGCGGCGTACGGCGTGGTTGCAATGAGCAACGCAACGACGACGCTTGCCCCGAGCTTGACTTGGTTGATGCTGCCTCGCATGCGCTCGGCCTGAACGATGGCACCGACACCAAGGACGACAACAACCGCAACAACGGCAAAGCCCCAGGCACCTCCTTGGAGGGAAAGAATGGCGCCAACCAGAATGATGACCCAACCCGCCAAACTCACTTTGGTGGCGGTATCGGGTGAACCCGAACCGCTTCCAGCAGCAAGAAGGCCAGGGTTGTCCGACGGTGCTTTCGCTGCTTCCGGTTTCGCATTGACCACCGGTGCAGGTTCATCTTCGATAACGGCTTCTTTTGTTGCATTCGCTTTGTCCAACAGTCCACCCATGGTCCTTCCCCGTCGCTTTCCCGTTTAACGATTGGCGTTAAGAAGGCAACCCCTCGTTGATTCTTGAGGGTGGGGTTTGGTGACCGTACGTCACAAGCCGGGAGCGGCTTCGCGCCACTCAACGTCCTCTTCTTCCTCGGTGTTGAGGAAGCGTCGTCCAGCAACGGCGCCGGCAAGAGCGAACATCGAGAGGGCTGGAACGATTTCAAAGCCCGGAAGGTAGACGCCACGAACGTAGACCGTAATCATCTGAGACTCTCGGTTGCAGCCTCCGTTTTGACAGGCAAACTCGGATTCAGCGTAGAACTCCAGAACGTGATAGGCATCGGACCAACCCTGGTTCTTGGGCGTTCGGACCATGATTCGAGCGGATCGGACCAACCCTGGTTCTTGGGCGTTCGGACCATGATTCGAGCGGTCTCGGGAGCAGTGTTTGGCTCAATGGTAACCACGTTTTGTGGGAGGTTGACGGTGAAGCCAGCCTCTTCGAGCGTGTCACGTGTGTTTTCCGTCACACCGATCTTCATTCGGTCAATTTGGTTGCCAAAGTTGTACACCTTGAACTGGAAGTTCTTGTCGGTCTTGGGCATCAACTGGACGAAGGGCTCAACGGCTTCAACCTGAACGATGCTGAATTGCATGATGTTGATCAGGGCGTTGACTTGCGAGGAAGCGGTGTTGGGGGGAGGCAGGTTGTTCAATTCTTGAACCTGAGCGGAGACCGTCAGTTGACGAGATTGCATTTGCATGTAGGGGTTCGCACGGACAACGACTTGGAAATCAACTTCCTGACCGGCACCGACGTACATGTCACCGGGTGCGGCGGTTGCAAGTCCGTCGCTGGTCACTTGAATCGCCACCTTTTCGACATACGCCGTGGGGTTGGAGACGGTGCACGTGGTGTATCCCGTCAAGGTCGCACCTGGCTTGACCTCGACCTGAATTTGCCCCGGGGCGCACGTCATGGAGACAGCGGCACCGGACACTTGTGCCGAGGCGGGGACCGCCACGACCAAAAGCGAACAGAGGTAGATTCCCATCAAAGCAACCACTCGCTTCCATGCCGACATCGACTCACCTATCGGTCTTCCCAACCTCCCCCACCTCATAACGGTTATGGGCGTGATGTGCGAAAAGAAGCCGTCGGGGCAGCAAAGCGAAAGAGTGGGCCCGAAGGGAGTTGAACCCCTGACCTCCCGGTTATGAGCCGGGCGCTCTAACCAACTAAGCTACAGGCCCTCGGAAGCGAGGGCACACCTTCGCATGATGAACCTTCTCGTGCTCAGTCAAACTGGCTCAGGGACGATTGGGCCGGTTTTATCCACTCACGAACGCTCTGCTCGAGTTCATCCCGAACGGCCTCGGGCACGAAGATGAGGCATTGTTCGTGAGGTTGAACCAAAGAGCGAATCAAAGCGGAATGTTCTGCAACGTCGCGGCCGTCCTCAACGACAATACCCCCGTCGTAAGGCAAGTAGCCTCGCTTGCTGATCCGGGCTTGGATGAGATGCAAGCGAGGCGTGTAACCGTTGGCCACCAAAACTTCGTTCACTCGAGGCACGACAACGTCGGCCATTTCAACCGTCAAATTGGCGATGCGGAGTGATTTGTGGAAATCCTTGCGGGAGAGGAGGCGAGTGGCATAGAACGAGAGTTCCTCGTCGTCGTCGTTGGCCCAGTGAGGCATGGCCACCTTGACGTGTGCGTCGTTGAGCAAGACATAATGCTCGGGTTGCAGGTCTTCGTTGAGCAGCATGTGGGAGAGTTCGTCGGAAAGCTTGAGACTTCCCGACGAAGCCAACGTTCGTGCCCGCTCGAGCATGTTCACCAGATAGGCTTGCGTGAGCATGTTGACCTTGTGGAAGTAGACCTGTTGGTACATGTGGTATCGCGTAACGAGGTAGGCCTCAATCGCTGGCAGACCCCACCGTTTCACCACAAATCGACCGTCTTCACCGACTCGAAGGGCGCGAATGACGCGGGCGCTGTCAAACCCGCCAATCTGCGCGCCCGTATTGGCTTGGTCTCGGATCATGTAATCCATCCGGTCAACATCGAGTTGGCTGCTGACGATTTCTTTCATAAACCGAGGGATGGCGATGCCTTCGTGTTCATCAGCCCCGTCCATCAGCGCAAAAAGGCGACCCAGGCGTTTAGCCCCTAAGACCTCTAAAACGGCTCGGCCGAGGGCGGTTTCTTTGGATTCCAAAATTCGGCGCCCCCAACGCTCATGGGAAGCGAAGGTTGCGTACACACGAGGCGTTTCCAAAAGGTGAGAGTAGGGCGGGTGACCGATGTCGTGGAGGAGCGCTGCGAGTTGCACCAATTCTTGGTCCTCGTCGCTCAACAAGCCGGGATGGACCTCGTTGACATGGTCGGACAACATCCCCGCCAAATGGTACGCGCCAAGAGAATGAGCGAAACGATTGTGCGTGGCTGCTGGGAAGACATATTCACAGGTCGACAGTTGCTGAATCGCTCGAAGCCGTTGGAATTCAGGCGTATCAATGATGGTTGCATGGGCAGAGGGCACCAAAATATCCCGGTGAATTTCGTCACGAATCACCCTGTCCCTGCCGTTCATGATGCCTTGCCGTCAAATTGGCTCTTTATAGCCCTCACGGAACTATTTTGGAAATGGACGAGCGATAAGTCATAAGCGTTTCAAAGGTCACGGCGTAGCATGGCGGATGCGGTCAAAGGCTTGATGGACCGCATCACAAATGAGGACCCGGAAACACGAGGACAACAGTTGTGGGTGATGTTTGCGCTCGCCATGTTCCTCGTGGCCACCCTCAACTGGTATGCCTATGTTCGAGAGCCCGAAGTGATTCAAATTGAACAGTTGTTGGAATACAAAAACGAAGTCGTCAAAGTCGAAGGAACCTTGATTTCATGGGTTGAGGACCCCTACGCCTCAGGTGACGACCGCATCGACGCCATCATCGATGACGGGACCGGCGTGGTTGAAGCGAGGTGGTACAGGCCCGGAGTGATGCCGCCCATCGGCACCACGGTGACCGTGATGGGTGACATCATCGAATACGACGGTCGCATTTGGCTCCAATCCCTCGGGGCAGGGGCCATGGAGTGGACCAGCGACGACCTTCCCGATGTCCAGCGGTTAGCGATTGCCGACGTCGCTCAAAATCCCGAAGATTACGCTGGCGAGGTGATTCAACTCACCGGGTTTATTGGTGAATCCATCGCCCCCGATGCCACCTTTACCTCTGCTTACCTCGGCGACCACCCCAACTACGGCAACTCGGAACACCAAATGCACCTGATCATACGCTCGGCCATCGGGGAATGGGTTGAGGCGACCTCGAAAGTCGAAGTCCAAGGCATCCTTACCTACCAACAGCGTGACCTCCGGTGGAGCCTCCAAATCCAAGGGCCGGACATTTTGGTTGACCGCAACCATGTACTCAACATCCCTCAACTCGATTGGAGCGCCGAGGCGACGTGGAGTTACCAGTCAGGCCAAACGGTCACGATGACCGGCACGCTGCTCACCGGCGATGGGACATGGCAGTTGTCTGGACCCAGCGGGCAAACCATTTGCGTGCTGCCCAGTGAAGAGGACCGAGCCTCCGAGGCCACCAACCCCACGGACAACACCCTTCAAACCGTTGAGGGCCGCTTGATGTGGTCTTCATCCACCTCGTCGTGGTGCATTGATGGGGACATGGGCGCAAGCCCGACCCTCCTGAATCCTCAAACCCCGGTCGGCCTTCTTGCCATGCTGTCTGCTGACCCCGTCGGCATGGTCGAAGACCCCGACGCCACCTACACCTTGTCGGCTTACGTGAAATACGCCGTTGAACCCGGTGTGGAACAGGAAGAGGCCTTCTTCGTCGACGTCGCAGCGTACATGCCCGGATGGACGACGGTTGCCGTGACGTTGCCGGGCCCACGAACGGTGTGGCTTGAGGCCGGTCAAAGCATCGTCAGCAACGTCTCCGTCACGTGGGACGACGAGGACATGCGAATTCGCCTCATCGTCCACGACTACACTCTTGGCCCCGTTCCTCAAGCAAGGGCCCTCCTGTGGGATGACGGCGCCATTCAATGGAGCTACGCCCGCGACCAAATGGTCCACCTCAACGGAAAAGCCGTCCAAGAGGACGGAGTTTGGCGTCTTGTTCGTGACGGTTCAAACGATTCCATCCGTCTCCAACCGCAGGGCCAAGCCATCGGGACCGATTCGCTCCATGCTGACCAATCCATGACGTGGTTCGGCCGATTACGCCAGACCCAAAGCGAAGACGGTTTGAGCTTGATCTACACCCTCGGCCAAGCCGACGTACTGGATACGGACGGCGACGGCTTGAGCGACACTCTGGAGGATGCGTTCGGCACCTCCATTACCTCCGAAGACAGCGACGATGACGGCGTGAACGACCGAGACGAATACGCACAATCACAAGCGTAGGTGGAACGATGCTCGAGGGTTATTTCTTGGACTTGGCGTGGCTTTTGGGCGCCCTCTTCTTTGGTGTCGCCCTCGGTTCGTTAACAGGGTTGATCCCCGGGTTTCACGTCAACAACGTCGCCCTCATCTTGCTGGCCTTGTCCCCTGCCCTGCTCAACTTGGGCATTCCACTTTCAGCCGTTGCGGCCATCATCGTCGCAACGGGAACCGTTCACACCTTCCTCAACTACATCCCTTCGGCGCTGATCGGCGCACCTGACGGCGACACCGCCCTCTCGCTCCTACCCGGCCACCGCATGTTGCTGTCGGGGAACGCTGCTCGTGGCGTGGCGTGGTCAGCACGGGGCTCTCAACTCGGTCTCTTTCTCTCGCTGCCCCTCATCGTGGTGGCGCGCATTGCTTTCGGCCCCGAATTGGGCTGGTACGACGACCTGCGGTCGGTGTTGCCGTTCCTCTTGCTCTCCATCTCATTCCTCCTTCTGGCCACCGAAACAACACGGTTGGACTGGCCATTGTGGGTGCAACGGCTCAGTTTTGGAAAATTAGGGCGTGACTCGCGATTAGCAGGTTTCTTTTCCGCCACGGCGTTTTTCCTTCTGGCGGGCATGTACGGATGGGGCGTGTTCACCCTCCCTGCTCGTTCCCCCGTGGGCATGCCCGATGCGAGCCTGCTTCTCCCGAGCTTGGCCGGATTGTTCGGCATCGCCAACCTGCTCGACATCTACGCCACCACATCCCACCTCCCACCCCAGCGAGAAAACTGGGCATTACCCCCGGTGCGACCCTTGGTCGTGCCGTGTTTTTGGTCGAGCGTTGCGGGAGCCTCCATGGGCGTGTTGCCCGGCATGACCGCCTCCCAAGCGACCGTTCTGGTCATGGGAGGTCGAAACCTCGCAGCCAAAGCCCAGGGACGCCAAGGTTACGGTATGGATTGGGAAACACGTCGCTTAACCGAACTGAGCGACGACGAATTGTTGGAGATCGCAAAGGCCGAAGCGGACGAAGGCGTGGAAGGACCGCAAACCAAGCAAGACCTCGAAATCATCGCCATCCTTTCAGCGGTCAATACGGCCGTGACGGTGATGGTTCTCGGATTCCTCTACATCATCAGCCGTTCTCGTTCGGGCGCCACCTTAGCCCTGAAGATGATGTACCCCATTCAAACTTGGTCGTCCCTTGAGCCAACGTCGGATTTCATTCGCCTGTTGGCCGTCACCTTGGCTGCGGGCTTGCTCGCTATGCCGATGATGCGGTACGTTGGGAAAGGCATGCTTCGTCTTCACGCAGCCATTCCCCTCCAGCAAATGGTGATGGGCGTCATCCTGTTTGTGGTCGCTCTCGTTTGGCTGTCGACGGGCTTTGTCGGTATTGGCGTGCTCATCGTCGGGACCATTATCGGTCTGCTGCCGCCTCGTATCGGCATACGGCGCTCCCACGGCATGGGCATTATTCTCGTACCCATCATGATCTACACCTTTGCACAGCGCTTTGACAGCTTTGGATTTATTTGAAACGGACGTGATTGCGTGAAAAACCGAAACCTCGCCTTGAGCCTTCTGACCATCTTCCTCCTGTCCTTGTTCCAACCGCTCAGCCTCAATCCACTTGCCGAGAACGGCGAAACGGCGCTCCTCGCCTCTGGGCGATCATCGGCGTGTACCGGAACCGTTTGCATCAACGAGGTGATTCCAAACCCGAACGGTGCTGACGACGCCACTTATCCCAACGGCGAATGGTTTGAACTCACCAACTCGGGGACATCGGACGTCGACCTGACGGGGTGGAAAGCGACGACAAGCGCCGGCAAAACCTTGGCGTTTGACGGGGCGACCATCATCGGCTATCAAGCCGGAAACACGTCTACATGGACCATCAGCCCCGGTGAATACGTCGTTATTGCACGCAACGGGGACAACAACTTCTACCTCACCAACACCGGATTGACCCTCAACCTCATCGACGCCAACAACAACCAAGTCCACAGCGCCACGTGGGGAAGCACCTCTTCGGGCGTAAGTTACGAACAGGACCCTGCAAACGCCACGGCTGGCTGGGTCCCAACCGGTTCGCCCTCGCCCGGCCAAGCCAACTCGGCGGGAGGGCCCGCCACGCTCATCCCCGGTGACCTCATCATCACCGAGGTGATGGCGAACCCGTGGCCGTCCTACGACAACGCCACATGGCCCGGTGGCGAGTGGGTCGAAGTGCTGAACACCGGCCCGGCGGACATTGACCTGACGGGATACAGCGTCGTGGACGCAGCAGGCAACGTGCTGCCCTTCAACAGCAGTCACCTCGTCAACGCAACGGTGAGCAGCAGCAGTTACCTCATTGGGCCCGGCGAACACCGAATCTTGGCCGTCAACGGAACCAGCCCGTACGGTGTGTTGAACAACGGGGCCGAATCCTTGACCCTGAAGTGGCCCAACGGCAGTCCAAGCCAGGAAGTCTCCTGGACCACAACCCTCCAAGGCTTTTCGCTCACCACCTCCCTGCAAGCCAACGGCCTCTGGTCGCACGCGCCTTATCCCACCCCGGAAGGGATGAACCCCCCGGGCTTGGAATTGATGCCGAGACAAGCCTTTGACATCGAATTCAGCGAATTGTTAAGCAACGCCACCAACGACGGTGCAACCTTTCCCGACGGTGAATGGATTGAGCTCCATAACACCGGAAACGTCAGCGTCGACTTGATGGGTTGGAGCATTCTTGACGGCATGGGCAACATTACCCACCTCGACCCAGGGACCCTCGTGTTCAATTCCAGTCAGGGTGCATCGGTTATTGAAGCCGGAGAGCGGCGCCTCGTCCAATTCACCAGCTACACACAACTCTGGGACGATTACAATCACTTGTTTTTGCGAGATGCGAGCAATCAAATCGTTGACACGGCGTACTACACGACCGATTACGGCGAAGATGTTGCGTTGATTCGAGCGCAACAACCCACCGATGCCTGGACACCGGCGCCTTGGAAAACTCCCGGCCAGCCCGAACCCGGCAGCGTCCCCTCGGCGAGCACCTTACGATTCTCGGAAGTCCTCCCCGACGCAAAAGGTGCGGACAACCAAGCATGGCCAAACGGTGAATGGGTGGAGTTGCACAATTACGGGACCACGGACATCGACTTGAGCGGGTGGAAACTTCAGGCAGCCTCCCGGAGCCTCACGCTTCACGAATTCAACATGCCGCTCCAATCCACACCGGTGATCAACGCTGGCGATGTCGCCCTCATCGCTCTGAACGGAACAAGTTCGTTCTACCTCAAACACACCGCACCAGATTCAATCGGCTTGGTGGATGCGTCAGGCTCAACGGTTGACACCATCGCCTGGTCGACCACCGTTGAAGGAGAATCCTTGGTCCCCCCCAACAGCACCCATGCAGGTGTCGGCCCTAATGCTTCCATGGCGACCGGTGACTGGTTGCTCTCGGCATGGGCAACGCCCGGTGAAGCGAACCCGGTTTGGCCCGAATACAACGGTTCAATCCAACTCAAAATGACCGAAATCTTGCCGTACTGCAACGACGATTCCATCGAACCGACCGAGGATTGGGTGGAGATCCACAACACGGGAACCACACCCCTCAACATCAGCCGTTGGTCCATCCAGAACGCGGACGGAGACCGTCGTTTCGTTCGCCCCGACAAGATTTGGGAACTCGCCAACGGCAGCAATCCGTTGGAACTCGCCCCCGATGAACGTGCGGTCGTGCTGCTTGAGGCATGGATGCTGACCGGATTGGGCGACTCCGTTGTCCTGCTCCACCCGGATGGAGGCATCGTTGATGAAGCCCTGTGGACGGTCATCACCGATTGTCAAACCCTCATGCTCGACGAGGCGTCAACGGAATGGAAACACACGCTGTGGCCGACACCCGGTCAGCCCGAGCCCGACCCGTCATCGTTTGCAGGTGCTGAAGACATCGTGTTCACCCGGTTCATGCCCACTGCAACGAGTGATTTTTCGGGTGACATGGAGTTCATTGAGGTCAGCAACCTCGGCGATCAGATGGCGGTCCTCAACGGGTGGGTGCTCCGCTCGACCACCGGAACGCTGAGCAGTTACAACGCGACCTTCACTTCGCTGACCGTTGAAGCCGGAGCGTCGGTGATGCTGGCCAACGATGCCGACGCTCTTGCCGTGTTCGAATCCGGAACCATTGCCGACCTGGACAGCGTCTTGGACCGACCGTTTTACTTTCCCGATTCAGGAACCGCTCTCCAGCTCATCGACCCGTCCGGTGCCGAGGCCGACACGCTCGTGTACGGGAACGGACCGGTTTCGCTCTCAGGATGGAGCGGCATCGCCCTCGTCGAACC
>Ga0181596_10002380_pt1 | contig 18191 bp, 14 predicted proteins | sample 041ome_6_FD_148655 | JGI IMG/M metagenome (GOLD analysis project Ga0181596, IMG submission 148655) | Coastal salt marsh microbial communities from the Groves Creek Marsh, Skidaway Island, Georgia - 041402US metaG (spades assembly) | ecosystem: Environmental > Aquatic > Marine > Intertidal zone... | reverse complement strand
GAGTCATGACGCACCCTCCGGTGTTCGAAAATCGACCCGGTCGATGAACAGCTCCCCGGGATCGTAGGTGCGCAGGATGTCATCGCTGCCGTTGTGACGTTCGACGATAAACCAGTAGCTGCTGGGTGTGTGCTGCCACCACTCCCGAACGATGCCGATGTCGTTCTCCTCGTAAAATACATAGCGGGCCCAGCTTTGGTCATCGCAGGTACTGGGGTCGGGCATGGTGTGAACCTGGCCACCGTAGGTGAATTCGCTGATATTGCGGAGCCCGTTGAGAGGGCAGTTCATCATCTTCATGTCTGACCTCCTAGTGGCTGGCCGCCGTGGCGCCCATCTCATTGACCTGCTGGAAGCGATCGAAGCGGTCCAGGGCAAAGGGCTGGATCAGTTCGGGCACCTGACCACCGCTGGCGACCAGTTGGGCCATGGTCTGGCCGCAGATGGGTGTCGCCTTGAAGCCCCAGGTACCCCAGCCCGCATCCAGATAGTAGTTCTGCAGTGGGCTCAAACCCATGATCGGACTGTAGTCGGTGGTCATGTCGGTGATCCCTGCCCACTGGCGCAGCAGGCGCATCTCGCTAAGGAAGGGAAACATGTCCACCGCACTGGCGATAAGGCTCTCTTTCAGGGGCAGGGAAGCGCGACTTTGGTACAGGGGGTAGGGGTCAGAGCCTCCGCCAATAACAATCTCGCCGCGGCTGGTTTGCTGAACATAGCAGTGCAGCGCTGAGGAGCTGACCAGGGGATTGAGGAAGGGCTTAACAGGAAGGGTCACCATGGCCTGAAGGGGGTAGGCGACCAGGGGCAGCTCGAAACCTGCTTTTCGCGCCAGAGTGGCGCTGTGCCCTGCCACGGCCTGAATAACGGTATGGCAGCCTATAGTTCCCCTGTTGGTTGTGACACCGGTAACGCGACCCGACGCCTGCTGTATGCCGGTGACTTCGGTCAGCTGATGAAGCTCTACACCCCGCTGGGTCGCCCCTCGGGCATACCCCCAAGCGACAGCATCATGACGTGCCGTCGCCCCATCCTTGTGCCAAAGGCCCGCCAGCACGGGCAGCTCTGCCGGATCAAGATTCAGGCAGGGCACAAGTTCGGCGATAGCCTGTCGGTCGATGAGCTCGGTGCGCCCGCCAAAGTGTTTGTTAACCTCGGCACGTTGGCGGAAAGCGCGCACGGTGGCGTCGGTGTGGGCCAGCGTCAGTTGGCCGCGCTGGGAGTACATGATGTTGAAGTCGAACTCGTTGGCCAGACCCTCGTACAGTTTGACCGACGCACTGTAAAAACGTACGCCTTCAGGCGTCAGGTAATTTGAACGAATGACGGCAGTGTTTCTGGCGGTATTGCCGCCACCCAGGTAGGCCTTCTCCAGCACCGCGACGTTGGTAATCCCGTGGTATTTGGCCAGATAGTAGGCGGTCGCGACGCCGTGCCCACCGCCGCCAATGATGATGACGTCGTAGTGGTCCCTGAGTTCAGTCGGTCCGGGTAAATCGGGTTGTCGTTCGAAGGGGTAATTATCGCCCCGTCCATATTTTAGAAGGCTCAGGGGCATGGACGACCCTCCGCTGCGACCGGGTCATAGGGCCCGTGGGCGGGTAATCCGATGGCGTATATGCGCGTGTCTGTGAAGCTCATTCTGCGCGCCTCAGCAGAGGGAAGACACCCCACAACGATGGCAGCAATAACAGCGAGACCGGTACGGCTGTCACAACAATAAAATTCTGTAGTTTCCCTACGCCGCCCTCGGGCCCACCCACCAGTACCATGGCCGTAATGCCGAGGGTCACTCCCCAAAAGATGCGCAGCGAGCGGGGGGGATTGTCATGCCCCGCAGACACCACTGACAGACTGTAGGTCATGGAGTCGCCCGTGGTGGCAACGAACAGGGCGGTGAGCACGAGGAAGAGAAAGGAGATAACGGCATTGAGTGGCATAGCCTGGGTAATGGCCAGGAGCACGGCGGGTAGGTTAAAGCCCTCAAACGGTTGGGTAATGGTGCCCGGCTCGGCGATCTCCAGACCCAGCCCCGTGCCCCCCAGGATGGAAAACCAGGCCATGGTGAGAATGGGTGCGACCACCGACATGAGGACGATGATTTCCCGCGCACTGCGGCCACGACTGATGCGCGCAATGAAAATGGCCATCATGGGTCCGTAGCCGATAAACCAACCCCAGAAAAAAATGGTCCAGTAGGCCAGCCACCCAGGATCATCAAACCAGCCTGCCTCGCCCCGGTGCAGCGCCTGTTCGCCAAACCACTGCAGGTGGCTGAACAGGCCTGACAGGAACGACTCGAAAATAAACCACGTGGGGCCGGCCAGTAGCAGGAAGAGCAACAGTGCGCCCCCCAGTATCAGGTTCGCCCGACTGAGAATCTGGATCCCTCGATGCATGCCACTGACGGCAGACGTTAAGTAGATCAGCATAAGGCCGGCAATCGTGACCAGCTGGATGGTGGTGGTGTCCGCTGTGCCGTAAAGATCGCTCAGGCCATAGCTGATTTGTAACCCAAGAAAACCAATGGGACCCACTGTCCCCGCGAAGACGGCCAGTATGGACACCACATCGGCGACGTCACCCACCGGCCCTCGCACACCTTTCTCTCCCAGTAGCGGGTAAAGCAGCGTTCGAGGTGCCAGGGGAAGACCGTGATCATAGTGAAGCCGCATGAGGACAACCGCAGTGAGGCTGCCCAGGATCGACCAGGCCAGAAAACCCCAGTGTAGGAAGGACTGTGCCAGTGCAAAGGGAACAGCTTCCGCAGTGCCCGAGGTGATGTGGCTGAACAGCGGGGGGACACTCACGAAGTGGGCGACCGGCTCGGCGGCTGCCCAGAAAACGCCGCCACCTGCCAGCAGGGTGCACAGCACCATGGCAATCCATTGGAAGGCAGGAAATTCAGGACTGTCCCTGTCGCCCAGCCGGGCCCGGGCGTAGGGCCGCGTCGCCACAAACAGGGCCACGGCGAAGTTGGCGACCATCAGCAGTTGCCAAAACAAACCAAAGTACTGCGCACTCCAGCCAAATGACCGGTCGACCGCTGCAGCGAACAGCTGGGCGTCGACAAAAAACAGGCCCAAAAACCCACATACGAACAGGGCTGACAGGGTGGTGACGCGGCGTGGAGCTCCCGTGAGTTTGGTTTTTTCTGCAGTCACAGTCGGTTGCCCCTTGCTTGGGTGGTCAGCCAGCGACAGAAAGCGGCCCTGAGTGACGGTATGGCCAGGCTACCAGGGGCGTGGCCAGCCCTGTTCATGACCCTCACTCGGCGGGCCCTGCGCCCAGTCGCGAAGCATCGAATGACTCTACCAAGGTGATTTGTGCCAGCTCCTTGAGTCGAAGCCACAGTTCGGGTGCGACTTCAATTCCGGAGCTCATGGCGCGCTCCCGGACCGCGAGCAAATCTGACTCTTCATGCTTCGCCAGCAGGTCATAACGGTAATCGGAGCGCATGGTCGGTAGCAGGTCAACATGGTTGGCCATCACCAGCGTTACGCCGTCATTGGGTTCATTTTCCTCAGGCACTTCTTCCACCGCGTAAACCCGGATCGAGGGAACGGTGGAATTGGCGCGGAAACCGACGACCTGTTCGGTCAGGGGGCGATGGGCATTGCGCCAAAATGCGGTCACGTTCATGCCCCGGGCTGACAGCCTGGCCAGATACCCCATAATCAGCTGGCGCTGCCGGCAGCGGCGAATCTTGATAACGGAAAGACCCCTGGAACGCGCTTTGGCAAAGGCCAGCTCAAGGGCGAGGTTGCTTGCCCGCAGTACGCTGAGATTATGGCCGTCGACAACAGCCAGATCCCCGTCCTGGTAGAGAATTTCGGGTCGTACACTGGGGTCTGCCTCGATCAGATGTTCCAGCCCCAAATTGAGAGCTTCGAGCCCATGGAGGTCGTAACTTTCCATCCAGGTGACCATATCGGCGGCATCATCTGCATGGCCCTCGGCAAAGCCGATGCCGGTAAACGCTTTGCGCGACAGCGCCTGAAGTTCGTTAAATGAGACTTTCACAGGAATCCTGGGTGCCCTTGGCAGTGGCTGGTTCGTCAGGTGCCAGGGCAAAGCTCCAATCGTCGAAGGCAACAAGATCGGTGGGTTCTGTATTCAATTCCTCGATGAGTGGAGCTCCCTGGAAAAATGTCACCCGTACCCAGCGGTCTCCCCTCGGATCAAAGCGGTTGGCACCAAGGAAAGATAGTTTGGTTCGCAGTAGGTGCATAGGCTTCATATTCTTGTGCCAGAGGTTGGCCTGAATTTCCCCATAGGTGTTTCCTGCCATCGTTTGGATGCGACGAATACACTCCATGTGTTCGGGCTGCGCCAGCAGGAAGTCGATGGTCAGAGCCTTGGGACTGTCCTCCAGGAAGGCGGCCAGGGCTCGGTAGCTGCGTTGCACCCTGGGTGCAATAGCAAGGGGTAGTTCTTTGCGTTCTCCGGGGTCAACCCCACGCACGCCAAGCCGGGGTTCTTCTTTTTCAATCGATTGGTACCAAAACCAGTGGCACGACTCGGGCGCCTCGAAATCTTCCGCGAGTGCCCAGTCAAATTGAGTTTCTATGACCTGTTTAAGTTGGATTAATGGCATGTCAGGTATCAGCTCAAACTTTTCCTCCACCGCCATGGCGTCCTCAAGCATATCCACCGACTCCGGATAGAGTTCGATAAGGAGTGTATTGAGCAGTTCCTGGGTATCTACCGATTGGGCCGCCTCGGACCAATCGGTCAGCTGTTGCCATAGACCTTCCTCAATGGCGACCTGTTCAAGCCAGGGCACAATGTCCGCCAGCTCGGACACCACCAAGGCGTTGCGAGTCGTCTGGTCACTATCTTCAATGCAGGTTTCCTCAAGGTAGCGACGCGCTCTGACACACAGCGCCAGCAACCTTGCGCGACCGGCCTCCGATGGTATTTGGGCCTTGGCTGTGGCGAGGGCCTGCTCCCGAGCGTGGATCCATTGGCTGATCAATTGGGGGTGGCGAATCAGGAAGGGAGCCATACCCAGCCCAGTGGAATTACCGATGCCCAGATAGCGGCGCAACTCGGGTGCCAGGGCGACCGCCGTATCGGGCCTTTGAACGCGTGCAAGGTGCTCCGCCTGGTCAATGGAAAATTGCCGAAGCACATAGACTGCTGTCATTTGTGCAGAGAAGGGATAGCGGAAGTCAGGGTTGTTCCGAAGTCGTCCATAGTCAGCGATGCCAAACTTGCCGTTGCCATAGACCGCGGTGGTTCGGTAAAGGTAGCCAACCTCCTGTATTGCCTGTGCAGGTGGCTGGAGGCCTTGGGCCAGGGCCTGAACAAAGATTTCGAAGTTGCGCAGGCTTTTGTTTGCCCTTGAGATGACCAGCAGGCGAGGGTGCTGCCGCCCGGCTTCCTGCAGGGGGATATTCTCTGCCAGCGTTGTGAAAAGCGAGTCCTCCACGTCACCTTCTACCAAACCGAAGGTCACGTCCCAGGCGTTCGCAATGACGCGATCGGTGCGTTGTTCATCCTCGAGGGCCTGCGAAAAAATGACGACGTGGTAGCGCCCGTGAGGTGTTTGCACCCGATAGATCACTTCGCCGTAGCCGTCTGCGTCCAGGCCGAAATGCTGTTGGGTGATTCGCCATCGCTGCCGCGCCATCTGGCGCATCAGGCTACGGGCGAAGCTGAGTCGGCTCGGTACCAGGGTCCCCAACCGTTGGAGATCCATGACCAAACCTGCAGGCCGCAGTGAGGGAGCCATACGGGCAGCCTGCATGACCGCATCGATCATGCAGCGTCCTCGACGTTGACCGTGCTGCTGCGCGCGGGCTGTGCCACCCGAGTAAGCAAATCGACCCAGTTGCCCCCCATTATTTTACCCAGTTCCTCGTCGCTGAAACCTTTGGCCTGCAGGGCAGCCGCAATACCGGGGAAATCACGGCTGTCATGGAACCAGGTCAGCGCATCGGGCCATCCGGCATTGGCAGAGGACCCTTCACCGTAATCCATGGCTTTCGACCAGCGGCCATTGCGCATCCACTCCAGCACGCTTTGGGGCTGGTTCTGGCACAGGTCAGAGCCCAGGCCAATGCGGTCGATTCCCATGCGGTCGGCAGTCCAGGCCACCATGTCGCAGAAGTCATCCAGCGTGCACTCGGGCCCGTTTTTAAGATGAAAAGGATAGAGAGAGAAACCGAGCAGGCCCTCGTTGTCAGCCACTGCGTCGATAACGCGATTAGATTTATTGCGCAGCGCAGGATGGAAGTGACTGGGGTTGGCGTGGGAGACGATTACTGGCTGCTCGGAGTATGCTATGGCCTCAAGCGTAGATCGCTCCGCGCTGTGGGACATGTCAATCACCATGCCCACGCGGTTCATTTCGCGTATGACCTGTTTACCAAAGCGGGTCAGGCCGCTGTCCTCTTCCTCATAACAGCCACAGGCGAGCAGGCTCTGGTTATTGTAAGTCAGCTGCATGATCATCAGGCCCAGGCGCCGCATGATTTCCACCAACCGAATCTCGTCTTCGATAGGTGAACAGTTTTGTGCGCCAAAGATAATGCCGACTTTGCCTTCCTGCTTTGCTCGTTGAATATCCGAGGGCTCGTAAACCGGACGAATCAGGTCTGGAAAGGCCTCGAATCGGGCATTCCACTCACCGAGCCGGGTCAGGGTTTCACGGGTATTTTCGTGATAGGCGACGGTGACGTGGACAGCGTTAAGCCCGCCGGCCTGCATCTGCTCGAAGACATCGCGAGACCAGGCGGAGTACTGCAGTCCATCAATGACGGTCCAGTCTGGATTCATGGGCTCCTCCCGCTGGTTAGGGCTGAATATAGGTGGTTTTGACCGTGGTGTAGAACTCCCGTGCGTACTGGCCCTGTTCGCGGGGTCCAAAGCTGGAATTTTTTCGTCCGCCGAAGGGCACATGGTAGTCGGTTCCGGCCGTGGGCAGGTTGACCATGACACAGCCACTGACAGCCCGCTTCTTGAAGTCTGTGGCCAGTGCGAGTGACTGGGTGATGATGCCCGCGGTCAGGCCAAACTCGGTGTCGTTCAGAATTTCAAGCGCCTGTTCGTAGTCTTCCGCCCTGATTACACTGGCGATCGGTGCAAACAACTCCTCTCTGTTGATGGCCATTGCGTTGTCGGTTTCGATAAAGAGCGCCGGCGACATGTAATAACCGGGTTGATCGAGGCTCAGCCTTTCGCCACCCTGCAACAGCTGTGCGCCCTCATCCACGCCCCGCTTGATCCAGGCCAGATTGGACTCAAGCTGTATCTCCGATGCCACGGGCCCCATATCGACGCCATCTTCCAGGGCATGGCCAACGCGGGTGGCCGATATTTTCGCCTGCAGTTTTTCCACAAATTCATCGTGCACGCTGGCGTCCACGATCAGTCGGGACGAGGCGGTGCACTTCTGTCCCGTGCCACTGTAGGCGCCCACGAAGGCGGCATTGACGGCCACGTCGAGATCGGCATCCGCGGCCACAATCAAGGCATTCTTTGATCCCATCTCCAACTGGCATTTGACGAGGTTCGCGGCAGTTGCCGAAGCGACCTGTCGGCCAACCGGCAGCGACCCGGTGAAGCTGACGGCGTGAATCCGGTCGCTGTTGATCAGTGTATTGCCCACTTTACTGCCCGATCCCATGACCAGATTGAAAGCCCCGGCGGGCAGGGCGCTCTGCCGGGCAATGATGTCGGTCAGCGCCCATGCACTGGCAGGCACCAGATTGGCGGGCTTGAAAATGACGGCATTTCCGAAGGCGAGGGCGGGCGCTATTTTCCACACCGCCGTTGCCATAGGAAAATTCCATGGGCTGATGACGACGACGACACCCACCGGTTCACGTCGTGTTTCAATCTCAATGCCGGGGCGAACGGATTCCGCCCGGTCGTCGATTTGGCGATGCACTTCGGCGGCAAAGTAGTGGAAAAACTGTCCTGAACGATAGACTTCGCCCACTCCCTCCGCTCGGGTTTTACCCTCCTCACGAGCCAGGAGTTCACCTAATTCGCCACTGCGTTCAATCAATTCATTGCCGATGGCCGTCAACACCTGGTAGCGGGTTTCCAGGGGAGACTGGCCCCATTGTTGTACGGCGCGGTTGGCGGCTGTAATGGCGTCTTCCACCTGCGTCGCATCGGCCTGGGCGTAATGGCCGATGACATCGTTGGTGTCGGAGGGATTGATATTGGCCACGGTTTCAGGGGTGTTTACCCAGTTACCGTCGATGTACAGGGCATGCGGTTCTGACATAAAAGGCTCCAGTCCGGGATCATGGATGGTCGATAAAGGTAGCCGAGATGGTAGGGTTAGCTCTAGAATAAGGAAAATTAATAATTTCAATTTAAAAATTAAAATTACTTATTATGAAGGGTCTCAAACTCCAGCAGCTGCGTTACGTTCTTGCGGTCCTCGACGATGGCGGCTTCAAGGCGGCGGCAAAGCGCCTGCATCGGACACAGCCGGCCCTATCACTGGGGGTCAGGGAGCTGGAGGGCTGCCTGGGAGCACCGATATTCGAAAGGCAGGGTGCCGGGGGGCTCACCCCCTTTGGCGAGATCTGTATACCCCGCTTCCGTGAGTTGTTGGGTGTCCACGACCGAGTCCTCAAGGACCTCGATGATGTGGTTAACCAGCGCAGTGGTCGGGTCGAGGTGGTGACCGCACCCTCGGTGGCCCGCCGCTACATGCCCTCGGTGCTCAACCAGTTCCTGCGTCGTTACCCGTCCCTGGAGATCGTGCTCCATGATGGCCCGGCCGATGTCGTAGCGGATATGGTTCGAACTGGGGAGGTTGAGTTTGGGGTCAGCTCTTTGTGGGGCGAGGCTGACGACCTCGAGTTTGGACCGCTGTTGGAGGATGAAGTTGGCGTTGTCTGCCACCATACGCACCCGCTGGCAGATGCGAACAGTTTGCAATGGCAAGACCTGATCGGCCAGGCCATGATTCGCAACGGTACCTCGCGGTTACTCGAGACCACGCCGGCGGAGAATCTACTCCCGGACAGCAGAATCTATATTTCTGAAATGATTTCGATTGTCGCCATGCTGGAAACGGGCACGGCTTATACCACCCTGCCGCGGCTGGCGTTTCAGGACAGCGTTTCGACACTGCGTTTCATCCCCCTGAAAAACCCCGCCGTCAAGCGCGAAATAGGCATCATTACCCGGCGGGGTGTGACGGCCTCACCCGCGGCCCAAATCGTTATTAAGGCGCTTAGGCGGGCGATAGTCGCTGCATCTGGGAGCTAATGCCGGGCGGGTAGCCGGTGTTGGGCGTTGGGCTGGTCGCTGTTTGCGGATACATTGGGGGCTGTTAATATGTTGGCATATTAAATGCCAATAGTTGGCTGCTGTCAGCATCTTGGGAACGGTATAAGCAACAGTGATGTTCCGCTGCTTTGTCCGTGTGTTACGGCAGGGATGCGGTGCCCAAATGCTGGCACTTGAATGAGGGTGGGTCTGTGTTGAAAAAGCTTTTGTTGGGTAGTGTTGTTTTGGTGGTCGTGGGAGGGACGCTCGCTTACTTCAACCAGACCGCGCTGTTGCTAAAACTCATCAAGTTCCGCACTGCGACACAGTATGACGTGGCACCGCCCCGCGACCTACCCTGGGCGGAAGGGCCTGCGGTTGCGGCATTGCCGCCCGGAGAGCGCCCACCCAACATCATTCTCATTGTGGCAGATGATTTGGGATACAACGATATATCGACCTTTGGCGGAGGGGTAGCGGACGGTCGCGTGCCCACGCCCCATATCGATCAGCTCGCAGCCGCAGGCGCAACGTTTACCCAGTCTTACTCGGGCGCTGGAACCTGTGCGCCGTCCCGGGCCATGCTTATGACAGGGCGTTATCCAACCCGCACGGGATTTGAGTTCACGCCCACACCCGCGGGGATGGTGCCACTGGTCAGGCGTGTCAGTGCCGATATGGAAACCGAGTTACCACGCAGTTTGTATTACCCTGAGCTTGAGGATGCCAAACCGCCTTACGAGTTGCAGGGCCTGCCTCCCGAGGAGGTGACGATCGCCGAGCTGCTGGGCGAGGCCGGATACGCAACATTCCATATCGGCAAATGGCATCTGGGTCGCCGCGGTGGGATGGCGCCTCATGAGCAGGGTTTTGAGCAAAGTCTGTTGATGGCCAGCGGTCTTTTTTTACCGGAAAATGACCCGGGCGTTGTCAATGCCAAACTCCCTTTCGACCCTATCGATCACTTTTTATGGGCGGGGTTGAGTTATGCCAACACCTTCAATTCGGGAGACCAGGACCGCTTTGAACCCGACGGCTACCTGACGGATTACTGGACTGACGAATCCATCAAGGTTATCGAGGCTAACCAACACCGTCCGTTTTTCCTCTACCTTGCACACTGGGGAGTGCACACGCCGCTTCAGGCTACCGTCGAGGACTACGAGGCAGTAGGTGATATCCAGCCGCATCGGCTTCGGGTGTACGCCGCCATGGTCAGGGCGTTGGATCGAAGTGTGGGTCGAATCAATGCCACATTGGAGCGTCTTGGCCTCGCCGACAACACGGTGGTTATGTTTACCAGTGACAACGGTGGTGCGGGCTACATCGGCCTTTCAGAGATCAATGCGCCCTTCAGGGGTTGGAAAATCACCCAGTTCGAGGGCGGCATTCGTGTACCTATGTTCGTCAAGTGGCCCGCCCAGATTCCAGCTCAAACCGTTTCGGACGTGCCGGTCACACACATCGACGCCTTTCCCACGATGGTCGCTGCGGCAGGCGCGTCACTGCCGGACGGAATTCCCATTGATGGGCGCAATCTTCTGCCTCTGGCTCGAAACGAAGGCGCGGTTTGGGATCGTGACACCCTGTTTTGGCAGAGCGGGCATTATCAGGTAGTGCGTCATGGCGATTGGAAGCTGCAGCGACTGGCGCGGCCTGAAAAAATCTGGTTGTTTGATCTGGCCGTTGACCCGGGCGAGCAAAACAACCTCGCTCAGGAGAGGCCTGAGGTGGTGGCAGAACTCACCCGCTTGCTGGCAGAACATCACGCAGTGGCACGACCCCCGCTTTATCCAGCGGCTAACGAGATGGCGGTCGCAATTGACAAGACGCTGGCAGAGACGTTTGTCGAAGGGGATGAGTATCTGTTCTGGCCCAACTGAGCTGTGCTCACTGCGTCGATGCAGTTCCTTTGCTGACGACTCCGGCGCGGAGAGCGTCCCGCCTGTTCAGGTAAGGTTGGTCCAAGGGCTGGCAGCGCGCACCCCAATAAGCTGTGGGTGCAGCGGCCGTCTCCCGGGCCCCTGCGTCACCAGATTATTCATCGTCCCGAACAGCGAAAAGACAGGCTGTCTGCTAGAGCCCCGTGGCCGTTTTTTCGATGCGGTCTGAGCCAGCGGGCAAGGAGAACGCTACGCCATCCTGTCCCACGGTGTAATCGGGGAAGACCGCGTCGGCGCCGTTAAGCCAAAGCAATTCCTGTCCCGGTAAAACCAGTGGCGGCACGATGTGGTAATAGAGCAGATGCCCGACTTTGGCGTCGCGAGCGGTCTCTGCGGCCTCCATGGGGCTGGCGTGGTAGTCGAGCACGTCTATGAAGATCTTGGCGAGGATGGCGTTGTCATTGGCTTCGGCTGCTCGATTCATCATCTTTAACAAGTTTGGCGCCAGAGCCTCGTGAACCAGCAGGTCGACCCCCTGCGCCAACGCTACGATATTGTCGGATTGTGCCGTGTCACCGGTAATCAGTATGCTTCGATCCTTGTAGGTAAACTTGTAGCCCACCGCGGGTGCGACGGGTGCATGATCAACCACCAGTGCTTCCACGCGCAGGTCGCCATCAGAAAAAACAGGTTGAAGCTGCCCCAGAGCGGGCAGTGCAAAGGCGTGTGCCGCCAGCCCCGCTGCCTCGATGGGGGCGACGGTGTCACCGTGGTGCTCATACCGGTAGATAAAGTCCTGGGCATAGGCGGTATTGAAGCCTGCCACGACGCGTTCCACCCCGGGGGGTCCGTAAATCGCCAGCGGGCTGTCGACATCGCCTGAGGCCCAGCGGATGGTCCCCATTTCCCCCAGTCCATCGATGTGGTCCGAGTGGAAGTGAGTCAAAAATACCGCTTCGATCTGGCCGGCGGGATAATTCATTCGCTGCAGGTTGCGCAATCCGTCGGTGCCCGCGTCGACCACGTACAGTTTGTCACCGGCTATGATGGCGACACAGGGCCCTGATGCCTTGGGGGCAGGCATGGGACCTCCTGCACCACACAGTTGGAGGTGCAGCCCGTCGCCCAGGGCTGCTATCTGGTTGGATCCCATCTGGGCGGTAATGCCCCGCTCCATGACTCTTTCAATAATCGTCGCGCGCTGGCTATAAACGACTGCGACAACGGTTGCGACCGCTGCAATAACGACAAATTTTTTCATTATTTCACCCTGCCTGTCTGCGATTGAAAATTGCGCGCTCTCTCTTGAAACCCGCCGACTCCCCGTTGATTATGCCTGTAATATTTGGCATATTTTATGCCAATATGTTTTTCTTTTGGCGTCAGCTGTCAGCTGTGTGGGGACTGGTGTAAATGAAAAAGTGGTGGGTAATCGGGGCGCTTGTTATCTCATTGGGGGTCGTTTTTATAATGGCGCTGCCCAAAATACTTCATGGGGCGGGCTTGCATCCCGATTACACCGGCCCGGTCGTGTCCCTGCCGGGGAAGCGAGCTCTGATCATTACCACCAGCCATGGCGTGCTGTCAGCGCCCGGGGAGAGCGAGGGTCAGGCTACGGGCGTGTTCGGCTCCGAGATGACCCACCCTTATTACACCTTTCTGGACGGTGGCATGGAGGTGGACATAGCAAGTATTCAGGGTGGGGCTATTCCCATCGATCCCAGTAGTTTCTTTTTTGCCATTAAAACGCCAGAGGATGAGCGCTATCTCAACGATCCGATTGCCCAGGCCAAGGCCAACAACTCCATCCCCATTGCCGACGTCGATATCAGCCAATACGACATTGTCTTTATGTCCGGCGGCTGGGGTGCAGCCTATGATCTCGCCCAGTCCCCGGTCCTGGCCGCCAAGGTGAGCGAATCCTATTACGGGGACAGGCAGGCGGTGATCGGCGGGGTCTGCCACGGCGTGCTGGGTTTGGTGAATGCGCGCGATCGCGAGGGTAATTTACTGATTGCCGGACGCCGTATGACGGGTGTGACGGACAAACAAATTCAGGAACTCGGGATCGGCATAACTCCCAAGCACCCGGAAACGGAGCTGCGCAGGGCGGGGGTTGAGTTTGAGAGCCGGACGGCCTTTCAGGACATTTTTGCCACCCATGTATCGGTTGATGATGAACGGCGCTTCGTAACCGGGCAGAATCAGAATTCTGGCCTTGAAACGGCCCACACGATGATGCTGGCGGTTTCGGCAGGGGAGTGAGGTGATGAATCGTGTATTGAGTGCGCTGGTGCTGCTTACCGGCATGTTATTTATCTTCACAGGGGTTCAGTGGCTGGTGGTGCCCGCTGACGTGGCACCGCAATTTGGTTTGACCCTGGATGGAGGGCGGGGCCTGAGTTCACAAGTGGGCGATATGTCGGGTTTTTTCCTGACGCTGGGGTTATGCGCTTTACTGGCACTGACCCTGAAACAGCGGGTTTGGTATTACCCGGCTATTCTTTTGCTCTCCTTGACCGCTCTGGGGCGATGCCTGGCCTGGCTGGTCCATGATGCGGCATTTGCAGTGGACCTTATTGCGCCGGAGGTTTTGGTTTCCATCCTGTACGGGTTGGCCGCTCGCCGGCTGGCGGATAAATAGCTGTCCGGTGCAGGAGGCGATATTGAAATTCCTCGCGGTTCTTGCGCTGCTGTCGACCAGTTCAGCCGTGGTGCTAGCTACTGAGGACATGCCGTCCTCTGGCTTGTCGTCGCAGGCATCGGAAAACGTGCGGCGACCCAATATCGTGCTCATTCTTGCCGATGACTTGGGTTTCACTGATCTGGCCTCCTATGGCAGTGAGATTCAGACTCCTTCGCTGGACGCTCTCGCGGCAGAGGGCGTCCGTTTTTCCAACTACCATTCGGCCGCAAACTGCGCCCCTGCGCGCGCCATGCTGCTGACAGGCGTGGACAGTCATCTCGCGGGAGTGCCCAACATTCCCGAACTGCTTGCCCCTGAGCAGCGGGCGGCTGCAACCCACTATCGCGGCGTTTTGAGTCGCAACGTAGTGACCGTGGCTACCTTGCTTGAGGATGCGGGTTATCGAACCTACATGGCGGGAAAGTGGCATCTCGGTATGGCGCCGGAGCAGCGGCCCATCGCCCGCGGCTTCCAGCGCACAGTGGCCATGATGGATTCGGGTGCCGATAACTGGGAGCAGCGGCCTTACTTGCCGCTCTATGACCGCGCGAACTGGTTCGCGGACGGAGAGCGCTTCAGTCTACCTGAAGATTTTTATTCCTCCGAGTTTTTGGTCGACAAACTGATGGCCTTCATCGAGACCGATGCCGATCAGGACGCCCCGTTTTTTGCTTACCTGCCCTTTACGGCCGTGCACATGCCGGTGCAGGCGCCTCAGGAATTTATTGACCGCTATGAGGGGGCTTATTTGGAGGGTTGGGACGCGCTGCGCAAACAGCGCCGGAAACGAGCGGCGGCCCTCGGCATCATTCCCGACGATGTGGCCATGGTCAGGATGGCGACGACGGATGATTGGGATGCCCTTAGTTCCGCGGACCAAGCGTACCAGGCTAAACGCATGGCCGTGTATGCAGGTATGGTGGAGGCTATGGACGCCCATATCGGCCGCCTGATCGCATTTTTGAAAAGCCGTGGCGATTACGACAACACCCTGTTTATCTTCACTTCTGACAACGGCAGTGAAGCCAGTGGGCCGGCTGATCCCAGGGATTTCTTCGCCAGCATTGGGACCCGGCGGATGGGTTATAGCGTGGCAAGGGAGGGTCTGGGGCTCAAAGGAAGCTTTGGCACGATCAGCCCCAGCTTCGCCAGTGCATCGGCCAGTCCCTTGGCGTATTACAAATTCTACGCGGGCGAGGGTGGTATGCGCGTTCCGCTCATTATAGCGGGCGCGGGGATTACTGAAAAAGACAGCATCACCTCAGCCTTTGCCTGGGTGACCGATATTACCCCCACGATACTGAGTTATGCCGGCGTGACCGAGCCCACTTCGCGATACGCAGGGCGTGCCGTGGAGCCAATCACAGGCCGTAATCTGCGTGCACTTGTCGCGGGAGAGGTCAAGTCGGTTTACGCCGTGGACGATACCGTGGGTTATGAACTGACAGGACACGGCGTACTGTTCCAGGGTGATTACAAACTGGTTGTTAACCAGGGTCCGCTGGGTGATGGTCAGTGGCGGTTGTTTAACATTGCAGACGATCCCGGTGAGATGATCGATCTGGCCGCCGCTGAGCCCCGACGATTTCAGCGCATGCTCAACGCTTATCAGAATTACCTGGTGCAGAATAAGGTGATGCCCCTACCCGAGGGCTATACGCAGATGGGTCAGTTGTTGCGCAACGTGCTGCGCAAGGAATTGGGGCTCATGCCGCTTGCGCTGCTCTTCACGGGGTTACTCCTTTTGCCGTTTGCAGTGATCTACAAAGGGCGAAAAGCGGGTTCGTCATGACCGACACCTATCGCCTGTACGCCATGCCGCACTCGCTGTATTCCGCGCGGGCGCGGTCCTACCTGATAAAGCGCGGGGTGCAATTTACCGAGTTATCTACCGGGCACGAAAGCTTCAAAAGCGAGGTGTTGCCCCTCGCCCAACTTCCTACCATTCCAACCTTGGTCACCCCCTCGGGAGAGGTCATTCGGGATGGCGCGGCTATCATTGCCCATTTTGAGGAGCCCGCTGACTGGCCCAGCTTGCCAACGTCGCCGCGGCAGCGTCTTCTGAGTCTGCTGTTCGATGTTATTGGGACCGATGGTCTGCTGCGTCCTGCCATGCATTATCGGTGGAACTTCCCCGATGACAACCTGGCTTTTGTGCGCTATCACTTTATCCACTCCCAGCGTGACACACCGCAGCGAGAGGAAAAAACCGAGCACATGATGGAACGAATGCGCCATGCGGCGCGTTTGTTTGGCGTGACCGATGAAACCCGTCCTGTTGTGGAGTCCCTGTACAAGGAGCTCATGAAAGCTCTGGATACTCACTTTCAAGTATATCCCTACCTCTTCGGTGGGCGTCCCAGTATTGGTGACTTTGGCCTGTTGGGACCGCTCTACGCGCACCTTGGCCGTGATCCTTACCCCCTGCGTCTCATGCAGCAGCATGCGCCTTGTCTGTTTCGATGGGTGGAACGCATGAATCGGAGCGATCAGGACGCACCGGAGTTTCTTGCTGCGGGGCAGGATTTTCTGGCGAATGATGAGATTCCCAACACGCTGGTCAACGTGTTGAAGTGGGTGGCCGAGGATTTCATGCCGGAAACGAGGGCCGCCGCCGAAACACTTAATGCCTGGTTGCAGTCCGAGCAACCTGAGGTGGGCGTCCCAGCGGTGGGTCGTTTGGCCCAGGCTGCAGGAACAGCAACATTTCAGCTGCGTGGCCATTCAATTGAAGCCCTCGCTCAGCCGCACCGGTTTTATCTGTTGCAGCGGGTGCACTCGTATTTTGACAGTATGTCCCCACCCTCGCGGGGGGATGCGGTCGCATTGCTTTCGGAGTTGCAGATGGATTCTCTGATGGCTTTGCGATTGGAGAAGCCGATTGTCCGACGGGACAATCTCGAAGTGTGGGGAACCTGATGTTTACCAAAAAGCGAGTGATACGTAAGAAGTACGATGTGCGCTATCGTTTTATTTGATATAACAGTCTACGCCCCAAGAAAAAAATAACCAAAAAGGATCAATCCTATGACCAAAGTATTCCCCAAAGCGGTACTCGCTTTATCTGTCGCTGTGACGTCCTACGGTATTGGCGCTGCGGAACTTGAGGAGGTTCTTGTTACGGCTCAGAAGCGAACGGAGAGCCTGCAAGATGTTCCGATTTCGGTGACCGCCATCAGCGGAGAATTCATTGAAGATGCGTCAATACGTAGCTTCGGCGACTTGAGCGGGTACGTACCGAACTTTTCGGTGACGGAAAACGCCGTAAACACCATCATCACCATGCGCGGTATTTCGGTGGGTGCCCAACAATCCTTCGAGCAGTCGGTGGGTGTCTTCGTGGACGGTGTCCACTACGGCAAGAGCCGCCAAGCGCGTCTTGGCCTGTTTGATCTGGAGCAGATAGAAGTCCTGCGCGGCCCCCAGGGCATCCTGTTTGGAAAAAACACCCTGGCCGGTGCGGTCAATGTCCGCACGGCGGCACCGAGGGTGGGTGAGGGCGTGACCGGGCGTGTGGCCGCCAGTTTCGAGAGTGACAATGGCCGCTATTTTGAGGGTCATATTGGCACCAGCCTCAACGACACCACGGCGATCCGCATCTCTGCGGTGAACCGCCAGATCGATGGCTACTTGGACAACAGCGACCTGGGCGCACCCTCGACCGATGCACCCTCCACGGACGAGACCATCGCCCGGTTCGGCCTGAATTGGGAGCCCTCGGATAACACCACGGTAGCCGTACGCTACACCTACAGCGACTACGTGCGTGAGGGTGGCACGGCTACCGTAACGACGTTCAGCCCGTTACCGAATGTGGCAGCTTCCAACCAGGCGATGTACGCGGTGATGGGGATTGCATACCCCGGCTTTGGAGCAAGTAAAACCGATATCAATCGCGACGCGGTGTCCATCGGCGGTGCCGCGTTCAGTGGCAGTGACGGATCCGAGCGACTGGAGGGTACCGACACCCAGAACCATGAATTCTCGCTGAACTTTGAGCACACCTTTGATAACGGCATGACCCTGGCGGGTATTACCGGCATCTCCAATTACGAGTATGTGGATGGCATCGACGCAGACTTCCTGCCGGTGCAATTCATCGGCCGTAGCGACGATTCCGAGTTCAACCAGGTCAGCCAGGAATTCAGGCTGTCGTCCAACCAGGAAGGACGGTTCACCTGGGTCATCGGGGGCAACTACGTGGAGTCTGAGCAGGAGATAGACCGACTGGTGGTCGTGGACGGGACCCTGGGACAGCCCGACATCATGCGGTTCATAACCGGTGGTGGTAATCCTGCAGTCGGGACACCCACGTTTCTGGCTTACACGCCGGGGCAGTTGGCCTTCTTTGAGGCCATTTTGGGTCTGCCAAGTGGTTCTTT
>Ga0181596_10002378_pt1 | contig 18193 bp, 13 predicted proteins | sample 041ome_6_FD_148655 | JGI IMG/M metagenome (GOLD analysis project Ga0181596, IMG submission 148655) | Coastal salt marsh microbial communities from the Groves Creek Marsh, Skidaway Island, Georgia - 041402US metaG (spades assembly) | ecosystem: Environmental > Aquatic > Marine > Intertidal zone... | reverse complement strand
CTTGCTCCTTGTTAAAAAAGAACAAGCATGCCCAAATGTGTTACCCATGTCTCCGAACGCCTGTTACCCATGTCTCCAGTCTATACATAGAGGAGGAGAAGGACTTCAATGAACGATGAATAGAATTGTCTCAGCGACATGCATGCCACCCTCTCCTCCTTTGGAGTGTAATCGAGACCGCCGAACGATCAGCGAGGATTCAAGTCGAGTGCGCAAGAAATCGTTTCTTCGAACTCTGGCCGGGGTGAAGAGGTCCTCAAGCGGTAATAAATTCCCGCTCAACTCGCATCATTTCGATAAGGTAGTTTGACCGTGACGTGTGTTCCTTGACCGAGTTCGCTTTCGATTTTGAATTGTCCACGTAACTGGGCGACAATTGAACGACAGATGGCTAAGCCGAGACCATTCCCGTCGGCTTTCGTGGTAAAGAATGGTTCCTGAATTTTCGCCAGATGTTCGGGAGGAATCCCGCATCCGGTATCAGTCACTTCCAACACGACAAAACGTTCTTCTGACGAAGCAACGATCTTCACTTCGTCATCCGGTTCCATCGCGTCTCGTGCATTGCCGATCAGATTGAGGACCAGTTGTTCGATATCTGCCTGCACTGCATCAATCATCGGCAAATCAGCGGGAACCGTCACTGTCACCTGCACTTTATGACGTTCCAGAGATTGTCTGAAAATTGCCAACGCCGACTCAATCACTTGGGCAAGCGAGACATCGCTGGCGTTCCGTGTTTCGTTGCGAGCAAAATGCAACATGCCATTAAAAATCCGCTTGCAGACCAACAGTGACTTTTCGATTTCCTCCAAATCTTCCTTCGTTTCCGAAGCATCGAAGAAGCCGTCCTCCAAGTCGGTTTGCATTTGTTGCACCAACGGCAACACCGCCCCCAAGGCATTATTCACATCGTGAGCGACACCGCGGGCCAACTCGGCCATCGCGTATTTGCGTTCTGCCGCGATCACCTGATTTTCCAGCGATTCGGTCCGCTTAAGATTCTGAAGAGCCACCGAAGCTTGCGGAAGAAACTGCGACAATAAGTCTGTTTCGTATTCTCTCAGGGTTCCCGCATGAATCGAAGCCACCTTGAGTGCTCCAATGAGGCCGTCTTTGGTCACTAACGGCACACAGATCATCGAGTGCTCGGCGGCGGGAAACCGGTCGGTCGCCATGATTGGGTTGTAGTCGAGCAGTTCGACTAATGTTGACGCCTTTGCACCGGCCCATTGATCCCATTTGCCATCTTGACGGTCAAAGCCGAACGGCTGTCCCGACTTCAACAAATTGCGAGTGTCACGATCGAGAGGCAACGCCAAGCCGACGTTTTCTCCCTTCCTCTTTTGAAACGCAACCTGTTCCGCCACAACTTCCATCGAGCCACCCTCTTTGTCGCACATCAACAATGCGGCAGAGTGGTCGTAGTCTGTAAGTGATTTGATGGCGTGCAACAATTTATAGAACAGGTGCTTTGGTTTGACTTGTTCGAGGACCTTCTGATCGACCTGCAAACGAACTTCGCTGATGCGCTCCTGCTCGACAGTGTCGATCATCTCATTCACAACATCGGCGAGTGCCGAAAAATCCTGCCGACTGTCCCAGAAGAAATCTCCGTCAGCTCGACGAATGACCAACACTCCCCACATCCGACCGCGCCGTCGAACTCGGGCCAACATGGTGTCTTTGGGAACTTTCACCTTCTGGCCTCGTAGAAATCCACCTAACAGATCAGGATCCCACTCGACAGAATTTGGTTGCGACCACTCGATTTCAGCCAGATATTGGCCGGGAGCGACGGTCGCCAAACAGCCCTCTTGCGCACCAAAATGCATTCGGGCTAACTTGATGGCCGATTTGATCAGTTTGCCGATATCTCGCGAAGAGCGCAATTTCTCACGGAATCGCCAGAGCTCGGTCAGGAACTCGCTATCGCGGACATCAGAGAGGCCGCCAGATTCTTTTTTGCGGATACGGGACACAGTTGGACCAGATGAGCAGAGGATGTGGACTCCTGATCGTATCCGCAATTCCTGAGTCAGACAACAATTACTGTTCCCGAAGAGTCTCAATCCGAGAATCTGTAAAGTAGGACTTCTTTCATCATGTCAGTCGCAACCTTAAAGGGATCAATATCTTCATCGTAAACAGATTCACCGAGTTCTCCTTGTTCTCGATCGAATCGTTTTCGAATCAATCGATCATCAATGACCAGCAATTCTCTCAGAGTCACAGGATGATCGCTTGACTCATCCAGACGGATCGCTGCCTCGCCATCACTTTCCTCGCTGACAAGAAGACAAGGACTCGGATGGATTTCTGTAAGCGTCTCGTCCAAAGACGAACTCATATGTCGGCCAAAGAAAAAGCAGTAATTCAAATGCTGATGTTCTTTGCGGAAATTCAACCAGAAAAACCAGGTTTTGCCTGCCGGGGAACCGGAACGGAGCAGTTCCCAAGTCGACTGTGCGATAATGTCGAATCCCTTCACTTGAACTTCGATCGATCCATCGGACTGATTGGTAATCTGATTCGCACACCTCTGAAATGTGTCTTTCAACGAACGCATTTTGCGAGACCAATTCAGATATTCCAACTGTAGTTTTTGTTCCGAACGAGCATTCGACTCTCCCAGGATCTCTTTCGCCCAATCCTGTATTTCATCCGACTCTCTAAACACATTGAGATACACATTAAAGCTGTCATTGATCGAGTTAGCTACAATCTGGATAAGTGGGTTGAACTTGCCATTGTCTGCAGACATCAATGCCTGATAGTAATCTTCGCGGCTGTGCTGCGGGATAATTGCTGCTGTGAGATGATTGCCAAACAGGATCAGATCCTGCCACAGACGCGCCATTCTTCCGTTACCATCCATAAATGGATGAATACGGGCAATCGACCAATGAACCCAAGTAGCAATTACGACGGGGGCTACCTGCCCGGATTCCAACTCAGTTTTGAGCGCGTCGAAAAATTCGGTCATCAAATACTGAACTTTTTCGGTCGATGGTGGTTGATATTTTGCGCCGGTAATCATCACATCTTGATGCCGAAAGCTGCCGCTGTCTTCGAGCAAATTGTTCATCAGCTTGTTGTGAACATTTAAAAATATATCAGTATCTGACCAGGTAGTGCGTTCATCTGAAATTTTCTGGATGTATTCGATCGCGTTCCCGAGGTTGATTGTCTCGATCGCTTCCCGCTTTCTCCCAACATCAATAATACTTCCAGTTTTGAGGACCTCTTTTGTTTCACGAAGTGTGAATGTATTACCTTCAATTCCACTACTGTTGTTGACATTTCTCCCTGTTAACTCATCGGTGATTTTCTTGATTTGGTCTTCAGGGATCGGGCGACGACTTTCCACCTCGTGAGAAAGAGTTTCAACCTCTATCAATAATTCTCTGGAAACATCATTGATGTCAATTTCGGAGGGTTTTGGGAAATCCATTAGCTTTAGAGCCTTTACATAATTCTGAAAGCGATGACTGGAAATATACACATATCCACTTCGAGAGGTGATGTCAACTAAATATATAAATCACATTGTATTGGTACTGTGATTCACTGCGCACAAAAAACCGCCGAGGAATCATCCTCAGCGGCTTTGTGAATTTCGAGTTGTCGCTGAATTACCAACAGCGGCAACAGCGGCAGCAACGGCAACAGCGATTTCGATCAGCCGCTTTTTTGTTAGTAGCTTCGGTTCGCAAGTTCTTGAGTTCGCGGACAGCTTTCTTTTGAGTCGTTTGAGTTTTCATCGTGATGGCTCCCTGAGTTGTTTTTTTGTTGTGAGGTGACTTGTTGTCGTCCTCGTCTGGAAGTAAATCCGAAAGCATTGTCATTTCGGACAATCGATCTGGCATTTTTTTCAATCCCTGACAACAAAACGCCATATCCCCATACCAGGATATGACTTACGATCATGCAAATTCCCAGAAGAGTCCCTCATAACCTGCGAATTCGTGCTGACCATGTGCAATTGTTACCGGCAGCACTTGCCGTAAATGTCGCTAAAGAGACTCATTTCTCTTACTTCCAAGAAACGAAGAATTACTTTCTGAGCAGGCTGGAGACCGCTTCAATGGACGGTTAGCATGCCGATTAGACAAGGCGTGCGGTGCTCGTATGTCTTGTCATTGATTAACCGCCAACCGCAAAGGTGACTGCTCGACAGTCAGATCATGAACAGACATGAGTGAGACACAAGCGCCCCACGCCAGCCTGAGCGGCGAACCTCTGATGACCGTGCAGCAACATATTCTTCAAGAGCAGAAGAAATTTCCCGGCGTCTCGGGCGAGTTCTCCTGGCTGCTTTCCGGGATCACTCTGGCCACCAAATTGATTCAGGCGAAAGTCCAACGAGCCGGACTCTCCAATATTTTGGGAGAGCATGGCGAAATCAATGTTCAAGGTGAGATCCAACAAAAACTGGATGTTTACTCGAACACCGTGTTAGGGCATGCCCTGTCGGTTCGCGAAACGATCGGCGTCTTGGCCTCGGAAGAAAATGAGCAACCGATCCTCGTGCATCAGGGATCAGAAAACGCCAAGTACGCGGTTGTCTTTGATCCGCTCGATGGTTCCTCAAATATCGATGTCAACGTCAGTGTGGGAACCACATTCTCGATTCTGCGACGACCGGAAGGCGCCTCACTCGACGATCACGAAGCTTGGGTCCTGCAGCCGGGACGACAACAAATTGCAGCCGGATATGTCGTTTATGGTTCCTCGACCATTCTTGTTTACAGCGTTGGTAACGGCGTACACGGTTTCACTCTCGATCCCAACATCGGCGCGTATGTGTTAAGTCATCCCAATATGCGGATGCCCGAACAGGGGAAATATTATTCCGTCAATGAGGGTTACCGCGATTCCTTCCCACCGCGTTATCAGCAATACATCGACCGACTGCGTCAAGGAGTCCTGGGACATCCCTATTCCTCGCGCTACATTGGTTCTATGGTAGCCGACTTCCATCGTACACTGCTGAAGGGGGGAATCTTCTTATACCCTCCCACCACTGACAATCCGAACGGCAAACTTCGACTTCTGTACGAAGCCAACCCTGTCGCATTTCTGGCCGAACAAGCGGGTGGCGTGGCATTGGACGGCACCCGCCGCGTTCTCGACATCGAACCGGAAAGCATTCATCAACGTGTGCCGTTAGTCGTAGGAAGCCGTAAAGAACTGGCCGACTTCGAGCGGTTTGTACCAACCACTGGGTAAATTGGTGAATGTGACAGGATGTCTCTAAACCTGCCACATGAAGTTCTCAAAGTCTTTGGCAGGAACGCTCGTCTCAATTGTCCCTTCGTTGGGAGCGCGGTCGAGGCTGTTTGAGCCGTGCAGGAGTTCCACGAAAAAGTGAAGACTGTCTTGTTCTTTGAGGTTCAAGGCTGAGCGATCGATAGCCATCTCGAAGATTTCATCCATCGCCGCAGAGCATGTTGCAGACTTGCCTTTTTTCCCCTCGTGGATCACCGAGACGGTCAGTTCATTGGGCTTTTCAAATCCTGTCACGCTGACTTCATAGCCGGTCGGTTCCACAAAATGGACCCGAATTTCATCCACCTCTTTGAAGTCTTCCAGAACATACCCGATGGCATCCAGTCGTATGTAAAGTTTCTTTTGATCGAAACCGAACCACAACTTTTGGACAAGTCCATCCGTGACCAATGTCATCGTTCCGCGTTGGGATCCGCTCACATAACACCCCGCGTTGATCCACTCGAAGAACGCTTCTCGCCCATCGACTTTCACGGGAAGAAAACGATTCGGGTGAGAATGCAGTTGTTGAGTGACTGTGCTGGTGATCGGTCGGCTTAAGTCTGCCGGAGCCGGATCTCCCAGTAGTTCGTAGACGTTCCGTAAATGTCGTCGGAACAATTGATCGAACAACTCATCCAATGCAGACGAATGATCGTCGCCGTACCACCAGAACCAGTCCGATCCTTCAGCGATATAGATTTCTTCCCAGGCTTTCTTGATCAGTTCGGCATCAACCCCAGCCTTATCCTGCTTCGCGACAAGATAAGCTCGTGTTTCGTGGAGTCGGTCCCAACCATCGCGGTCTTCCTGATGTCCGTACCAGATGGCGAAGTTATGACTGATCCAGCTACCAGCAAACAGTCGATTAATTTTGTCGGTGGGAGGATGCTTTTCAATGAAGTCGCCAACCGTTGTCGAATCAACCTCCTGATGTTTGACACATTCCTGATACAAGGTCCGCAGGAATTTGACGCCGCCGTCCGCGTAATATTCCCAACAGTTTTCGCCGTCCAGAATAATTGGCACAAGTGCCGGCCGACCTTGCTCGCCGCATGCGCGTCCGATTCCCGCGACCTTGCCGAGAAGATCGTGAGCCGCGTGGACCGAGTCGCCGCGTTGGTAGTGGAAGCCGATCAAGTCGGAGAGGGCATGATCTCGAAAGACGATCCCCATTTGGTGACCGTCTGCCTCAAGTTGCCACGGCCGGAACAACATCTCGGGGTTACGGACGTGTCCTTGGGAGTCACGTGAAACCCAGCCACCGGTCGATTCGGCGAGAATTTCTTCGTCAGTCGCAATCCATTTGATGCCTGTCTCGGCAATGGCGGGCAAAATATCTTGCGAGACGGAGCCTTCCGAAGGCCACATGCCGCGTGGTTTTTCCCCAAACAATTCTTCATGAAATTTGACGGCACGATTCAACTGGATGACGGCGTCTTCGTGATATGTCTCCAGATGTTCGGACATGGGACAACCGGGCATCGCTTCGCGGGCCGAGTGTTTATTCCACAGCAATGGCAGGATGGGGTGATAGAAGGGAGTTGTGGTCAATTCGACCTGACCACCCTTTTGGAGTTCGGCGTGCAGGGGAATGATTTCCGCCAAGATGTCACGCTGTTTGTCGAGTAACCATGCTTTTTCGGATTCTGTCCACCCCTGACCTTTATTGAGAAAATCTTTGAGATCAGTATCACGCTCGAATAACAGCGGATGAAACCAGGTGAGGTTATTCCAGACTTGCAGGTCGCGAATGTCACGTTCGGTAAACCGGGGCAAGGCAGACTCGGCAGAATCGGTTCCCATACCTCGTTTACTGTAGAGTTCCCGATAGCGAGGATAGGGACGAATCATGTTGTCCGCATTGGCCATAAAGAAGTGATCGAGGAGATAGACCGCGTCGTCCAGATTTAAGCTGTCAGCCGGTACTCGACTCACATCGAGATGTCGGTCGCTTCCACCCCGTTCGGTGTACGCCAGAATCTGAGCCAGCAAGCTGGGAACCAGATTGATCGAGCAACGAAACTCGGGAACCTCTTTAATGTGCAGAGCCATCCCGATGTAGTCTTTGGTTCCGTGCAGACGGACCCAAGGCATCAAGGTTTCACCACTCACATCGTCGGTATAATATGGCTGATGCTGGTGCCAGAAGAGAGCCAGGCTTGCAGTCGTCATAGTTGGATCAACTCCCGTGTTGTCCGCGACATATTTTGGAGTCGCATTAAAATTTAGTCAATTGGAGGATCCCGGCGGCGCGGCGGAATGTGGAGTAAAATCTGTCTTCAGGAAATAAATGGTTCGCGAGCGGCACGGTACACCGACAGGTACTTCTCGGCACTTCGTTTCCACGAAAAAGGTCTCGTCATGGCTGTTTGTACCAAGCGATACCACATCGCCCGGTCTTTGTATAGCGTGAGGGCTCGGTTGACCTGTTCGCAGAGCGATTTTTCTGTGTATTCAGGCATGACAAATCCGGTCGCCGTTCCCGCTTCGATATTGGCGGGAGAAGCATCGCGGACGGAGTCGGCTAATCCACCTACCTGATGCACAATCGGTAACGTGCCGTACTTCAGGGAATACATTTGATTGAGGCCGCACGGTTCAAATTTGCTCGGCATTAAATACGCATCGCTGCCCGCCTCGATCAAGTGTGCCAGTTCTTCATCGAAGCCGATTGTGACAGAAACCCGATCCGGGTAGCGATCATGCAATTCGCGAAGCTTGTTTTCAAAGAACGGGTCTCCCTGCCCGAGAAACACCATCTGAATATTTTCTTTGAGGAACTCATCAGCCTGGGCGGTAATCAGGTCGAGCCCCTTTTGATCGGTGACTCGCGACACCATACCAAACAACATTGCCGATGGTTCTTCCTGAAGCCCCAAGCGACTTTGAAGTTCTGCTTTGTTAGCCGCTTTCCCCTGCATGACGGTTTGCAGATCGTAATTAGCGGCAAGAGCAGGATCGATGGCCGGGTTCCAATCATTATCATCGATGCCGTTAAGGATCCCGAGCAGATCTCCTGCCCGGTTTTTCAGGACACCTTCGAGTCCATGTCCAAACTTTTCGGTTTGGATTTCGCGAGCGTATGTGGGGCTGACAGTCGTGATTTTATTGGCAAAGACGAGACCCGTTTTTAACAAATTCAATTGTCCGAACGACTCCATTTGTTCCCAGTTAAAGTACCGCCAGTCGAGACCCGTTTGCAGCATGTCCCAATGCCAAAATCGTCCTTGAAACGCAAGATTGTGAATCGTCAGCACTGACGCCGTTTCTCGAAACGCGGGATGCTGGCGGTATTCGATGTTGAGCAACGCTGGCATCAATCCCGTTTGCCAGTCGTTCACGTGAATGATATCGGGGCGTAAGATCAATCGCCGGGCAATTTCCATGATCGCCCGGTTGAAGAAGCAGAATCGCTCGCAGTTGTCTTCGTAATCGCCACCATTTTCCTGATACAACGAATTCCGACCAAAGTATTCGGGCTGGTCGATCATCATGACCGTCACGTCAGATTGCGGCAGTCTTGTCCAGAGTAGTTCTCCCTTGACCAACTTGGACGACATCGGGATCTCAATCGTCAGTCCGCTTTTTTCCAGAGGCGGTAGTCGATCAGACTTTCCTTCGTATAACTTGCGATAGTAAGGCACGAATAGCCAAACTTCGTGACCGAGTTCGTTCAGCGCTCGGCTGAGCGAAGAAGTTACGTCGGCGAGTCCCCCCGTTTTGAAAAACGGGTAGGCTTCGGAAGCCGCCATCAAAATTCGCATGTGAGACAACCTGAAACTCGCAATAGGAGGATTGATCGGTCGATTTCACCTAACTTAGCCGAACCGGAGACCGGCTGAAAGATCGAGATGGCGGTATCGAGCCTTTGCTGTCGGAAAACATCTGCTCTCAACCGTTAGAAGTCTCACGACCCGACAGCTTTTCAAGGGATGAACCGATTACTCATCGAAACGCGAACGCCCCTCTTCAATTAGCGTCTGGAGCTTTTCCTGGAGTCTTTCCGCGACTTCAGGGTGTTGGTCGATGACATTCTTTCTCTCAGCGGGATCTTTGGCAAGATTGAACAACTGAAACTTGGGCACTTTAGTACCTGCCAATTGTTGTTCGACGATCACATTTCGAGCCATCTTCCGGTCGTGTCGTTGAAACTTCCAGTCGCCAACTCGTAATCCATACGATCCGCTATTGCCATTATCCTGTTGAATCAGATGATCGCGTCCCGTCGCATCGGCTTGACCCAACAAGGCAGCAGAGACATCCAAACTATCAATGCATGCTTCCGAGGGAACTTTGACATCGACCATGCTGGCAAAACTGCTGGCGAGATCGATGGTGCAGACCAATTGATCAGACGTTCCGGCAGGGATATGCGCTTTCCAGCGAGTGATGAACGGAGTACGTGTCCCCCCCTCATAGACACTGTACTTTCCACCGCTGTATGGACCGGCTGCTTTATGATCGCCCAGTTTTTCCAAGGCACCGTCTTTGTAACCGTCATCCATGACCGGGCCGTTATCGGAACAGAAAACAACCATCGTGTCTTCAGCCAGATCGAGTCGGTCGAGAGTCTTCATGAGTTCACCGACACACCAATCGAGTTGGATGATCGAATCGCCACGAAATCCAAGTTTCGTTTTTCCCTGAAATCGTTCGTGAGGCATACGGGGAACGTGCAGGTCGTGAGACGAGAAGAACAGGAAGAACGGCTTATCTTTGTTGGCTTCAATGAACTCCACCGACTTCTCGACCCATTTGTCGGCCAAGTCTTCGTCGCGGAATCGAGCTGCATGTCCGCCCGTGTAAAATCCGATACGACTGATGCCATTGTGGATTGTCGAATTGTGGCCATGAGACCAATCCATTTTGAGCGTATCGCGATGGGTGATCCCCGTCGGATGATCTTCGCTCGGCTTCTTGTTCCCTACCCAAAGAGGATCTTTCGGATCGAGATTCAGGACACGATGATTCTGCACATAGACTTGTGGGACTCGGTCATTGGTGGTGGGGAGCAGGAAGCAGCTATCGAAACCAATTTCGAGAGGTCCGGGATTCAGTTGTCCGTTCCAGTCTGGTCCTTCACTTCCCCCCAAACCAAGATGCCACTTTCCAATGACGGCTGTCTGGTAGTCGGCTTTTTTGAGGAGCGATGCAATCGTTTCCGTTCCCGGCTTAATGATCGCGGGTGCATTCGGAGGAGCGATGCCGGTCCCTTTGGTACGGAAAGCATAATTTCCTGTGAGCAGGGAATATCGAGTCGGCGTGCAAGTCGATGCCGAGCAATACCCACTCGTGAATCGCATACCCTCAGAAGCGAGTTTGTCGATGTTGGGTGTGGTGAGTTCGGTTGCTCCGTAGCAGGAGAGATCGCCGTACCCCATGTCATCGGCCATGATGACGATGAAGTTGGGCTTGTCGTGGGCCTCAGCGATGGCTCCGCCAAGACAAGTGGCAATCAGTAATAACGAACGAAGAATGGATGACATCAGAAACCTCGGACTAACGGTGTGTGATCGAAGAAACTCTATTCAAAACCAGATGGACGACTGAATCAACTGAATGCGTTTAATTCCTCAATAATCCCTGAACGGGCCTCTCGGTTCAGCGGCTTCCATCTCGCTCATCCACTCTGCAAATGACTGTTTTAATTCTTTCAATTTCTCGGGATGAGACTTGGACAAGTCGTGCTTTTCACCAATATCCTGCGATAAATCGAACAGCCCCGAGCCGCGGGCTGAATTGACCCACTTCCAGTGACCGACCCTGGCGGCAACATCACCCCGACGTTTCCAGAACATCTCTGTTCGTTGCGACGATTCTTTACCCGCTAAGACCGGCAACATGTCAAAGCCGTCCAGTTTCACTCCCTCTGGATTGTCGGCCCCGGTGACTTGTGTGAAGGTCGGGAAGAGTTCCATCGATGTTAAAAACTCGTCGCAGACCGAGGAAGGTGGAATGCGACCGGGAAACCTCGCGATGAATGGCACACGGATGCCTCCCTCAAACATCTGCGACTTGTGACCTCGCAGAGGTGAATTGTCGGCACCACCACTACCGCCATTATCTGAAAAGAAGATGACTAACGTGTTGTCCCATAAATCGTGTTCTTCCAATTCATCGAGAACTTCGCCGATGGCGTCGTCCATGCAGGTCATGGCGGCCAGGTAATCGCGGTACCGCATTGCCTTGGAGGGAACCATTGCCGGCTTGCCGTATCGTTGTCCTTTTTGATAGACGGCCTCTTCTTCCAAATGCGGGTACCTGTCTTTGTACTTTTGAGGAGCTTGTACGGTCCCGCGAATTTTCGGATCCAAACTTGACGAACCATGCGGAGCGTTGAACGGTAGATACAGGAAGAACGGACGTTCGTGATTCTCGTCGATGAAGCGGACGGCGTGATCACGGAACAGATACGTCGCGTAAGTCCCTTTATCCTTTTCGGTGAGCTGATTGTCGTCAAACATCGACGGAACGCTATATCGCTCATGAGTGTAATAATCGATGCCCGTGTTGACCAGTCCGTAGAACTCATCGAACCCTCGTTGTAAAGGCAGGTATCGCTTGAGTGACCCACCATCCCACTTTCCGAACACCGCGTTTTTGTAACCCTGCTTCTTGAGCACATCCGAAATCATCACTTCGCGTGTGTCCATGCCGAGAACCCGTTCGGGAGAGACTGCGTATTCTTCGGGAGGAATTTTGTAACCATAGTCGGCGACATCGTTGCGGATCATGTCGTACAAGCCGTTCCGCTGGGGATATCGACCTGTCAAAATCGATCCTCGTGACGGCGTACACGCCGGCCAACTGACATAAAAGTTGGTGCAACGAACACCTTCCGCCGCTAATCGGTCCAGGTTGGGTGTTTTGATATTGGTGTTGCCGAGGCATCCAAGATCGTTGTACCCCTGATCGTCGGAGACAATCAAAACGATATTGGGCGGGCGATCTGCGGCGTTCGAGAAAACGGCAGTCGCCGACAGAATGACTGCCAGCAGCGAAAGAGGGAATACGATCTTCACGACAAGACTCCTCACAGAGATGAACTCTTCGGGTGAGGAATCAATTGTCGTGAGTCGTTGCGCGAATCGCAAATCTTCTTTTGAGAACTCTTACAGTCGAAAGAGGTTCACTTGCAGGATGAACGACCAATCGAATTGGCGATCTGTGGGACCGATGAAGCGATCGCCATCGCTGAAATGATTAGTACGGAGCGGAAATGCAAAGCCCGCGGTTACAGTTGTATTTTCACGCACTTGTACTGTGCTACCGGCTGTCAGTGTCAGAAAATCGACACCACCTAAAGCACTATAGTAGCCATTTTCATTAGTCTGATGCACTCTATCAAATGAACTCGTGTAATGAAGTTCCATTGTCGGTGTGATTGCGCGAATGAGCCCTTCACTGTTTTCGTGGAGTCGATATCCGGTACCGATATCCAGTGTGAATAAATCAGGGCTATTCAAATTGCGACCATTACCACTTTCTCTGGTGTCTCGATGAGACAAACGTGTCCCCCCAAAACCTTGAACATACAATTTTTCCGTAGGTTGCAAAAGAAACGCCAGATATGGGGTAAAATGCCACACTTCTTCATCCAGTGTCCTACCGGTAGCTCTGCGTCGATCATCGGCTGTGGGGAGTTCCACAAGCAGACCCGCCGTCCAGAAGTTCTTTCCATCTTCCCACAACACTCCTTTGAGACCCAACCCGATGTTGCCCAATTCAGAATTGAGCTGGGGAGTTGAGATCGTATCTGGTTGAGTGGAATCCGTTGTATAAGCCCAGGGAAGAATCGCTTCGACAGACATCAAACCATCGTAGAGTGTTTTTTCCATGCGGACGTGGAATTCCTGGATGTCGAGTTCCTGATCCGGTCCAACATCGTTGTCCCCACCTTCCACGACCTGTGCACGATTATAAGATCTGTAGCCAAAGGCGACACGATCACGGGGGATCGGGCTATTATTGTCGGCCACTCGAAGAAAGTGTTGATAGGTTAATCGCGCTTCGAGCGTACCGTTATCGTAGGGAATGCCGAGTGACTCCCCACCAATCATATTGGGTACGATGGAAGCAGGGGTGCAACTGCAGCAAGTCGAGGCTTCACAGCTCGATTCTGTACACGACTCCTGAGCAGAAAGGAAATGGATATCCATTTCGGCCAATTCGGTAAACAAACCGGCGTGTGTTGTGGCACTCATTCCCAAAGTCAGACTGAGAAGAGAGGATAACAAGATCGTGTTTGTTGAACGCATGGGGAGAGTTCCTGTTCCGTGGAGGTGTTTTGAATTTCGCCTGCAATCATGAGTTTTATTCATGGTTGATGGCGAAACACGATTCCCTTCGTGAGCGATGGTTTAGGAGATCGGGTGCGCAAAATTCGACCGTAATCTACAGAACTTCATCGGTCAGAGCGAGATTCGAAATCACCAAAAAACAGCCGTCGCCCTCTGAAGCAGTTGATGAGCTTAAAGATTATGCCGATTTTGGAATCTTGTATGAGACGGGCAATTACTAACTGATGAACCCCCTCCCCTACAACTCTTCAGACTTACCAATGCAGTAGAGGGTTTCTTGACGATTGCCGCCGCGGTCGGCGTGACGCAGGTAGATGTGATTGCCAATGACGACCGGGCTGGCGAACGCTTCTTCTCCTAATGTGTTTTTGCTGATCAACGTGAACTTTTCGGGGTTGGCTGCAAAAACAACCGTTGTCCCCTCTTCATCGGTGATTAGAATCTTGTCATCGGCTATGACAGGCGACGAACTGAAGTTGCCACCGATCCGTTTCTTCCATTGCTCTTTGCCATCTTCGAGACTCCAGCAAAATGCGATACCATCATCGTCGACCGTATAGACGTAGCCATCTTTGACGGCCATCGAAGGGACATAGACATGATCCTTTACGTGCCAGAGTTCTTCTCCCGTCTCGGCATTCAAACAGATGGTATTCTTCCCCGGATAACCGCCGCTCGCGACGATCTTGTTTCCTTCCCAGATCGTTGTGCCAACGGTTGCTTCTGCGGTTCCTTTGGTTGACCAGATTTCTTCGCCCGTCATCGGATTGAAAGCGGCAACTTTTTCGCAGCCACTGATCACCATCAAGTCCTGATCGTCGCGTTCCACGATGACCGGCGTTGAGTATGTCGATGTCGCCGGGCGTTTGATGCGCCACACAAGTTCGCCCGTGAGTCGATTGTGGGCCGAGATGTATCCACCGCCCCAGTTGTCGGCGGCAAAGATGACGAGCGATTCGTACAAAATTGGTGACGGAGCATATCCAAACTTGGGCGAAAATGAACCGAGGGTTTCTTCCCAGACGATCTCGCCTTTGAAATCGAGTGCCGAGGCATGTAACTGGTCGTTGTTCAAAAAGACGGCAAAGAGACGTTCGCCATCCGACGCAATGGTGGAGGAGGCGTGCGAGCTTTTGTGGTGCATCCCATCTTTGCCGGTCAAACCTCCCGAATGTAATTGTTTTTCCCACAGATTCTTTCCGGTTGCGCGATCATACGCCAAGACAGATTGCGTTTCGGCTTTTTCATCGGCGGTCGCCAGGAAAATGTAATTACCCACAATCGTGGGAGAAGCGTGTCCGCGACCGGGGATGTTCGTTTTCCAGACGATGTTGGTTTCTGGTCCCCATTCGGTGGGGATGTCTTGTCCCGAGACAATTCCGGTTTGAGATGTTCCTCTCCACCACGGCCAATCATCTTCACCGACTGAAATCGCTGGGACATTTTTCGGTAAAGAGTCTTCGGAGGCGGTTACCTCGGTCACTTCCTGAACTTCCACACCTCGGCCACAACCGGCTAGCAAGAAGAATCCGAGAATAAAAAGTCTGATCGACATGGTATCTTTCATGGGAGGTACGACATTTTGAAGAAACTCGATTTGTGTCGTGTATTATGAACGAGTATGGCTGAGAGACCAATGCCGAGTGAGTGAATCTCATGATTTCCTGTGAGAGAATTTGGAATGCTCGTTGGTTTGGGGATACTCCTATCGAGAAAGTGCAAGATTTTTGAGTGATCTTAAAACAGATGGACGTTGATTCTGGCCTTCTCCTCCTTGAGGAGGAGAAGGTGCCCGAAGGGCGGATGAGGAGGTGTTGTTCAGACCTCCAATCAACAGATGTTCTTGATTCCACCGGTGTTTTTTGAAAATCTATTCTGAAGTTACTTGGAAAATCGTTACCGCAATGACTCTCGCCTCCTCACCCCGGCCCTCTCCTCCTGAGGAGGAGAGGGTGGCATGCAGGTCGGATCGTTTTAATATCAGAAGCGATTTGACTTATTCCTTCTCCTTCCCGTGTAGGTCATTTTTTCCTGATAGACTCTCACTTGATCAAGAAATATGTGCATGTTGAAAATTCATTTTAACGGTGAAACCCCAAGCGACCTCTCGGCGTTGGAAGCGGACGGCTGCTTGCTCCTTCAGAACGTTTTTTCTGAGTCTGAGATCGAAAGTTTGTGTAATCACCTCGATCCATTGTTGGAACAATCACAAGATTCTGCGTCGATTCGCAATCGTGCCGGTTTGGTTTATGCCGCCCGAAATGTGTTGCAGATGTGGCCGGATGTTTTTGAAGTTTGTCAGCAACCCGCGTTGCAAGATTTTCTCAAGCAGGTTCTGGGACCGCAGTGTGGATTAGTGCGTGTGCTCTATTTCGACAAACCACCCGGCCAAACCTGGGCCTTGCCCTGGCATAAAGACATTACGATTGCCGTTCAACCGCCCGATGCCGTTTCTGAAGGTGCAGAAGATCATTGGAAGAAAGTTCGCCTGAAAGCGGGAGTCCCGCATGTGGAAGCCGATGAGAAAACTCTCTCTCAGATGCTCACACTGAGAGTTCACCTCGACCCTGCCCTTTCCGAGAATGGTGCGTTGTCGATTTCTCCGGGATCACAAAAGTCGGGGAAACAACTCGATTTGGATGTCCCACGCGAGATGGTGATTGCTGAAGCGGGTGATGTGTTTGCGATGCGACCGATGTTGTCTCACTGCAGCGGACAATCGACTCCCGAGACCGAGCTTCGCCGACGAATCTTGCACTTGGAATTTTCTGCCTCAGAAGAGTTGCCGTACGGTTTTCGATGGAATTTCTTTCGATCTGTAGGACATTAAATCGTTACTGACAGGTCGCTTATCGCAAACTGCAAAAAGTTTTCAGACTGATCTTGCCGCATATGGACGGAATTCCTAAAGTTCCGTCACATTTCCTACCAATGCGGGAATCCTCTCGCATGACCCATTTCCGGGTCACCCCAAAAAACTCACACCTTTCCCTCCAAACGTCCATTCACCGATTGTTCCCGCCTATCGCGGACCGGAGAGTCCTATGCCGACTTCAAACACAATTTTTCGATTGTCATTGCTGCTGACCATGTCTTTTGCCTTGGCTGGCTGCAACACACTCGCCTCCCGTTCGAATAACAGTAATGGCATCGCCTACTTTAAGCAGGGGGAATACGAGCTCGCTGCGGAAGAATTTAAGCGAGCCGTTGCCGACAAACCGGACAGTCCCGACAATATCAGCAATTATGCCACTGCTATGAAAAAACTGGGCAACGTCGAGAAAGCCGAGGAAAGTTACAAACACGCATTGAATATCGACCCCGCCCATCAACCGAGTTATCACGGCCTGGCATCGACTTACATGGAAACCGGTCGTCCTCAAATGGCAACCGCTCTGATGCAAGGTTGGGTGGAAACACAGCCCTACAATCCAGGCGCTCATGTCGAAATGGCGTGGATTCATCGCGAGACGGGAAATTACGCAGGAGCCGAACAGGAGTTGCAGTCGGCTCTCAAAATCAATCCCAATCATCCGGTCGCGTTGGCTCAGTTAGGTCAGATTTATCAAGACACCGGACGACAATCGGAAGCCCTGGCGATGTATCAATCATCGCTCGTGAGTAACTGGTCTCAACCGGAAGTCCACAATCGAGTCGCACAGATGAATCCGAACCCGGCCTTCCATTCCTCCACGCCGACGACCGCCTATCAAGCACAATCGAATCTCATGACAGCCTCACCCGGCCCGATGATGTATCCACAAGGACCAGTATTGGCACAACCGATGATGACCGGGCCGACGCTCTCTGCGGTTCCCGACCCGGCGTTCCAGAATCCACAACCGATTGCCGAGTCTCCAGCTCCTGCGGCATCGACCGATATCGCGACGGACATCCCGGAAGTCGAAGCTCATTGATCATTTTGGAATAATTGATGTGCCACATTGAATGAGAATCTATGATAGAATGAGCAACTAGTTGTGGTTTCCAAATAATATCCTCATAGAGAGATCTTGGCGGGAGGGAAATGGTTCGCTCATGAAACGCTCGCTCATTTTTCCAAGACTCGTCGGCTGGCTAAGTCTTGCCAACATGCTGGGATTTGTAACGCTAATCGGATTCGTTTCATTGACAGACTGGATGGGCTCAGACTGGCTGAGGAGCTTTTCAGAAAAAATCTCGGTTCCCTTACTGTTAGTTCTCACATTCCCGCTGGTGACGCCTTTCATGGTGTCGAACACAGGCGGTCCCACTTGGGGTGACGTAATTATGTTACCCGCGATGATCGTCATCAATGCCTATCTGTGGGGTTATTGCGTTGCCTGGATACTCAAGAGATTCGGGATTGTTGGCAAAGGTGATTCTTCTGATGTGCCGCATTCTGAATGACGCTTGATGAACAGGAAACGAATCTCTTTCATTTCTGTTGTCGTGGAAACGTCGGCTTGGGTCTCTGTAAATTATTTTCAGTGGCGAACTATTACTCGTCATTAAAGGCTGATCCACCGCGATAATCGTAGTGCGTTGGCCTGGCGAAGACCGCTGCAATGATTAAACCCCAGATGCTGATCGACGTCACTGCGTGAAATCCAACAAGGATGTATTGGAGTGATCCATAG
>Ga0181596_10002373_pt1 | contig 18219 bp, 20 predicted proteins | sample 041ome_6_FD_148655 | JGI IMG/M metagenome (GOLD analysis project Ga0181596, IMG submission 148655) | Coastal salt marsh microbial communities from the Groves Creek Marsh, Skidaway Island, Georgia - 041402US metaG (spades assembly) | ecosystem: Environmental > Aquatic > Marine > Intertidal zone... | reverse complement strand
TAACAATATCTCCACCATGAGTATCAATATGCACCCTTAAAACATCTGTAGTAACAACAACCAATCGAGCATCAGTGTTTATATCATCAGCGGTGGATGTATCGGTGACGTGTGATGTTTTTTCTGCATTTAATAGCGGTGAGCTTACAGGAATATCGTCCATTGATTCTTTTGTTTGGGGTTTGGTGGTTGCTGGAATATCAGGGATTACCAGCTGGTTTGAAGAGTCAGCTAGGATGAGATTTCTTTTTGACTGGAAACCATCCCACTCGAGAAAAAGCATATACAAAACAACCAACATAGCACCAATGAGAAAAGAACGCTGCCAATCCATATTATTGCTTCCTGTTATTTTTATCTAAATGAGGTACGGGGTCATAGCCGCTAGATCCAAAGGGGTGACATTTTATAAGTCGGCAACACAAAAGATGTGTTCCTTTAAAAATACCATGTGCCCTTATAGCCTTTTCAGCGTAAGAAGAACAGCTTGGATAAAATCTACAATTGTTTCCCATCCAGGGACTTAGTAAATATCTGTATAGTTTTATGGGAAAAATATATGCTGTCTCTAGTAAAGTTTTGATCATAGCGGGTTCTATGTTTTGTTTTTTAGTTGATCTAAACCCAAAGAAATCGACTTAGATTGATCTTTAAATGATAGTTTATTCATACCTTTCCGAACAAGAAATATTATATCTAAAGCAGCGAGATTTTGTTGGTTTAGTCTAAAAGATGACCTTATAACCCTCTTTATCCTATTTCGGCCAACAGAAAGCCGTATATTTTTTTTTGCAACAATCATTCCGAGCCTAGCATGTTTAAGTTTATTTTGGTGAGCCAATAATAAAAAATTGGAGTTAGAAACTTTAAGATCTGTGTTTTCAAAGACGGATTGAAAGGATTGTGCGTTTAATAGCCGTTTGCTTTTCTCGAAGTTGAAATTGGGCATATTAGATATTGATGATATGTTTGTTTAAAACACGGTGGCTCACAAGATGAGGGTGATTTCAACCTATAGGCTACGATGCGAGTCTTTTGCGGCCTTTCGCTCGTCGGCGATTTATGACTGCTCTTCCTGCTTTTGTGGCCATTCGTGAACGAAATCCGTGAGTTCGCTTCTGTTTAAGTACGCTGGGTTGAAATGTTCTTTTCATGACAGGTTTCCGTTTACTAACTAGTATATTTCATTAACGTGTTGGATTTTAATGAAAAAGCTTCTTTAGATCAATGAAAGAATTTGCTTTTTTTGGATACAGTTTTGTTTGTATTGTTTAAACTCCTTTTGTTTGTGAATAAAATTGCAAAAAGGTCATGAAAGCTTATGTATGGGTAGTGGATTGTTTTGTGAATAAAGGCGGCTTTTTATTTTCTGTTGATAACAGGTCATTTTGTTCACAACTTGCACAGAGCTATAATACACCTTTTGCTCAACTTACAAAAAGGATTTAATTGCTAATAAACATATGATAAAACTATGTTTTTTTTAGTTTTACACAAAAAAGGGCTCCTGTAATAATAATTACAATAATAATATATATACATAAACACATATATAACTTGTTAATTGAGATTACGTTGGCACTTAATGTTTATGATCTTATAATGGCCCTGCAAAAAATAATTCTTAGAACCCTTGTTTATGAAATATAGTGAAAAATTTGATGTAATAGTCATCGGTGGTGGACACGCTGGAACAGAAGCATGTCTGGCCTCTGCTCGCATGGGTAGGAAAACACTACTACTAACACACAATATTGAAACATTGGGCCAAATGTCATGTAATCCAGCCATAGGTGGCATAGGAAAAAGCCACCTAGTTAAAGAAATTGATGCTCTAGATGGATTGATGGCTAAAGCAACCGACCAAAGCGGTATACAGTTTAGGGTTTTAAACGAAAGAAAAGGCCCTGCAGTTCGGGCTACAAGAGCCCAGGCAGATAGAGCCCTGTATAGATCTTCGGTGAGACACACCCTAGAAAACCAACCAAACTTAATGATATTTCAACAAGCGGTTAATGATTTAATCCTCGATGGCGAGCGTGTTTCAGGTGTTATAACAGATATGGGTTTAAGTTTTTTTGGTAAGACAGTCGTTTTAACAACCGGTACATTTTTGGGTGGTAAAATACATATTGGTTTAGAAAGCGAATCAGGCGGAAGAGCCGGAGACCCGCCATCAATAGAGCTCGCAAAAAGATTACGAGATCTACCTTTTAAAATTAGTAGGCTAAAAACAGGAACACCCCCACGACTTGACGCTAGATCTATAAATTTTAGTGGTCTGTTAACCCAATGGGGAGATAAACCGGAACCAACAATGTCTTACTTGGGGCACACCAACCAGCACCCAAGACAAGTTTGTTGCTATATAACCCATACAAACATAAACACACACGAAATTATAAAAAAAGGATCTGATAGGTCACCAATATATTCCGGTATTATAGAAGGGGTGGGCCCAAGATATTGTCCATCCATAGAAGATAAAGTTATTCGTTTTGCTGATAAAAACTCACACCAAATTTTTATAGAGCCAGAAGGTCTCACGACAAACGAAATTTACCCTAATGGCATATCTACAAGCCTTCCATTTGACGTTCAAGTTGAGCTGGTTAGATCAATCAAAGGCTTTGAAGGGGCACACATTACAAGACCGGGTTATGCAATTGAGTATGATTTTTTGAACCCACAAGATCTAAAGAGCTCGTTAGAAACCAAGCATATAGACGGCTTGTTTCTTGCGGGACAAATAAATGGGACCACCGGTTACGAAGAGGCTGCTGCACAAGGCCTATTAGCTGGATCTAACGCCGCCTTATTTTCTCAAGATAAAGATTCATGGTCGATTGGTCGTGATGAGGGTTATATAGGCGTTTTGGTGGATGACCTAATTACTATGGGAACAACTGAGCCCTATAGAATGTTTACTAGTAGAGCGGAGTATCGCTTGTTGTTAAGACAAGACAATGCTGATTTGCGCCTGACAGAAAAAGGTAGAAATATAGGCCTGGTCGGCGATGAAAGGTGGAAAGCTTTTTGCGAAAAAAGAGAAGCCATAGAGCTAGAAAAACAGAGACTCAAAAGCAACTGGATCCAGGTTGACTCAGCCCTAGCTAATGAAATAAGCAACAAATTTGATACCCCCCTAACTCATGAGTACAACATGTTAGATTTATTAAAAAGGCCAGAGTTGAGGTATCACGACTTAGTGAAACCAGATGACCCAATGAGTACCCCACAAGATGTTGCTGAACAAATAGAAATCCAAGCCAAATATTCTGGATATATTGACCGACAAAAACAGGAGATTGAAAAACTTCACAGACAAGAAGACACCAAGATTCCAAAAAGCCTTAAACTTAATCAGATTCAAGGTCTTTCAAACGAAGTAAAACAAAAACTATTAGATGTTAGACCAGAAACCCTAGCACAAGCCTCACGTATTCCCGGGGTAACGCCAGCTGCAATTTCTATACTACTTGTTTACTTAAAGAAACATTCAGAAAAAAAGACAGCATAGAAATGATAGAGCCACTGCAACAAATGCTTGAAGTTGGTATTGAAAAACTAGGCTTGAAAATTTCAGCTCCACAAGTCTCACAACTGCTATTTTACCTAGAAATACTTCACAAATGGAACAATGCATATAACCTAACTTCCGTTCGTGACAGAGATCAAATGGTAGTGACCCATATCTTAGATAGCCTAAGCATAGCTCCACTTATCGAAGGAAAGAGTTTACTAGATGCGGGTACTGGTGCAGGTTTACCTGGAATTCCCTTAGCAATACTTTACCCCGATCGACACTTCACATTGCTAGACTCAAACGGAAAAAAAATAAGATTTATCTTTCAAGTGAAAAATCAGTTAAGCCTAAAAAATCTGACAGAAGTTCAATGTCGCCTAGAAGATTACAAACCAAAAGTTCTCTTTGATGCAATCACTAGCAGAGCGCTATCTTCTCTGTCTGATATGGCACAAAAAACCAAACATCTCTTAAAAAAAGAAGGCAAATTTTACGCAATGAAAGGCTGTCTTCCACGACAAGAGTTGAGTATGTTATCAAAACATTATAAGGTCATTGGTTCACATAAATTATTAGTACCAGGCATAAAAAGTGATCGACACCTTATTGAGATAGAGTTTTATAATTAAAAACCCCTGAGGAAGTTTTGTGGCCAAAATATTTACTGTTGCTAATCAAAAAGGCGGTGTAGGAAAAACCACAACCAGTATAAACCTGGCCGCCTCTTTGGCTAACTATAAAAAACGTATTCTTTTGGTTGATATGGACCCACAAGGAAACGCCACCATGGGTAGTGGTGTAAATAAATTAGACCTTAAAACATCTGTACTCGATGTGTTGGCCGGAGATGCCGATGTATCAGATAGCATTCAGAAAAGTCAGGCTGGAGGCTATGATTTACTTCCATCAAATGGTGACCTTACAGCAGCAGAAGTGGAATTATTAGAATTCAAAAATAAAGAAAGCCGACTAAGACACGCACTAATAAACGTAAAAGATGATTTTGATTTTATAATAATTGACTGTCCCCCTTCATTGAGCATGCTTACCATTAATTCGTTGGTTTCTTGCGATGGTGTAATTGTTCCAATGCAGTGTGAGTATTTCGCACTCGAGGGATTGTCCGATTTAATCGGAACCATAAGTAAAATAAGTCAACGATTTAATCCAAAACTAAAGTTGGAAGGAATAGTAAGGACAATGTTCGATCCGAGAAACACCCTTTCCAACGAAGTAGCAGCCCAGTTAACAAAGCATTTTGGAAAGATAATGTACCAGATCGCAATACCACGTAACGTGCGCCTTGCCGAGGCTCCCAGTTATGGTTTACCAGGGCTTGCTTATGATAGAAAATCAAAAGGAGCATTAGCATACCTTGGTCTGGCTGGCGAAATACTCAGACGAGAACGAGAGCTCATTAATTAAAAAAATAGGTCGAAAAATGGTAAAAAGAAAAGGGTTGGGGAGAGGGTTGGACGCTTTGTTAGATGCCGGAAAAAATGATGAGCACAATACAAAGTCAGATAAAAATCAAGCCAACAAGGGGCTGCTAGTTAACTTGCCAGTCGAGTTCTTAATAAGAGGAGAATACCAACCACGACGAGACATGTCGCCAGAAGCCCTTGATGAGTTAGCTGGATCAATTAAGTTGCATGGTGTTATGCAACCCATTGTTGTTAGGAAAATAGAACATCAAAAGTATGAAATAATCGCTGGGGAGAGAAGGTGGCGCGCAGCACAATTAGCGGGCTTGGATGTAGTTCCAGCGCTTGAAAAAAATGTTTCTGATAACGCTGCATTGGCAATGTCCTTGATTGAAAACATTCAACGTGAAGACCTTAACGCTATTGAGGAGGCTCGCGCATTAAGCCGACTTCAGGATGAGTTTAACTTAACACAACAAGAGGTTGCTGATGCGGTCAGCAAGTCTCGAAGCACTGTAACCAACCTAATCCGCCTCATGTCTCTAGAAAAAGAAGTTTGCAAATTATTAGAGCATGGTGACCTCGAAATGGGACATGCGAGAGCTTTATTGGCCCTTGATGGAAGCATGCAGCTTAATGCAGCCAGAATTGCTGTTTCAAAAAGCATGAGCGTGAGACAAATAGAAGCATATGTTAGACTTTTACTGCAAGAGAAAAAACCCACCGAGTTAAAAACACAATCCGTTCCCGACATCAAAATCCTTGAAGACCAACTTTCAAACACCTTAGGTGCCCCGGTAGCTCTTCAACACAAGGCTAATGGAAAAGGCCGTCTAATATTAAAATATAACAGCCTAGAAGAGCTGGACGGCATCTTGGAGCACATAAAATAATTGTACTCAAAATTCCCTATTTACTAGAAAAATGACCGTCACATGAAAAATTTACACTTAATTTGATAATAATACATCAAAGATATCTTGAATCTGTTGTTCGTACTCCCTATAATTGCGGGCGCTTTAAAAAGTAAAGTACCGACAAAGATAATACTGGTAATGCATGAAGACTACGATTAAAGCACCACCAGTTAGGCAAATAGCAAAAACTCAAACATTGATTTTGCTTATTGCAGTTGTAATATTAGCGCCATTAGATATAACAGTTTCTTTTTCAGTATTGATTGGCGGGATAATACAAATAGTGCCACAAGCCTATTTTTCTTTATTAGCTTTTCGATACACAGGGGCACAACAAGCACCAAAAATAGTGCGAGCTATACAAAAAGGAGCATCTGGAAAATTATTAATAACCGCGGTTTTGTTTGGGTTATCTTTTTACTTTCTTGATGCGCTAGATGTGCGAGTTTTGTTTCTCGCATATTGCTTTATGATAATTGTTCAATGGTTTTGTGCTGCTAAGGCAGTAAATGAACATATAAATTAATTTAGCTGATTTGCAGGATAACGATGGCAGGCGATACAGAACTTACATCAACAAGCTATATTCAACATCATTTGACCAATCTAACTTTTGGTCAAACGGAGAATGGGTGGGGTTTTGCCCATAGTGGTCAAGAAGCAGCACAAATGGGCTTCATGTCGGTTAATGTGGATAGCTTAGGTTGGTCCATAGGACTTGGTTTGATTTTTGCATTCATATTTAGGTATGCCGCAACTCGAGCAACAAGTGGCGTTCCCGTTGGTTTTCAAAATTTTATAGAGATGATGGTTGAGTTTGTGGATGGTACAGTTAAGGATAGCTTTCATGGACACAATCTTTGGATAGCACCAATAGCCTTGACCATTTTTGTCTGGGTTTTTCTCATGAATTTAATGGATTTAATTCCCGTTGACTTTATTCCACATTTGTTTGAGATGAGCGGTGTCCCGTTTCAGAAAATAGTTCCATCAACTGATCCAAATATTACACTAGGTATGGCTTTAGCAGTATTTAGTATGATTCTTTACTACAGCTTAAAAATAAAGGGTATTACTGGCTTTATGGGTGAATTGACACTTCAGCCCTTTTCAGCAAAAAATCCAATTATTCAAGCTATTTTTATACCAATTAATCTTGCGCTTGAATTAGTTGGCTTGCTAGCAAAACCTTTTTCATTAGGGCTCAGGCTTTTTGGAAATATGTATGCGGGGGAGATGATTTTTATTTTAATTGCCATTATGTATATGAGTGGCAGTATAGTATTAGGCGCTTTTGGAGGAGCATTGCAGCTTGGCTGGGCAATTTTCCATATTTTAATTATCACTTTGCAAGCGTTTATTTTTATGGTGTTAACCGTTGTATACCTTGGTATGGCACACGAGAATCACTAATTATTTCAATTAACTTTAGTTATTAGGAGAACAAAATGGGACTTATCATGATCGCAGCTGCAGTTATGGTTGGCTTTGGCGCCTTAGGGGCCGCAGTAGGCATGGGTTTATTAGGTGGAAAATTGCTTGAAGGAACTGCTCGTCAGCCGGAATTGGGGCCAATGCTTCAAGGAAAAATGTTTTTGTTGGCGGGTTTAATTGATGCGATTCCAATGATTGGTGTTGGTATCGGTATGTATTTAATTTTTGCAGTTGCACCAGGTGTAGCAGGCTAATTTTGACATATATTTCTTTTACAGATCACAAAAAAAACGAGGTGTTGGTGTGAATATAAACCTAACCCTAATCGGACAGTCGATTTCTTTTCTTTTTTTCATCTGGTTTTGCAAGAAGTTTGTATGGACGGCTTTAATTAGCTCAATGGAAGAAAGACAGAAAAAAATAGCAGATGGCTTAGATGCGGCAGATAAGGCATCCAGGGATCTAGAGGCTGCTAAAGAGAAAGTATCAGAAAAACTTAAAGATGCTAAAAAAGAAGCCTCAGCAATTATAGAGCAAGCCAATAAGCGAGCTAGTCAAATCGTTGATGAGGCGAAAGATCAAGCTAAAACCGAAGCTGAAAGAGTTAAGGCTGGGGCAAAAGCGGAAATCGATATGGAAGTAAATAGGGCCAAAGAAGAGTTGCGCAGTAAGGTCGCAATTTTAGCTTTAGCGGGCGCAGAAAAAATACTGCAAGCCAATATTGACGAAAAAACAAATGCAGCTTTAGTCAATGACTTGGCATCACAACTTTAATAAGGATCTGACATGGCAGAATTGAGCACTTTAGCTCGGCCTTATGCAAAAGCAGCTTTTGAATATGCTGTTGCAGGTAAAAATCTTAAGGGCTGGTTAAATAGTTTGAAGATTTTAGTTGCTGTTTGTCAGAGTGAAAGAGTGTTAAATTTGCTTAATTCGCCCAACTCTACTTCGGCACAGCAAGCAAAGTTAATGACCGAAATATGTGATGATGAAATAAACGAAAAAACAAAAGGATTTGTATCAGTCCTGGCGGAGAACAAAAGACTTAAGTTATTACCACAAATTTCAAAGCAGTTTGAGGCGCTAAAAGATAATAGAGAGAAAACCATAGATGTAGATGTGGTTTCCGCTATTAAACTTAGCGATAAACAAAAAAATACGCTGGCAAGTGCACTTAGCGCAAAGCTTGAAAGAGAAGTCAATATGCAAGTATCTGTCGATACGAAACTTATTGGTGGAGCAGTTATTCGAGCAGGAGACACTGTTATAGATGGCTCTATTTGCGGTAGATTGACAACACTTGCTCAAGTATTACATTCCTAGGATCGAGGAACTGAAAAAATGCAGCAATTGAATCCATCTGAAATAAGCGAAATAATCAAGCAACGTATAGATAGTCTTGAAGTTTCACCTGAAGCACGCAATGAAGGCACAATCGTCTCTGTATCAGACGGCATCATTCGTATACACGGTTTAGCAGACGTAATGTATGGTGAGATGATCGAATTTGATGGCGGTATATACGGTATGGCCCTTAACCTGGAGCGCGACTCTGTGGGTGCGATCATTCTTGGTGACTACCAGTCTCTGGCAGAAGGCCAAAAAGCTAGATGCACAGGCCGAATTCTCGAGGTGCCAGTAGGACCAGAGTTAGAGGGGCGAGTAGTTGACGCTTTAGGTAACCCTATTGACGGAAAAGGACCAATAAAAGCTAAGCTTACAGATGCACTCGAAAAGGTCGCTCCCGGGGTTATTGCCCGACAGTCTGTTGATCAGCCGGTTCAAATTGGCCTAAAGGCGATTGATGCAATGGTTCCCATTGGTCGCGGCCAGCGAGAACTAATCATTGGTGATAGGCAGATTGGCAAAACTGCAATAGCAGTTGATGCGATCATCAACCAAAAAAATTCTGGTATTAAATGTATTTATGTAGCTATTGGTCAAAAGGCCTCTTCAATTGCAGCTGTTGTGAGAAAACTAGAAGAACATGGCGCAATGGATCATACAATTGTGGTTGCAGCCACAGCGTCTGATCCAGCAGCAATGCAATATTTGGCTCCATTTGGTGGTTGTACAATGGGTGAGTATTATCGTGATAGAGGCGAAGATGCCTTAATTATTTACGATGACCTGACAAAACAAGCAATTGCATATAGACAAATATCACTTTTGCTGAGGCGACCCCCAGGTAGAGAAGCATATCCCGGTGATGTATTTTATCTTCACTCTCGTTTGCTTGAGCGAGCTGCTCGTGTAAATGCAGAATATGTTGAAAAGTTTACTAAAGGAAAAGTCAAAGGTAAAACCGGCTCTTTAACCGCCTTGCCAGTTATTGAAACACAAGCTGGAGATGTTTCTGCTTTTGTACCCACTAACGTTATTTCTATTACTGACGGTCAAATATTCCTTGAAGCAGCAATGTTTAATGCCGGCGTGAGGCCAGCGATGAATGCCGGTGTTTCTGTTTCTAGAGTAGGTGGAGCCGCTCAAACAAAAATCGTGAAAAAACTATCAGGCGGTATTCGTACAGCTTTGGCTCAATATAGAGAGCTAGCAGCATTCTCACAATTTGCGTCTGACCTTGATGACGCTACTAAAGCGCAACTTGATCATGGTGAGCGCGTCACTGAGCTCATGAAACAAAAACAGTATGCCCCACTAGGTGTTGCTGAAATGGGTTTAATGATTTATGCAGCTGATAATGATTATCTTAACGAGATACCTGTAAACAAAATTGGAGATTTTGAAGCGGCGCTTCTATCTTACTTCAAGGCCGAGCATGGCGATCTTCTCGATCAGATTAATAAATCGGGTGACTGGAACGATGACATTCAGGCAAGCTTTGAAGCGGCACTTAAGAAATTTTCTAGTACGCAAACTTGGTAATTCTGGATTAAGATAAAATAAAACTGTTTTAGATTAAGGCACAAAAATGGCTGTTGGTAAAGAAGTTAAAACTAAGATCTCTAGTATTAAAAGCACTCAAAAAATAACTAGTGCTATGGAGATGGTTGCCGCAAGTAAAATGCGCAAAGCCCAAGAAAGAAGAGCTGTAGGTAAACCATATGCGATTCGTATTCGTTCTGTTGTGGGCCAAATTGCGAAAGCGGTGAGCGAATACAAACATGTGTACATGGAACAACGTGAAATCAAACGTGTCGGGTATATCATTATATCTACAGACCGTGGTTTATGTGGTGGGCTGAACACTAATTTGTTTAAACAAGTCATCAGATCAATGAAAGATTGGTCAGACAAGGGTGTTTCTAACGATTTGTGTGTCGTCGGTAATAAAGCAGCGGGGTTTTTTGGCGGTTTTGGTGGGAATATAGTTGCCACTGTTAAAGATTTAGGAGACGCACCAACACAAAATGACTTAATTGGTGGGGTAAAAGTGATGTTAGATGCCTACGAGGCGGGCACCATAGACCAACTTTATCTTGTTTCAAACGAGTTTGTAAATACAATGACGCAAACCCCATTGATAGAACAATTGTTGCCCCTTAAGCCAGCTGAAAATGAAGAGTTGTCCCACCACTGGGATTATTTATATGAACCAGATGCTAAAGAGTTACTAGATGAGTTGTTGGTTCGATATATCGAATCACAAGTTTATCAGGGAGTTGTAGAAAATAAGGCCTGCGAGCAAGCAGCGCGAATGATAGCAATGAAAAGTGCGACCGATAATGCAGGGGAGCTGGTCAAAGAATTACAGCTACTTTACAACAAGGCACGCCAGGCAGCCATTACCCAGGAACTGTCAGAAATTGTTAGCGGCGCAGCAGCAGTTTAACCAAGTATTTTAAAGGTTTAGTAGAAGAGGAACCGAAAATGAGTAGTGGACGTATTGTTCAAATTATTGGTGCAGTTATTGATGTAGAGTTTTCTCGTGATCAAATACCTAATGTATATGATGCATTGGTCGTTGAAGGAAAAGAACTAACTCTCGAGGTTCAACAGCAATTAGGCGACGGTATTGTTCGCACTATTGCTATGGGTTCTTCAGAGGGAATCAGTCGAGGCCTGAATGTTAATAATACAGATGCTCCTATTTCTGTTCCTGTTGGAATAGAGACTTTGGGACGAATTATGGATGTTCTTGGTAACCCTATAGATGAAAGGGGTCCCATTGGCGAAAAAGAAAAATCTGCTATCCACAGAAAACCACCTGCTTATGATGAGTTAGCTGCATCAAATGAATTGTTAGAAACTGGCATAAAAGTTATTGATTTGGTTTGCCCTTTTGCAAAAGGCGGTAAAGTTGGCTTATTCGGTGGAGCGGGTGTTGGTAAGACTGTAAACATGATGGAGCTAATTAACAATATAGCAACAGAACACTCAGGTTTGTCAGTATTCGCAGGTGTGGGTGAAAGGACTAGAGAAGGTAACGACTTTTATTTTGAAATGCAGGAGTCTAATGTTGTTAATATAGAAACTCCAAGTAAGTCAAAAGTAGCTATGGTTTATGGGCAGATGAATGAACCCCCCGGCAATAGACTGCGAGTTGCACTGACTGGGCTAACTATGGCTGAAAAATTTCGTGATGAAGGTAAAGATGTATTGTTATTTATTGATAACATTTACAGATATACCTTGGCAGGAACAGAGGTTTCCGCATTGCTTGGTCGTATGCCATCAGCTGTTGGATACCAGCCAACTTTGGCAGAAGAAATGGGTGTTCTTCAGGAGAGAATTACTTCCACAAAAACTGGGTCAATTACATCTGTTCAAGCAGTCTATGTGCCTGCAGATGATTTGACAGATCCATCACCTGCAACAACGTTTGCTCACTTAGATTCCACCGTTGTGTTAAGTCGTGATATCGCATCTAAGGGCATATATCCAGCAGTAGATCCACTAGACTCTACATCTCGTCAACTGGACCCACTAATTGTTGGGCAAGAACACTATGAGGTAACTCGTGGAGTTCAATTAGTTCTTCAAAGATTCAAAGAGCTAAAAGACATAATTGCTATCTTGGGAATGGATGAACTATCCGAAGAGGACAAGCAGGTTGTAGCTCGGGCTAGAAAAATAGAAAGGTTTTTATCACAACCGTTCCATGTAGCAGAGATTTTTACTGGTTCACCTGGTAAATATGTTTCTTTGAAACAAACAATTGCAGGCTTTAAGGGGATCCTTGACGGAGACTATGATGAGCTGCCAGAGCAGGCATTTTATATGGTCGGTTCTATTGAAGAAGCTGTAGAAAAAGCAGCAACACTTAAATAAGAGAGTTGAATATGTCGTCGACAGTCCAATGTGACATTGTAAGTGCCGAACAATCCTTGTTTTCTGGGCTGGTGGAACTTGTAGTTGCAACTGGCTCTCAAGGTGAGCTAGGCGTTGCACATGGACATGCTCCTCTCTTAACTAATTTAAAACCTGGCCCTGTAAGAATAATCAAGAAAGGCGGAGAAGAAGAAGTTTTTTATCTTTCTGGTGGATTTTTAGAAATTCAACCTAATGTCATTTCAATTTTAGCTGATACGGCACTTCGTGGAGACGATCTTGATGAGGCAGCAGCGATGTCAGCAAAAATTAAAGCTGAAGAAGCAATAACAAATCAAAGTGGCGATTTTGATTACTCTAAAGCAGCATCGCAATTAGCAGTTGCAGCAGCACAGCTCAAAACTATTGATCAGATACGAAAAAAATTGGGAAGTAAAAAATAAATACAAATAAAAATATTGGGGTGGCAATAGCCACCCTTTTTTTTGGACTTCTATTTATCTTGAATATACGATGATAGTGTTAGTTTGTAGCAATCTTGTAAAGTTCCTGATTAAATAAAGAAAATTTACTGAATATAGAATTTTATGACCATTGATATAGTAATTCTTGCCGCCGGACAGGGCACTAGAATGAAGTCTCTCCTTCCCAAGGTGTTACACCCCTTGGCCGGGAAACCGCTACTTCAGCATGTAATCAATATGGCTGAAACCATACCTGATTCTAACATAACTGTTGTAACTGGTTATGCATCTGAACAAATACAGAATTCAATAGCTGGGAAAGATTTAAAATATGTGTATCAAGCAGAACAACTTGGTACAGCTAATGCAGTACAGACAGCTGCCCCTAATTTAGATTCTAATGGGATTACTTTAGTTTTATATGGTGATGTGCCACTTATTTCTACCAAAACTGTCTTATCGACACTCAAAGTCGTTAATAACAATACAATGGGCCTGTTAACTGTAGTACTTGAAAAACCTGAGGGTTACGGAAGAATAGTGCGTGATAGAAAAGGCGACATCTGTGGGATTATTGAGCAAAAAGACGCGATGCCTCAAGAGCTAGAAATCCAAGAGGTGAATACAGGTGTCATCGCAATTAGCACAAATCTTTTGCAAAAATGGTTACCTCAGATTGGAAATGATAACGCACAAAATGAATATTATTTGACAGACCTCATTTCAATTGCTAATAAAGCGGGAATTAAAATTGAAGCTGTAAACCCTGGCACCCCTGAAGAGGTAAAAGGCGTGAACACACGGAAGCAGTTAAGCAAGCTAGAGCGCTTTTATCAGCAGAAGCAAGCAGATAGATTAATGGTGAATGGTGCTACATTAGCCGACCCCTCAAGAGTGGATATACGAGGGACCATATTTTGTGATGTAGATACTTTTATTGATGTTAATACTGTTTTCGAAGGTGAGGTGAAGTTAGGAAAGAATGTGTCCGTTGGCCCCAACTGTCTCATTACAGAAAGCTCTATAGGAGACAATGTAAAAATTAAGGCTAATACGATTATCGAAAATAGCACAATATGTAATGATGTAGAAGTTGGACCATTCGCTAGAGTGAGACCAGGAACACTTCTTGGTGATAATTCTAAAATAGGAAATTTTGTAGAAGTAAAAAATACAGAAGTTGGTAAAGGCAGTAAAATTAGTCATTTAAGCTACATTGGGGATTCCCAACTAGGTAAAGATGTAAATGTTGGAGCAGGTACCATTACATGTAATTATGATGGTGCTAATAAAAATAAAACAATTATAGGCGATGATAGTTTTATCGGTTCAAACGCTTCGTTGGTCGCACCTGTAACTATTGGTAAAAATGCTACAATTGGCGCTGGTTCGACTATAACAAAAGATATACCAGACAATGAATTGTCTGTATCCAGAAGCCCACAACTAAATAAGTCTGGATGGGAGCGTCCAAAAAAGAAAAAGTAATATTGGGAGAATTAAACAAAAGTCTAAGCTCGTTTAATTAATTACTGGAAAACTATATGTGTGGAATTGTTGGAGCTTTGTCAGAACAAAATGTAGTTGGCATTTTAATAGAAGGACTAAAGCGCCTTGAATATAGGGGATATGATTCTGCCGGTTTATCCTTCTTTGATGAAAATAGCCAATTACATACTTACAAGAACTCAGGCAAAGTAAAAAATTTAGTTAGCATACTAGCAAATCAGCCTAATATTGGTTTCTCTGGAATAGCACATACGAGATGGGCTACCCACGGAGAACCCTCAGAGATAAACTCCCATCCTCATAGATCCTCAGACGTCACTATTGTTCATAACGGCATCATCGAGAACCACGAAGAATTGCGTTGTGAAATGCAAAATTATGGTTACGTATTTGTCTCAGATACTGACACCGAGGTAGTAGCCCATCTAATACATTATTATTTTGTTAATTTAAATTCTCTTAAGAGTGCCATTCAAAAAACAATTTCACGTTTAGAGGGTGCTTACGCTTTAGGGATAATGTGTGCTAGGGAGCCCGGTGTATTATTTGGAGTGCGTAAAGGTAGCCCCTTAGTTTTAGGACTTACCGATAATGGAAACTTTATTGCATCAGATCAGATGGCTTTAAGACAAGTTACAAATAAGTTTATTTTTATGGAAGAAGGTGATCTAGTAGAGCTCAGAACTCAAAGCTATAACCTTACAGACTCATCAGGAAAAAATGTAAAAAGAAAAATAGTCATAATTGCTGATAATGATGAAATTGCGAAAAAAGGAAAATATGAGCACTTTATGCTTAAAGAAATATTTGAACAACCTGAAATGCTTCAGGCAACACTGCAAGGTAGAATCAGCGATAAACATGTTTTACCCGAAGCATTTGGCACCAAGGCCCCTGCTATTTTCGCAAAGGTTAAAGGTATTCATATAGTAGCTTGTGGAACTAGTTATCATGCAGGCTTAATTGCAAAGTATTGGTTAGAAGAATGGACGGGAATACTTTGTCAGGTAGAAGTAGCAAGCGAGTATCGCTATAGAAAATCGGTGATTCTTAAAGATACATTATTTGTGACTATTTCACAGTCAGGCGAGACAGCTGACACTCTTGCAGCTCTTCAATTAGCAAAAAACTCCGGCTATTTAGCATCCTTAGCTATTTGCAATGTTGCCAATAGCTCACTGGTGCGCGAATCCGATCTAGTATTAATGACCTATGCTGGACCAGAAATTGGAGTAGCCTCAACAAAGGCGTTCACAACACAACTAGTGGCCCTTCAGCTATTATTCATTGGTTTAGGTAAAGATCACGGCCTTGATAGTGAAAAAGAACAACAGCTTATAAAGGCGCTTCATCAGCTGCCCCAGCTTTGTAGCAAAACTTTAGAGTTGAGTGATATTATAGAAAAAATATTTCAGTCTTTTTCAGATAAAAACCATGCTTTATTTTTAGGTCGTGGAGTTCAGTTCCCCGTGGCGCTCGAGGGAGCCCTAAAATTAAAAGAAATTTCTTACGTCCATGCCGAAGCATACCCTGCTGGGGAACTTAAGCATGGCCCTCTAGCACTCATAGACAAAAAAATGCCAGTCATAGCGGTAGCGCCAAATAATGAATTATTAGAAAAATTAAAATCTAATTTACACGAAGTAAAAGCAAGGGGTGGTCAGCTATTTGTTTTTGCAGATCGGGATGCTGGGTTCAAAAATGAACCAGGTGTAACAGTAATCAATTTGCCCCATGTGCCTAAGAGCTTAGAAGCAATCATTTATACTTTACCCCTCCAGTTACTTTCGTACCACGTTGCTGTGCTTAAGGGTACCGATATTGATCAGCCAAGGAATCTAGCTAAGTCTGTCACAGTGGAGTAGATTTCGATTGACATATTTTGAATTCAAAGAAATTCAGATAAAATTCACCTCAACTATTACCACCAAAGCACTTTCACAGTTTTCACTGATCGGTTATCGAAATGAGCAAATTCAAAAATATTTAAACTCAAGAAAAAGGGTTTAACCGATCAGCAAATTGCTGACCACTTCAATTCTCTAAATATTAAAACTCCAACAGGTAAAAGTTACACAAAACAGTTAGTTTTAATGACCAGATACAAATACAACAGACGTATTAAACGAAGTAGAGAGTATTCAGTAACAACAACTCCAATAACTATAGAAATTAGTTAGAATAAAAAATATGGTAAGAAATAGTGAAGAAAAAGATAGTGATCAAATTTTAAAAGTAATTTGTTCTGCTTTCGAAGAAAATGAAAGTGAAATTATTAAAAAATTAGTTACTGATTTATTTAAAGAAAAATCTTCCCCTTTAGTTCGATCACTAGTATTTGAACAAGATAAAGAGGTAATTGGTTATATTTCATTTAGTCCCATATACATTGAATCAAATAACGCATCAGGATATCTTTTAGCACCGTTAGCAGTATCTCCAAAGTATCAAAAAAAGGGAATAGGAAGAAATTTAATTAATACAGGAATAAAAATTCTCACAAAAGACAATGTTGATGTTCTTTTAGTTTATGGAGATCCTGCTTATTACAAACGATTTGGATTCAATGAAGAAATAGGTAAAAAGTTTATACCTCCATTTTCATTAGAATATCCATTTGGATGGTTGGGTTTGTCAATTAATGACACAAATATTCCAAAACAATCAAATAAGTTTAAGTGTGTAGAAGCGTTTAATAAAAAAGAATTATGGTGATAAACCAAGAAACTTAGCAGAAGCAACTACAGTAGAGTAGGTGAAGTCTTCCCTTTTTTTAGAAGACATCTCAGTTCCTCGGGGGTCTCCTTCTTGTTTTTTCCTTCGGAAATCTCGTATCCTTTTGTCTTATCGTTTCCATCTTTATAAATGAGTTTACAAGACTTATTCATTGATTTTTGACCAGTTTTCCCAATTTTTCATATAATCTTTTCTATTTATAGAATTTATTGGTAAGTCATCTATTCCATTTTTAGAGAAAATAAATAGTTCAGAATTTTTTATTTACTGCAACTAAAATATCACAGTTCTTAGAAGTAACTAATTTACTATATTACTTCTATTTGAAGCATCTATTCCTTCACTGCCTCTATCTCTTCTTTTTCTACTAAAAGCATTATTACTAAAACTTTTAACTTGTACTTTAACCTTTAATCTTGATTTTTCAATCTCGTCCAAATTATGTACGGGCAAACCCATTAGCTTTGGTTGTAAGTTCAAAATACAAATAATGAGTATAAGTTAATCAGTGTATTTTGAAGTAGTAAATTGGGGTACCATCACTATATTGTTTACATTCAATTTATTGTCGTCGCATAGACATAAACAGTGGATTAAACTCAAGTCAGATTTTATAAATTTTTCGCGCAACTTGATAAACATAAAGATACAGATTTTCCATCAACATTTCCTGAAATGGAAAACTGGTGGAATACTAATAAGAATGCAGAGGTAATGACATGAGAGATTGGTTTGCAATGTCAATGACAAAGTTTTTCCGTTTTATGGCAGATACATTCTTTGCCAAACGTTATGGAAATAGAGCAATAGTATTAGAAACCATAGCAGGTGTACCAGGTATGGTAGCTGGTATGTGGTTGCATATGAAAAGTTTACGCAAAATGAAAACAGGATACGGTCCAGATATTAGAGAAATGTTAGCAGAAGCAGAAAACGAGCGAATGCATTTAATGTTTTTTATAGAAATAGTACAACCA